>OHKL01000001.1_pt1 | contig 306602 bp, 277 predicted proteins | sample 1568721 | NCBI WGS metagenome assembly OHKL01 (sample SAMEA3879543, study PRJEB24766) | human gut metagenome | biome: human-associated habitat; feature: feces | place: USA | collected 1985/1987 | reverse complement strand
AAACTCCTTTCATTATACCAGCTCTCTTATTTTAAAGAAATACTGCATAAGTCTTACTTCTAACTTGTTATTCATGTTCCTTTCACTCCTTTTCTGTATTGTCTGCATTATTGTTTTGCAAAATTTCATATAATTACCCACACCCTTTCAAGTGCTCAGTTTTGTCAGATGCAGGAATATCATCAGACCTGCCATAAAAATGCTTTCTCACTAATTTCTCATACAGTTCATCACTCTCTGCCTTAACTTTCATAAGACAGTAGAGAACCACTGTACTAATAATGATTACGAACCAAATTAACACCTTGCCCATTCGACCACTCCTCTCAAATAAAAAGAGGACCAAACCAGCTGATGGAGTATTCCATCTCAAGTGCTAATTTAGTCCTCACTAAATGTTTTTGATATAAAATTGTACCTAATCTAAGCGCACAGATTCACTCTCAGACTGATTGTGGACATCTGTGATGCTGACTTGAATTTTCGGTTTAATATTGCAGCGCTGCCCTATCTTTACCGCTAAAATGGTATAAAAATAAGGACTAAATTAGGCATAACCCCTTGATTTTACTGGGTTTCATCTAACTTGGTCCTATTATAACTCAAACACCATTTTCCCAGTTGGAAACGGTCTGTCTGGAAACATACACCTTTTCCGCCAGGGCTTCCTGGGACAGGTTTCCTTCATTCCGGTAACGTTTAATCTGATTTCCAAGCTCCATATCATGCCCTCCTTTCCCTCTTACTTTATCCAAAGCAGAGTTTTAAGTCTATCAAACCTCTTTGACACAGGTCTTTTTCCTGTCTTTTTTTGTCTGTCAAAAGCTTTTGACAGGCGCCTTTTGTTCTATTTTCGGCAATAAATCACGCCTATGCCGGCTCCCTGCCCGCAAGAATGGCTTCCACATCTTTGATGTCCATGTCCGTTGCCGCCGCTATCTGCTCCGCCGTGAAGCCGTTTTTGTGCATATTCCCTACGAGTCTGGCTTCTGTTTTTGCTTCGCCAATCGCAATGGCTTTTTCCTCAATTCCTTCTCCCAAATTGCACATAACATTCACATCCTTCCTCAAATTTTCTTCTACTGGTATATGATACTCCGTTTCCATGATTGTTAATTTTTCTTCTACCGTAAGTTTCTGTGACAACAGTGCACCCAGCAAACGATGCAGCTCATACCCCTCTTCGGGTCCGGGCAATTCTTCCGACAGACCAATCATAATGATATTCATTAAATTAAGATTGCCCTTCCATTGATTTTTACCGACCAAATCCTCTTGTGTCAGATGAATATGACTCAGACTGTTCTCTTCCATATTCATACATACCCAGATGGAATATACACTCCGGATGTCATCATAATGTGAATTCACGAAATCACGCTCTTTCTGTGAAGAAATCAGCCTTCCTACATAAAAAAACGCCCTGTTTATGATTTTGTATTCCGTGGGATTGTTTTTCTGTGCCTCCACATTTAGGATAATTTTGTTCAGGGCACCTTTGTTTTTCTCTGCTGGGGCTTCCTCCGATGCAGCCGGGTCTGTTTTAATCGGTTCCCATGCATAAAAAATAATGTCAAACTTTATGAGTCCTTCGTGAATTTCCTGATTTTCCGTATTGAGTCCTATAACCCTCTGCCCGTTTTCTTCCCGGGCTGTATTGGTCAGCCCCGGCTCCACCGGCACCATACTGATATAGGGCTCTCCTTCAATATACGGCACCACATCCTCCGGGACCATCCCTTTGTATACATCCACTGCATTTACAAGGATGTTGGCAATAATGTTTTTTTCCGCCAGCAGACGCTTGACACACATATCATACTGTGGAATGGCATCCGCCGCTTTTACTGCGTTTTTTAGTTCTGTACTCACAGTCTTCCTCCTTCTGTCCGGAATAACGATAGATACGTTATCCGCAAAGGCATCCAACTGTATCTATATTATACCTTGGTTTGTTTTTTGATACAACAAAATCTTTTATTTCGTGTATCTGTTTCTACTGTTGCAAAAATGGAATAATAAGCAGGATGTTCCGAATGTTTCAGATACCGGTATGAACCGGCTTAGAATATAGAATAGTTAGAATTATCTGCTCAGAAAGCATTATAACGTAAATTTACAAACTATGCAAGGACAACTCTTTGATTTTTCTGCAATAAAGTAGTATACTAATTGCATTATTTTGAAACAAGAATGAAAGGACCGACTCTATGAATGTAAAGATTGTGGCAGACTCCACCTGTGATTTGTCTGCGGATTTGATTAAAAAGTATGACATTACCATTATTCCCCTTTGTATCGTGATGGGAGAAAACAGCTACTTTGACGGCATTGAAACCACACCGGAAGAAATATACAAATGGGCAGATGCCAACAAGACTACTCCCAAGACGGCTGCCGTCACCCTCGACAATGCCTCTTCCCTTTTGAAACCTTTCATGGACGAAGGCAGGGAAATTGTCTTCTTTGGCATTTCCACCCAGATGAGCACTACCTGCAACGTGGTCCGTCTGATTGGCGAAGATGCCGGTTATAACAAGCTGCATGTCATCGACTCCCAGAGTCTTTCCACCGGTATCGGTCTGCAGGTTCTTTATGCCGCCAGACTTTCCATGGCGGGAGAAAGCGCCGCCTCCATTGTGGAAAAAGTAGAAAAAAGAAGGTCTGCCGTCAGTGCCAGCTTTGTCATTGATACCCTGACCTATCTGTCCCGCGGCGGCCGCTGCAATTCCGTTACCGCCCTGCTTGCCAATACCTTAAAGCTGAAACCGGAAATCGTGGTAAAGGACGGCGCCATGATCGTTGCAAAGAAATACCGCGGTCAGCTTGGTTCCGTGCTTTTGAAATATGTCAAAGACCAGGAAGAAGCGCTGCTTGCTGCCGATAAAAACTGCGTGTTCATCACCCATTCCGGCTGCAGCGAGGACATTGTAGCGCCCGTAAAGGAATACTTAGAGAGCCTGTCCTATTTTGAAAATATCTATGTTACCAGAGCCGGCGGTGTGGTCAGCAGCCACTGCGGTCCCGGCACCTTAGGCGTTCTGTATTATATGGACGGCGAATAAAGTGAACTCATAACTATGGGTGTTCTCTCACCCATAGTTATTTTTTACCAATTTGACCCTATTTGTCTCTTTGCTTTTCTGAGTCAATTTTTTTCCCTTTCCTTTTCCTTTTGTTGACCCTATTGGCTTCTCCTCTTCCTTAGGTCAACTTTTTCTCTCCTTCTTCCTTTGGTCTTTTGACTCTATTGGCTTCTTCCCTTCTTTGGGTCATATTTTCCTTCATTTCTTCTTTTTTTCTTTTGACCCTGTGCGCCTTTTTCCTTCTTTAGGTCAAATTTGAAGAAAATAAAAGGTGCAGACGAAGTTAAGGTCTGCACCTTTTGTTTTCTATGTATTTTGCGAAAGGAAATTATGCAAACGGATTCTCGGTCGGGTATCTTACGCCTGCGGGCTGGTTGTAGTCAAGGTCTTCGATGGGAACGCCGATGTACTTGAATACTTCGTACAGCGCTTTACCGAAGTGACCGAATGCCACTGCTCCGTGGTGAGGGAAGTTCTTTTCAATCAGAACGTGACGGTAAAATCTGCCCATTTCCGGAATAGCAAATACGCCGATGCTGCCGAAGGACTTAGTGGCAACCGGAAGTACCTCGCCCTGTGCAATGTATGCGCGGAGCTTGCAGTCTGCGGTACTCTGCAGACGGTAGAAGGTAATGTCGCCGGGCATGATGTCACCTTCGAGTGTACCGTTGGTAACTTCTTCGGGCAGGCTTCTTGCCATAATCATCTGGTTCTTCATGTTGCAGAATGCCAGCTTCTTGGAGCAGGTATTGCCGCAGTGGAAGCCCATGAAGGTATCCTTGTGTGTATAAGGGAACTTGCCTTCGATAGACTCTTTGTACATATCAGCAGGAACGCTGTTGTTGATGTCAAGCAGGGTAACGGCATCCTCACTGACGCAGGCACCGATAAACTCGCTTAAGCAGCCGTAAATATCCACCTCACAGGATACGGGGATGCCCATACCGGTCAGACGGCTGTTTACATAGCAGGGAACAAAACCGAACTGTGTCTGGAAGGCAGGCCAGCACTTTCCGGCAATCGCTACATACTTTCTGTAACCTCTGTGCTGTTCTACCCAGTCAAGAAGGGTCAGTTCGTACTGTGCCAGCTTAGGCAGGATTTCCGGCTTTAAGTTGCCCTTGCCCAGTTCTTCTTCCATTTCCTTAACCTTTGCGGGAATACGCTCGTCACCTGCATGCTTATTGAATGCTTCAAACAGGTCAAGTTCGGAGTTTTCTTCGATTTCCACGCCTAAATTGTAAAGCTGCTTGATGGGTGCGTTGCAGGCTAAGAAGTTAAGCGGTCTGGGACCGAAGCTGATAATCTTTAAATCGGAAAGACCGATGATGGCTCTTGCAATGGGTAAGAAGTCGTGCAGCATGTCTGCACATTCTTCTGCAGTGCCAACGGGATATTCGGGAATATAAGCCTTTACGTTACGGAGCTTTAGGTTGTAGCTGGCATTTAACATACCGCAGTAAGCATCGCCTCTGCCGCCAACTAAGTTATTCTGGCTTTCTTCTGCTGCCGCGATGAACATAGCCGGTCCGTCAAAATGCTTTGCCAGTAAGGTCTCGCTGATTTCGGGACCAAAGTTTCCGAGATATACGCACAGAGCATTGCAGCCTGCTTTTTTGATGTCTTCGAGCGCCTGTACCATATGAATTTCGCTTTCTACGATACAAACCGGGCACTCATACACATTACCGGTGCCGAACTTTGCGGTATAGGCCTCCATCAGGGCCTTTCTTCTGTTGACTGATAAGCTTTCGGGGAAACAGTCACGGCTGACTGCAACCACACCTACTTTTACTTCGGGAAAATTACTCATAATATTATCCTCCTTGTTTTTGCGGAGCAAAATCCTGCTATGCATGCATAGCATATCCTCATGCGAGGAGAGGATTTATCCTCCTTGTTTTCTTTTACTATTCTCTCATTTTTGTTATACTTACAGGCTTAAATTTTCGCCCTTAAGACCTAAGAAAGAGCCTTCGGGAAGTCCGCCTTCCGCATGGCCGATCAACCACTTGTTGACTGCCGCAAGCAGGGCATCTTCGTTGGGAGCCTTGCCGTTTTCTACCTTGGCATGGGTTGTTTTTAACTCGTAATTGGTGCCCTTCGGAAGAACAACCGCTACCTGGAAGCCACCGTCCTCTACATGGCAAGGTGCATAGTGCAGGGTGGTTGCATAGATTTCCACTGCAGTACCTGCGGGTACCAAGAACGCCTCTACCTTAGAAGTATCATAGGTAAAATCTGCTTCCACATCCTGCAGGGAACCGAGCATCAGTACCGCATCCTCTGCAGCAATGTTAATTTCGGAATCTCTGTGATATTCCAGGGCGTTTAATTTCTTGTTATGACCGTTGCAATAACCGATCTGAATAGGCATTTCTCCGTAAATAACACTGGACAGTTCTTCCTTTACAGGCAGTTTTTCAAGACTTTCCACAGAGGGTTCATAAACCACATCTGCGGGAATGGGAGTTTCTTTTAATGCTGCAACAAGCTCTGCCACATCCACATGGCTGATGACGCGGCCGTATTTTTTGAATGCCGCATCCGTAACTTTTTTAATTTCCATCTTTCCACCAAATCCTTTCTTTTTGAGGTGCTATTCTTATTCCGTCTGTGCCGGAACCTTACGCAGTGCCGTCCTTATTTCATCCGTTCCGGAGCCTTACGCGCCGCCGTCCTTATTTCATCCGTTCCGGAACCTTACGCGCCGCCTTATTTTATCACATCAAATACCGGTTTCAGCGCCGGATAAATCTGTTTGAACTGTGCGTATTTTTTATCGTATTTTGCGGCAATGGAAGGATCCGGCTCAATGGTATCCACTACCTTCACCATCTTCTCGGCAATTTCTTCCACGCTGCCGTAAACACCGCAGCCTACCGCTGCCAGCATGGCCGCTCCCAGTGCAGGACCCTCTTCGCTCTCGATTTTGTCCACCTTCAAATTCAAAATATTGGCAATCATCTTACACCACAGCGGACTCTTGGCACCACCGCCGCAGATTTTGGTGCGGGTAATGGGAATGCCCAGGCTCTTTGCCACTTCCAGGGAGTCCCTCAGTGCAAAGGCTACGCCCTCGAGCACCGCCTGTGTCATATCTTCTCTTGTGGTATCCATGGTAATGCCGGTAAATGTACCTCTGGCATTGGGATTGTTGTGTGGAGACCGTTCTCCCATGAGATACGGCAGGAAAAATACGTGGTTTTCTCCCAGTTTGTCAATACCTTCCTGTTCCTTGGCATATTCCTTGGTTTTCAGGATTTCATCCATCCACCATTTGTTGCAGGATGCCGCGGATAACATACAGCCCATCAGATGATAGGTGCCGTCCGCATGGTCAAAGGAATGCAGGGCATTGTTTTTGTCCACACCGAACTTCCGGGAGGAAATAAAAATCGTGCCGCTGGTTCCTAAGGAAATATTGCATCTGCCGTCTCCTACGGTGCCGGTGCCCACAGCTGCCGCCGCATTGTCACCCGCTCCGGCAATCACCTTTGCCGCAGCCGGAATGCCCAATTCCTCCGCTACCTCTTTTTTCAGGGTGCCGACCACTTCATAGCTTTCGTAAACCTTCGCAAGCCACTCCGGCTTCACACTGCAGATTTCGCACATCTCTTTGGACCAGGTCCGGTTCTTTACATCAAAGAGGAGCATACCGGATGCATCGGAAACATCGGTACAGTGCACACCGGACAGCCTGTATGCCAGATAATCCTTCGGCAGCATGATTTTCTTAATTCTTGCAAAATTTTCCGGTTCTTTATTTTTTACCCACAAAATCTTGGGCGCCGTAAATCCGGTAAAGGAAATGTTTGCCGTATATTCGGAAAGCTTATCCTTACCGATTACATTGTTCAGATAATCGCATTCTTCATAGGTTCTGCCGTCATTCCACAAAAGAGCGGGACGGATAACTTCATCGTTTTCGTCCAAAAGCACCAGACCGTGCATCTGTCCGCCGAAGCTGATGCCGGCAACCTCTTCCTTTTTTTCATCCTTAAGCAATTCCTTCAGTCCGTCCATCGACTGTATGTACCAGTCCTCCGGCTTCTGCTCAGACCAGCCGGGATGCGGGAAATACAGGGGGTATTCCCGGGAAACCGTCTTCTTTATTTTACCATTTTCGTCCATCAGTAAAAGCTTTACTGCGGAGGTTCCTAAATCCACACCAATAAACAGCATATTCGTATCCTTTCCGGTTTTCATTTGTCTGCTGTATCTGTTTGCAGACTTTCACATTTAAAAAAATTATACCGTATCCGGGGGATAAAAAACAACCGACTTTTTCTATATGAAATACCTATAAAATTAGTTACAATTTTGAGAAATCATGATACACTGAACAAAGATTTAATCTTTGGAAGGAATGAAGATTTTATGATAAGTATTTCCGAATATCCCGTACCTGTCCTGACAGGCGATTTTTCCCATAAAACCATACATGTAAAGGTTCCCGGCTCCAAGAGCATCACCAACCGTGCCCTGCTGCTTGCCATGCTTTCCGACGGAAAAAGCCATCTCACCGGCGCCCAGTTCTCCGAGGATTCTTCCCATTTTTTGCAGTGTCTTTCGGATTTGTCCTTTGATGTGGCATCCAGTCCCGAAACCGGTGAAGTTTCCGTGCACGGACTTTCCGGCAGACTGCCCGTAAAGAAAGCCTCCCTGTATGTGGGAAGCGCCGGCACCGCCGCACGCTTTCTGTCTGCCGTACTTGGTGTGTCGGAAGGAGAGTTCTTTTTAGATGCTTCCGAACAGATGAAAAAACGCCCCATGGCACCGTTGCTTTCCGCCTTACAGTCCGTCGGCTGTGACATTTCCTTTGCGGAAAAAGAGGGATTTTTCCCCTTTACCCTGCATGCCCGCGGATTTCAGAACACGGACCTTACCATTGATATTGACAAAAGCAGCCAGTTTTTAAGCGCTCTTTTAATCGCCGCTCCCCTGGCAAAAGAGGATGTGAAAATCAAAGTGGCCGGTACACACGGCATGGCATATATCGAAATGACCTGCCGTATGATGGAACAGTTCGGCGTTTTGACCGAACATCCTTCCCCGGACACTTTCCTTATAAAAGCCGGGCAGACTTACCGGGCACAGGATTATGCCATTGAACCGGATGTTTCCGCCGCCTGCTATTTTTATGCCCTGGCTGCCCTGTCCGGCTGCAGTGTCATTGTGGATGGCGTACCCGAACATTCCCTGCAGGGCGATACCGAATTTTTAAACATCCTTGAAAAAATGGGCTGCCGGGTTACCCGGACAAATGAGGGCATCTGCATAACCGGACCTGCTGCCTGTGCAGAGTCTGCCGGAGTAAAGTCTGCTGATGCAGGCTCCGAAACTGCTTCCCCTGCTTCCCATGCTTCCGGCTCTGTTTTCCATGCTTCCGGCTCTGTTTCCCATGCTTCCGGCTCTGTTTCCCATGTTTCCGGCTCTGTTTCCCATGCTTCCGGCAGGCTGCACGGACTCACCGTGGACATGTCCTCCTGCTCCGACCAGGCGATTACTCTTGCCGCCATCGCTCCGTTTGCCGACAGCCCCGTTACCATTACCGGCATCGGTCATATCCGTGGACAGGAAAGTGACCGTTTAAGTGCCATCACCGAGAATCTCACTGCCATGGGTATCCGTTGTGATGAGAGAGCCGACTCCATAACCATCTATCCCGGAGTACCGAAACCTGCCCATATAAAAACCCATGACGATCATCGACTCGCCATGGGCTTTGCCGTTACCGGCTTGTTTGCAGAGGGCATTGTCATTGAAAACCCTTCCTGCTGTAAGAAGACCTTTGCGGAATTCTTTGAATGCCTGGAAGAGGCTGTGGAAAATCTGCAGAAGTAGTACGCATTTTTTGACTCATTTCTGCTTTTTTCGCTTTCAGGTCAAACCAAAATTACGGGCTCCGCGTACTTCTTTGACTCATTTTCCACTTTCCACATATAGAGTCAAATTAAATTTCTGTCCGTCGCTTTTTTCTTTGACCCTGTAACACTTTTCTTCTCTCTGAGTCAAACCAGGTTTCTGTCCGGCGCTTTTTTCTTTGACCCTATAACACTTTTCCCCTCTCAGGGTCAAACCAGGTTTCTGTCTGGAGCTTCTTTCTTTGACCCTGTAACACTTTTCTTCTCTCTGAGTCAAACTAGATTTCTGTCCGGCGCTTTTTTCTTTGACCCTGTAACACTTTTCCTCTCTCTGAGTCAAACCGGGTTTCTGTCCGGCGCTTCTTTCTTTGACTCTGTGACACTTTTCTTCTCTCAAGGTCAAATTCAGGGGCTTTTCTCCTATGGAGTTAACTAATGTGCAAAAAAACAGGGCTGCCGTTCAGCAAAATTGCTAATGCGGCAGCCCTTCCTTATTTTTATGATTTTTATGCCGTAATCACGGTTCCGTTCTTTCCCTTAAGGGCATCCTTTACATGCTCCATGGATGTGATAAGAACACTGCCGCCGGGTACTTTTTCCAGATAGGAAACAGCTGCTTCAATCTTCGGCAGCATGGTGCCTGCCTCAAATTCGCCGGCTTCCATCATGGCCTTTGCTTCCGCTACGGTCATCTTTTCAATCGGTTCCTGATTGTCCTTGCCGAAATTCCTGTAAACCTTATCCACACCGGTCAGAATAACCAGCGTATCCGCCTGTAAATCGGATGCTAACTTTCCTGCAATGCTGTCCTTCTCGATAACTGCGGATGCCCCCTTTAAGATGTGCTTCTGGGGAATCACGGGAATACCGCCGCCGCCGCATGCAATGACAATCTGGTCGGCATCGGAAAGTGCCCTTATAGCATCAATTTCTACAATATCAATGGGGGAAGGTGCCGCTACCACACGTCTGTAGCCCTTACCCTCTTCCTCTGCCACATAATTGCCTTTTTTGATTTCGATTTCCGCATCATCCTTGGACATATAGCGGCCGATCTTCTTGGTCGGCTCATAAAAAGCTTCGTCATAGGGGTCCACGGTTACCTGGGTTAAAACAGTGCTGACGGTTTTCACAATACCACGGTCCAAAAGCTCGGCACGAAGGGAATTCTGGATATCGTAGCCTACATAACCCTGGCTCATGGCAGAACATACGCACATAGGTGCGGGGGTATAATCAATGTAAACACGGCGCAGCTCGGTCATTGCTTTGTGAATCATGCTGACCTGCGGGCCGTTGCTGTGGGTAATGGTGAGCTGGTAGCCGTCCTCTACTAAATCTGCCAGTGCCTTTGCGGTCTTTTTAACGGCATCCAACTGCTCTAAGGTAGTGGAACCGAGTGCTTCGTGTCCCAGGGAAACAACTGCTTTCTTTTTACTCATGAGAAAAATCTCCTTTTCTATCGTTTTATTTTATTCTGCGGCACGCTGCTTTTCCAGCTCCGCTCTTTTCTTTCTCTCCTCGGTAATGTCATAGTATTTGTCCGTAATGATGCCGCGGGTTACCAGACTGTCATAGGTTGCCCTCTGTGCCTCCGTCATTTTCATTCCCACGGAGGAATTCAAATCCGTGATAACACAGCCGGTATAGGCAATCAGCCAGAAAAGCGGAGAATCGTCCTTGGGAATCATCTCCCAAAGCTTCGCTTCCGGTATGCCGGTTACATTCATCAGTGTATGCAAATGTCCTTCCTTCATGGGAAGATAGCCCCCGTCGGGAAGAATTACGCCTTCCTTAAAATCCGCACTTTCCATGCGTCACCTCTTTCTCATAAAAACATATTCGGGCATGACCTGCCCACCCTTTCCAAAACACGGAAAAAATATGTATTTATCATAGCATATTTTTGCGTTTTCGGCAATAAAAACAGGGCATCCGTTTCCGGACTATATTTTGTCAATAGTTTTGCGACAAGTTTTTGAAAAATATTATGCCGTGATTTTTTCTAACTCTTCTTTAAATAATTCTTCTGATGTTTTGAAACCGAAAATGCCCCGTGGGTATGTGTTTATCCAATTTTCTATAAATTCAATGTCCCTATCTTGCTTTTCGTCAAAATCTTCCCCTTTAGGGATATGGCGGCGGATTAGTTTGTTGGTGTTCTCGTTGGTCCCTCTTTCCCAACTACTATACGGATGACAGTAAAATAAATATGTGCGCTTCTCCCCTGGTGTCAATGCTGAACGCTCCATGCCCTTACAATCTGAAAACTCCACGCCGTTATCTACCGTAATGCTTCTGAACACTTTAGAAAACATATCTCCCCATTTTCTTTCTAAACGGTCCAGGGCATCCACCACGCTTTCCGCCTTTTGGTCTTTTAGTTTAAATATAATCTCGTCCCTGGTCTTTCTTTCTGTTAATACAAGCATACATGATTTTGTAACGCCTTGTTTGCCCTTTACGGTGTCCATTTCCCAATGCCCGAATGTTTCACGGGTTGTCACTTCGTCCGGGCGGTTTTCTATGCTTTCCCCGGCTGCTGCCCTCTTCTGTACCTGGACTTTCTTATTTTTCTTTTTCTTCTTACCTTTAACGGGTAAATGCTTGTTGGTAAGTTTAAGGAATATGCCGTTATCAATATAGCGGTATAGGGTTCTTACGCTTATAGTGGTGCTAAATTCTATTCCGCTTGTTGCTACTGCTGCCAATGCTGCTTCCGGGCTATATTTATTTTCTACAATCTTATTTTCTATGTATTCCGCCAATTTAATATCATTGCCTATTTTAATATTTCTGCCTTTGCCCTGGGCGTTCCAATCATGGGTCTGCTGCCCCTTGTCACTACTATAACGCACCTCTTCCGTATAGTCTGAATTTCTATGTACATACTCGCCCCGTTTCATTTCTCTGTAAATAGTGCTTCTGTGAACGTGCAAATAATCCGCAACCTCTTGTACGGAATGACCTTTGTTAAGTAGTGTTTCCATTGATATTCTATCATTTTGGCTTAACTGTTTGTATTTTCTACCCATAAAAATAACCCCCTTGATACGGCAATAGGGACAACCCGGAATAATCCGTTGTTGTCCCCGTCTGTTTCCTATGCTTCTTTCCTTATTCTGTGATTTCCTCTTTATAGGTTATTTCAATGGTAATACTAAATGGTGTTTCTGTGTCTAATACGGTATATTCATCATCCCATTCCTTTATCATTTTATATTTTCCGCCGGACACCTCAACCCATATATTTTCTATATTGCCTTTTTTTAAAAGATTTTTTACTCTACTTATGCCGCCCTTTTTAATATCTCCAATGTGGGTATTACGCACAAATACTTGTAGTTGCTCTCCCCCCCCCTCACAAGATATAGTGGTTATTGTGGCTTTTTCATTTATTTCATATTGAAATACTTTTTCATTTTCTTGTTTTTCATCTATGAAATCCCGGTCTTTCATTTTGTAATCTTCGTTTTCATCCACAAGGTCCATAATATCTTCCATGTGGTCTTTTACATTGTCCAGGATAAACCGTTGGTTTTTTATAATATACCTCGGCTTTTTTTCTTTCGGCATCTGTACGGGCTGTGGTTGTACTGCTGCCGTGTTCTTTTTAGAAAATAGGTTGCTAAATAATCCCATGTTGTGTTCCTCGCTTTCTTCCGTGCTACTTTCCTTTAATTTGGCGTATCAATTTCCACTTTTGCCACCAATTTAAAGTAGGGTTTCTTTTTATAAGTTCTATATCCTCTTTCCCTGGCGGTGGTAATAATCGCATGGCGGCGGTTAATGCTTCTGCGGCTTCCTTTGCCGTTATTCCGTATTCATTAGGCATTGCTTGTATTCTCCATTCTCTGTTTAATAGCCTGGTTAATATATTCGTTCACGCTTTCCCCGGCTGCTGCTGCCCTTTCTTTAATAACGGCTTTATCTCCTTTTGGTACGGTCAAGTTGATGCGGTCATACTTCTCATTTATAAACTGATTTTGGTATTTCACTTGGTCGAACTCTTTTTTTGTTTTTGGCATCCGTTGCCCTCTTCCTTTCTCTTGCCTTATGGTATATAATAGGTTTTACAGTTTGGGCGGTTTTGGCAAGTCCACCGCCCTTTCTGCATCCCTAAAGCCTATTCATTAGGCTTTTCTTCATTTCTCGGCTTCGCATCCACAATTCTTCTGATTAAATCCAAAATCTCATGTTCGCTATGCCCTTTCTCGTCACACCACTCAATGACTTCTTTAATTTCTTTCTTGTCCATATCTTCCATGTTATTCTCCTTTCTCTGCCGCCCAGGTACTCGTTAGGTTTTATGTATCTCCCTTAACTGTCTTTATTATATATCATATTACGCAATATGTCAATACATATTACGCAATATTTATAAATTTATTTTTATGTGCAATAAGCCCGGCGGAATGTGCCAGGCTTAAAAGTGCGTGTATTTACCATTGATAAAATCACAGAAACAACGGGTTTCAATATATAGTTGCATCATATAGGCGTTTTGGGTTTCCGGGCATTGGTCTAAACGATTGTGTATATAAGCAATGCACCCTTGCCCGGTGTATTCCTCATTGCTTCCCCGTTTCACATTAAAACGTGGGTCAAAACTTGTCAGACAGTACCGCAACGCCTATTGTTGCAACCCCTCAACGGTTTATAGTGGCTTGGGACACTCGCACCCGTTCACGGTGTGGCCGTTTTAGTTGCCTGGGCGGCTCTGCTGCCGCCCTTACCTTATGTAATCCTTGTTTGTTCCACATACTCTTGTGCTTCTTTTTCGCTTTCAAACCAATCATTATATATATCTTTTCTCCTGGTACTTGTATATGTGCTTTCCGGTTTTTCTTCTGCTTTTATCATATCTGTAATGTTTGCCGTTGCTCTTCCCCTATCGTCAAATGATGATGTTACACAATAATATGTTTTCATACTCTTTTCCTTTCTGCCGGGGCGTTTGCCCCGGTCTTATGTGTTATTATGCTGCTATGTCGGATGCTCCAATTACCGGACACATGGAGTAAACACCCCACGGTGTAATTGTTTCTTCCTTGCCATTCCAGGAAAGCCCAATTTTGCACCGCTTTTCTTCTCCGTCCTTTAAGACTACAACGGTCTTTGCGGTTCTTTTTATAACCTTTACGGAAAAGATACAATCATGGTTACAAATGCTACGTGTATAGTAGGTTTTTCCAATCTCGAATTGTGCTACCTGGTTTTGGGTTGCTTCGGCTGCTGCCTTTGCTTCCTCATGTGCTTTTCTGATTGCTTCCTTTACTAATTCGCTATATGTCATGTTGTGTTCCTCGCTTTCTTTGTGTTCCTCTCTTAACTGTCTTTATTATATTACATATTGCGCAATATGTCAATACATATTACGCAATATTTTAAAAATCTTTTAGAATAAAGAAAAAGCACACCTTTTAAAGTGTGCTTTTATCTGCATTAGATAAGTTCGTTTAATATCACCGTGCCGTCCTCAAAATATACTGCATCTTCGTTTGTATCATCCTCAATAGCCCTAATTATGCTTTCCTTATCTTGATTATATTTCTTCTCCAAATATTCCGCCGCCTTTTCCATTGTCTCAAATTCCAATACAACTGGTGCTTTTTTGTAATCTTCCTTGCTATACCCATTTGCCGCTTTCATTGTTTGTTTCCCTCGCTTTCTTTTTGTTTTTGCTTTCTGTTTTTCCTTATTATATGTCATATTGCGTAATATGTCAATACATATTACGCAATATTTATAATAGTTTTAATCAAAAGAAAAAGCACACTTTTTAAGGTGTGCTTTTAATTCCGTGATATACATTATTCCTTGCTCTTTTGGTAGCCAAATTCCTAAAGGCGGTGTTGCTTATGCTGCTGCTAAATTGGCGGCGTTTACTGCTGCCGTTACGGTGTTACCGATACCAATAACAATTCTGTCATTCTTAACCTCGATAACATCGTATTTACTGTACCAACACTTAAACATATTACCGTAGTAATCGTAAGCATTGATAACCTTTACTTTCTGCCCTACCTTGAAACCGTGGGCGTTCTCCGTTTCTTCCTGGGTTGGAATGTCGGTTGGTACTTCCGCATCCGCCGGGGCTTCTGCAATCTCTTCATCCTTTGCAATGTTGGCGGCATTTACTGCTGCCGTCACGGTGTTACCGATACCGATAACAACACGGTCCCCGTTTACCTGGATAACATCATATTTATCATAGTAGGTTGCGAAACGCACCCCGTTGTATGTGATGTTGTCAATCACTCTTACCTTGTCCCCCACCTTATAACCATGGGTTTCCTTGTTTGCCGGTCCCTGGTTCTCTCCGTCCCATGTATCATACTGTGTAAGGTTGTAAGAATTGATGATGTTCATTACATTCTTGATGTATGTAGGACTTGTTGCATATCCGCCGTTTTTGATTGCGGTAATGGCACTTTCGGCGTTTCCGTTGTTTACCGCTCCGGCATAACGGGAACTTCTACAAATCAGATTGTAATAATCCGCCACGCTCTCTTCCAGGCTATCATAAGCACGGAAAGCGGCGATAATCTGCGTGTAGGTCTTGCCGTCATAGCACTCGTTTGTTTTGCTACTGTAAACCTTGCCTTTCCAACTGCTGCCGGCCTTGATGCCAAAAAACGCATTGGCTTTTGTCATAAGCCCGGATGTTCCCCACCCGGTTTCTAATGCGGCCTGTGCGATACATACGGACGGTAAAACCCATTTATCACGGGTTAAATATTCTTTTCTTGCGATTGCTGCCAATTTCGCAATAAAGGCGTTTACCTGGTCTTTTGTTGCCATGTCTTATTCCTCGCTTTCTTTAATCATCATCCGGTAACTCTTCCGTGTACTTACCTAAAAACTTCTTTACTGCATCCCACAATTTCTTTACCGGAAGCCCGGCAAGGGTCATATTTTTAAGGATGCTCACAATTTCATACGCAATAAACAGCAAAGAAAAAAACTCGGCCATTCCGATAACTGCCGGGGTCTGCATACCAATATCAGACCATAAGCCGGACGGGATAAAACCTATCAGATTGATTGAAAGAATTTTATCCGCAATGGAAAGGAAGATGATAGAAACAATCATTCCTACCTTTCGGATTGCCCCGTTAATTCCAACACATGAATTAAACTTTCTTTCCTTTATTGCTCTGAAAACGCCCATGATTGTATCAAATACAACCGCAAGGGCCACAAGGCGGAAAATGGGGTTAGCCGTTTCCGCTAAAATAAATGCTGCAATTTCCTCTTTCATTTTGCACCGCTCCTTTCTGTGGATTTTTTACAAGTAAATCATATAATGGAACGGCTTTTTATTCTGACCCTTTTACGCCGCTGCTTCCATTCGTTCCCATTCATAGAACAACAATTCGTATTCAACCGCCTTTGCAATGTGGTAGGTGTCGGCGTGTCCTAAATGTCCCTTTCTGCTTTCATACTTCCGGTTAAATTCTTCCGGCGGCAATTCGCCCAACTCATACGCCTTTACATCTTGTTTTAACTTTCTGATAGATGATTTTCTTACTTTCTTGTGGTCTGCATAGTGGATATATCCGCAAAAATCTATGCCATTCCCGGCGTATAGGATTGTGCTTTTAGGGTTAATATGCAAAAGCATTTCATTTTCCAAAAATTCTTCTATTCTCTTAACCCATTCTTTTAACTGCTCCAAATCATCCGATAGGATAATAAAATCATCCATGTACCGCACAAAATACGGAATATGTAAAACGTGCTTGCAAAATTTATCTAACTTATTGCCGTACACATTCGCAAATAACTGACTTGTGAGGTTTCCAACGGGTATTCCCACGCCGTCCGGCAATATGCCGTTGTGGTCTATAATATCATCCATTAACACAAGGGCTTTCTTATCCCCTATATAGCGGCGGTTTTCATCCTTTAATTTGTCATGCGGTATAGATGCAAAATACTTTGATATATCCCCTTTAAAGGCATACATCCTTAACCCTTGTTTTACCTCTGTTTCATACATCCATTGATACAATGTATCACTTGCGGCGTGCATCCCCTTACCGCTCCGGCAAGCGTAAGAATGGTAATAAAATCCGTTCTCAAATACGGGTTGAATAGCGTTACAAATCATGTGTTGCACCACTCTATCATAGAACGGCAACGCCATAATAAGCCGTTCTTTCGGCTCAAACACCTTGAATATCTTATATTCCCCTTGCCTATATGTTAAATTCTGTATTTCCTCGGTTGCTCTTAAAAGTTCCTCTTCCTTAACCATAGAAAAAGCCAATACCTCATCCGTGTACCGCTTGCACCTGGCCGCCTGGTGGAATGAAGTATTGGCATTTTCAAAGGTTCCCATTTTCTCATGTAGTCCCTTTACTGTTTTCATTTAATCCCTACCAATTTTCAAATATTCTATTTTACTAAAAGGTGGTTTGCTTTGTTAGTTTGTCCGGTATCGCACCGGAACGGGCAAACCGTCTGACTTACTTAAAAATGTAAATCTTTGCTAGTGGCCGCTTGGGCTTCTATGTCTATAAAATTGTAAAGTCACACACGCACCGCACACCAATGTTCGTGTTCACGTTCCACGGGTAATTGTTGCAATTGACGGCACGGCTACCGCAATGCACGCCGTTGTTCCAATTGCCGCCGCCAATGAGGGCGTGCAAGGCTCGGAAAGTTCCGTGAACTGGCCCGGTGCATATTAACAGTTTCCCCAAAATAAAATTGGCAATGCCAACATTATTTCCAATTTCCATTCTTTACGGCTTCGATTATTCCGCCAATGATACATCCTAATTCTGTCATTTTCTTGCTCAATACTTCGTATCTGTGTTTGCTCATTGCCGGATATTCCAAATCGTAGGAAAGCCGTATGAGGGTTTTAATAAACTGCAACTCCACATCTGCGTTATATATGTGGCTCTTTGTCCCGGTCTTTCTAAATCTGATTACTGATTTAAGCATTTCAAAAACCGCCGTTTTAATTTGGCTCTGCAATGCGAATTTCTCAAATTTCGGAAACTGTGACAATATGGGATAAAGGTATAAAAGAAAATCATAGGTCTTTTGATACGCTTTCATGCTCTCCATATACGCATCCGCTTGATTGCTTTTCTTGTTCTCTGCCATGTTTTTATCCTCGGTTTATATATTTTTCTATGGGGTGGGCTTTCGCCCACCCTGGCAGATTACAGACTGTCACACACGCACCGCACACCAATGTACGTGTTCACGTACCACGGGTAATCGGAGCAACGGACGGCACGGCTACCGCAATGCACGCCGTAGATCCAACCGCCGCCGCCAATGAGGGCGTGCAAGGCTGTTTGTGACGGCATATAAATTTGACCGTAGCCGGACATAACATTGTACCAATTCCAGGATGCAGCGGTTGGGTCTAAACACAACTCGTTAAGCCATTCCCACACGTTCCCGGCAATATCCATAATATTTTTTACGGAAATTGCATTTTTGATTTTTCCAACGGCGGTTCTTGCGGTGTTGGTTGTGGCGGTCCAACCGTTTGTATTGCTGCCGTCCAATCCCTGGGGGCTTCCCTCTGCTGCAATTAACCACTCTGCAAGGTCCGGTAAACGCTTTCCGACACGGGCGGCCTTTTCATTGGCAATATACCAATTTAAGCCCTCTGTGCCCGTAATAGGCGTTGCATTATATACGGACTGTAAGCCGTTTGCCCCGTCATCTGATGCAAGGTAAATATCCGCCCACAATCCATTCCCCAGGTAGACCATACCGGACGGGTCACACTTCGGACGGTGTAAGGCGGTCCATACAGAGTTAGGGGCAATGTCCTCACGCACGTTGCTTTCCCAACCGCTACCACGCACGCTTCCACTTGTATTTACTTCTCTGCCGTATTCATCCACATTTCTAACAAATCCATAGTGGAAACCGCCAATTTTACGAGTGTTTGTATCGTCCCATTCTACGCCGTCCGGGAATGTGGAATTTTCAGAGATTAAATAAACCTCGTTGGAACTGTCCTTGCCATTGTCGCACAAGTAAATGTAATAATCCTTACCGTGTGCAAAACTGCTTGCACCGTCCAGGTTGGCGGCGGAAAGCGTTGTTTCCTCGGTCTGAAAAATGGCATCCCCTACCGCAATAACCGCCCCGGCAAGCACGGTTAATTGTCCGGCTGCGGAATACTGTATAAATGCCTTTTCACTCGCTACAATGTCCGATACGGCGGCCATTTTGGCAACTGTGATTTTCGCCCTCTCGTCCGTCATATTCTCGTCATAAACAAATAATCTTCCCATTATGCTAACTCTCCTTTCATCTGCTCCACTTCCTCTTCTGTAATTCCCAGGCGGTCATAAAATGTAACCTCTGCCGGAATACCGATTGTAGCCGCATCCGCCGCAATAGCCTTTGAAAGTGTCAAAATTGTGTGCTTGGTCTGATTGTTATTTGTGGTTGTTTCGGTATCTGCTGCCGCCGTTCCCTCTGCTGCTCCTGCTGCTTCCTGGTCTGCTTCTGCTGCCTTTTCAACCTCGATATGCTCCACGCTCTTAACGGTTGTGGTCACGTTCCCGGCTTTTACCTTGTCCCCCTCTGCAACCTCATTTACAAACATGAGGGTAACGCCCTTTCTGTCCTCGGTTTTCTCCAGGATAGGGCAAAAGATGAAATTCTGATTTTCCAACTTCTCAACTGCTGCCAACCAATCTTCTTTCTTCAATCTGCCTTTCTTTACAAGTTTGTAAGTGTTGACCAAATCCGCCTTTGTTTTAATTACTTTTGGAAATCCTACCATTGTTTAATCCTCTCTTTCTTTTTATTGTGCAATGAATGAACCAATATAATTTCCGATATAGCCCAGGTTTGAACCCTCACGCAATGTAATATTCTGCGTTGTCATAAGATTATCGTTTGTAACCTTAAAGGCTTTCGGTGTAACCATAACGCTTTCCAAATCCGCTTCCACGGTGTATTCTCCGGCTTCCGTGACATAAAAGCCCATTTGGCTTTTTGTAACTGTAACCGTCTGTATGGTCCCCGTGTTCTTGTTCGTAAGTTTTACCGTTACCGGGCTTGTAATCTGCTCCAATGTGCTAATGATGTAAACCTTAAAGGCAATGTTGTAAACCTTTTCTTTTACATCATCAATCTGTAATTGCAGTTTCCCGGCAATGTCCCCAGAAAGTTCCGTTTGTTTCTCTTCAAACCACTTATTCCATTGTGTTTCCTGGTCCGTCATAAACGCTTGTGTCATTTCGGCGTATTCTTCAATGAAATTTGCATGGTCTTGTTCCATGCTCTTTTTTTCCAGGGCGAACCATGCATTAAACTGCTTTGTGAACTGTGAAAAATCAAAGTCCTCAAACTGTGATGCAATGAAACCGCACAATCCCGGGTCTGCCCTGGTGTCCGTAATATCACTTTGGGATATTGCCACCGCTCCGGCGGCCACATAAATTTCCGCCAAACATTTTTCCTGGATTGTGTCATTGTTCGTAAGTTCCGGCGGCTGCGGATTGCTCGAATATGCCCCCTCTAAAATAAAAATGCTTGGTTTTCGCTCTGTTTCATCATTCCGTAATATTACACGGTCAATTCTTGGCAATGTACCGTTTGAACCGCTCACGGGCAATTCCAGGACGGTTGTATTATGGATTGTGTGCAAGTTAATGTATGCGTACCCGGTACGGCTTCCGCCGTCCACCTTTACCGCCATACTTTCCCCGTCTGCGGTTACTTGCAAATGTCCATACGCCACGCCCTCTTTATAGAACGGGGCTTTATCCTCGTTCATATCCTGGCCGTTGTATAAGCGGTCTTTATTTACGGAATTGTAAAAAAATCCTCTTACTGCCATTTGCTTTTCCTCTCCTTTCCTAATTGTCCCAATTTATGGTTGTGGGTAGGGCATCCCCAAAAGTAGGAACAACGTACATTCCGCCGTATTCGTAAACCTCGCAAAGTTCCGTAATGCGTAAATTTAATACCTTGCTCCATTTCGCCTTTTCTACTGTCACAATGTCCCCTAAATCGTAATCCGTGCCATAGATAAAATTAACCTCGGCTTCCACTTCGGCTTCTATGTTCTCAATCACGGCGTTTTCCGCTCTGTACTGCTCCCCCCGGATGCGTAACGCTTCCAGGTATTCCGCATTGGTCGAAAAATCATCTTTGTTTATGTCTTTGGCATCCAAAAACTCTTCCCGTAAGTCAAACCCCGTTCCGCCGCCTACCGTTACATAGATACGGTCCACACCGTCCCCGGCCCCACCTACAACAATCTTTGTTTTGGCGGTTTCGTCTGAATAGGTATGTTTTGCACGGTTTAAGTTGTTGTAACTCTCTGAAAAGATTACACGGGGCTTTGTGCCTTGCTTCGTGGTTCTGTCTATGCCTTTGTATGTTTCAAAGGTCATTTTCTTACCCTTAAAGTCCGGCACTACCCTAAAGCCCAATTCACAATACCGGGCAATCTTGGAAAGATAGGTTAATACATTCTTATAGGTTGCCTGGAATGTTATTTTGGTTGCGTCCCCTATTCCTGGGGCTACTTCCAATAATGGTACTGCTGCCATGCGGTTAATCATAAAGCGCATAGCATCTTCACACGTTCCGTTGAATGTGAACATGGGGCCGGTCAATCTGTCATTAAAATATATAGGCAGAAAATAGCCGTTTCGCACAATCTCATTTACAAGGGTGCTTTCCTCTTCTGTCTGGTCCCCACGGATAACGGCGGCTTCATCCTTGCCCTTTGGTCTTATTACATTGCCCGGCTGCAAAAGTCTTATGTTGTCCTCTGTTGCCGGGGCGTGCAACTCAAACGTGCCGCACTCGTAATATTTTCTATGCCATTGTAAGGATGTATGGTTTTCAATCGTCCCCAGGCGGTACAAATTGCGGTCATATACAATAATTTCCATGCTCTTACACCCCCAAATATGAAATGCGGTAATATACGGACACGGATAAATAGTTAATGCCGCTTTCTGCATTGTATGTAATGGTGTTTGTGCCGTCCTGCAACTGTATATACTCCCCGTCCTCGTCATAATATTGGTTTATGATTGTCCCGTACATGGAAACAACCATATCCCAATCAATCATTCCGTAACGGTCCTTGTGTTCCTCAATTTCCGCCTGGCTCACGCCGTCCAAAAGATACATATTTTTCTTTCCGGTATGTGTGAAAATAACCACATATTGGCCGCTTTGTAATTCAAAATCATTTCCGGCATAGCCAACCTTTGTATATTTCCCGCTCTCTGAATGGTAAATGGCCGGATTTTTTACAATGCCGTCCGCTTTGAATATTGCGGTAATTCCGATATTGTCCGCTCCGTTGTCATTCTCAATTTCCTTTACCAACTCGGCTTCCCGGTGTCCGAACTCTACGCCGTTAATATCAAACCCGTTTTCAAAGTACCAATCTGATACCCAACTTGCCATTACCACTTCCACATCTGACAGGTCCTTAAAGTATGGGTCTGGGCATTTAAGGCTAATTGTGTAATCCCTCACAACGCCCGTTATTGCTCCCGGCAATACATTTTCTACTTTGTAATTGATAGTTTTTACATCCCCGTCCTCGCTATATTCAAGTGTTCCGGTTCTGCCCTTTTGGAATACTCTATACAGTAATTCCCGGTTCTTTTTGTAATCCCCGTCAATTTCTGTTGTGATTACAATATTTCTTTCTTCTGCCGTACTGCCCTGGTATGTGCTGCCGTCCGTTGTGGTGTTTTCTGATGTTGTAACCTTACAACTGTAACCATAAATTCCCTCTACATCCAATAGGTGGAATGGGCTTTTATCCCAATCCCACCTAAAGGCAATAGAAACATTTTTATCATTTGTGCAAGTAACTGTAATATCTGCCATAATTTACCCCCTCTGCATTGCAATAGCCATTGCACGGGTCTGTATTCTCGTTTGTCTTGCTACCTCATAAGGGGATAGGGCTTTAGGGCTTGTAATATTGATTTCCTGGTGGAAACCGCCATTATTTCCCTTTAGGTTGTCTGCTGCCGTGTTTACCGCTGAACCCGTAAGCGGTGTTACAACTGCCTTTCCGTTTACCATGCTTAAAAGTTCCGGTCCGGCTTCTGCTACCATTGCCGTACCCTCTCTTAATACACCGCCCTTTGCAAGTCTCGGAAGTGAAAGCGTATCAATTTTTGAAAGTGAAACGCCCGGTATCTCATTGATAATTCCAATTACCCCGTTAATCATGCCGATAAACTTATTTACAACGCTCTCTATGGTTGATAGACAACTGTTGATTGCTGATTTAAAGGCATCCCCAACCGCCGAACCGATAGCCACGCCGACATTTACGAAACAACCCTTGATTTTCTCCCATAAATCAGAGAAAAATGAAGTTACATTGGCAAATGCGTTTTTTATGTTCGTCCATGCGTTATCGAACTGTGTTTTAAACCATGATGGAACGGATGCAAGGGCGGTTTTTATCTCTGTCCACCTTGCCCCAAACCATGAACCGATTGCAGCGAATACGTTTGTTACGTTGGTGTATGCGTTTGTAAACATAGTTAAAAACCATGTGGCTACTGCTGCAAGGGCGGTTTTTATATCGTTCCACCTGGCGGCGAACCATGAACCGATTGCAGCGAATACGTTTGTTACATTCGTATAGGCATTTGTAAACATGGTAAGAAACCACGTTGCCACGGTCGCAAGGGCGGTTTTTATATCGTTCCACCTGGCGGCGAACCATGAACCGATTACCGAAAATACCGTTGTCACGCCCGTATATGCTTCCGTAAATCTATCCGTGAACCACTGGCCCACATTTTGAAATATCGCAACAATCCCATTCCACAAATTTGCAAAAAATTGTTTTATATTCTGCAAAAGCGTGTCTACCGCTTCCCGGAAACTATCGCAATTGTCATAAATCAATTTGAAAGCCCCGGCAAACGGATTTACAAGCAATAGTAAAAGTCCTTGCCAATTGCTCTTTACAAAATTCAGTACGGTATTAAAGACATTTGGAATTGTTACGGTAAAAAATTCCTTTATCGCATTGAAAGCGGTAAAAAATGCGGTTTTGATTGCTTCAAAAATTTTATTAACCCCATTTCTGAACCACTCGCACTTGTTGTAAAGCGTTACCAATATGGCTATTACCGCCACAATTGCTATTATGATTATTGCAACCGGGTTTGCTGCCATAACTGCATTTAAAGCCGCTACGGCCGGTTGCAGCAATTTCACAACATTGATAATGCTTGATATTGCAGTACATACTTTTCCAAAAATCAACAACGCCGGGCCGATAGCCGCAACAATCATTCCGATTTTTACAATCATCTGCTTTGTGTTATCGTCCAGGTTTTTAAACCATGTTGTAAACTCTTTTACCTTGTTCACAACCTTATCAATTGTTGGCTGCAATGTGGTTAAAATAGAATTTCCCAGGTCTGCCCCGGCAAGTTTCAAATTGTTCATTGCTACGGCTGCATCATCCCACGGGTCTAATGTGGTTTCAAATGTATCACTTACCACATCCCCATAGTCCGATAAAGCACCGCTTAAATCATCTACGGATAAACGCCCCTCACGGATTGCCTGGGTCATTTCCGCCGCACCTTTCTTTCCGAAAAGGTCGGATGCAATGGTTAAGGCTTCCGTTTCTGTCTTGGCGTTTTTGATACTATCTATTGTTTCGGTCAACGCTTCGTCTGCGCTCTTGCCGTCTGCCGTTGCGTTCTGCACCGCTTTTTTCATTCCGGCAAGGGCGGTTGAAACATCAACGCCGCTTGCTTCCATTTGTGCAAGCAAATTAACGGATGATGTTAAATCAAGCCCCATTTCTTTAAGGCTTGCACCGTTGGTTGTAAGTGCGCTTTCCAATGTTTCCATTGAAATACCCGTGTCCTGGCCCGCTTTTGTCATAAGCCCCAACACGTTTTTTGTCTGTGAAGCATCAACGCCGAATTTTGTCATAATACTGTCCACGCTATCAATAGCCGTGTTTAAATCCGTTCCGTTGATGTTTGCAAACTTGATAAAATCTTTTGAAAGATTTTCTAACTCTGTCCCGGTTGCCCCGAACCTTGTATTTACTTCTCCGACCGCAACGCCCACATCATCCATTGTAGTCGGCATATCCGAAAATACATTGTCTGCTACGGTTGTAAGGCTTTCCAGGGCTTCCCCGGTTGCTCCCGTCTTGGTAATAATGGTGTCATAGCCGTTATCTAATTCCATAGATGCAGCAACCCCGGCGGCCCCTAATGCGGTTATTCCGGCCGTTACGGGCATCATCTTTTCCCCGGCTTTGGTTGCCTTATCCCCTACCGTTCCGAAAGCATCCCCCACCTTTGCAAGTGTTGAATTGCTTGCCTTTGCTTGCTCTTCCAGGCTTTTAAGTTCTGCTTCCGTTGCGATTACTTCACGTTTGATTGCCCGGTACTGTTCCTCGGATGCTTCGCCGTTTTTAAACTGCTGCTCCACCTGGGCTTCTGCCGTTTTTAATACATCTAATTTGTCTTTGGTTTCGCCTACTGCCTTTGTAAGCAACTGTTGTTTCTGCGCTAAAAGTTCAGTATTCTTGGGGTCTAATTTCAAGCCCTTTTCAACCTCTTTTAACTCATTCTTGGTACTTTTGAGGTTCTTGCTTACTCCTTGCAAGGCATCTTGTAATTTATCGGTTTTTCCGTCAATCTCAATTGTGATACCTCTGATGTTATTAGCCACTTGACTTTCCCCCTTTCTTTCCAAATCTTTCTCTTAATCCCTCACGGTCCGGCTTGGTCTGCTCCATGCGGAAACAATCTTTTAAATATTTCCGCCCCTCTTCTGTCTGCGAATTTTCAAAAATCATTGCTTCCCGTAAGAAGAAAAGGTAAATATCTATTTCCATTTCCTGGACTTCGTAAATATTGATATGGCAATAGTCCATAACCAATTTTTCCGGGCGTGTAAGGATTGTATACGGGATTTCGCCCTTTTTATCCTGGCGTGGATAATAGGGCATTTTTAGTTTGGGTTTGCTTTTAATTCATCCACAAACTCCATGTATGCGTTAAGAATTGCCGTACACTCTTCAATGTCATAACTCTCTACCTCTTCGGCGGAAACTTTCACATTTCCCATATTGTTATTTAATACTGCTGCCACAAGGTTATAAATGGTTGATGTGTCGGCATCCTCGCCCGTTCCGTTGGCTTCCACATCCTTTATTGCTTCAAAAACTCCCTTTTGCGGCATACGGACAATAATTTTTTTGCCCTTTTCAACCACATTTCCGTTTTCATCCTTTTTATCTTTCAGAGTAAACGGCCAAAAGGTACGTTTAATTTTGTTCATGTTAAATTCTTTTACTGCCATGTTGTGTTCCTCTCTTTCATGTAATAAGGCGGCTCGATTTTTCAACCGGCCGCCCGTTCTTATCGTTGGCCCGTGTTTCGGTTACTCTGTTTTGTCTATATCCTCTGTGTAAAGGATTAAAGTACCCTCTTTATCCATGGGCTGCGCTTTAAATTCTGCATCAATAACGGTTTCGCTATCCTTTGCAAAGGCAATTGTAAAACCGGCCTGGTTGTTGCCAACAATCGTTACACGGATATTTCCGTCCTGGGTATCTTTATGGACAAATCGCAAAAGGTATTTTTTACCCGTTGCGTTGCCGATACCACCGATTTTGACCGTTCTAATTCCCTTTGCCTTATCTTCTGTCACTCTTGCGGTCTGACATAACTTTTCAAGCGTTGTTCCGCACCATGTCATAATTCCACTTTTAAGGGTGGCTTCCTCTTCTGTAATAATTACTTTGGAAACTTTACCCATATCGTCTTTTGCTTCGTAAAACTCCGGTGCATACTCGATTTCCGCACCGCCCTTAATATGCCCCAGGCGGTTATCTTCTGTTTCAATCACTGTATCATCCGGGATTGCTTCGTTTGTTCCCTGGAAGTCTGTGCAATACAAATCTCCACTACCTAAAACAATGCTTTCTTTGTCCATTCTTATTTCCTCGCTTTCCTCAATAATCCCGTGACTTCGTAGGCTGTTTGAAAGCATTCCTCACTATCCACATAAGCCACAAATTTAGCATAGTCCACATCATGTAAAACCTCGTTTTCAATCCGTGTTCTGATTTCTTCCGCCGCTTCATCATCTGCAACGGTGTAAAGTTCCAATTGCCAATCATCCGCCATTAGATTGTTTGGTCTACTGTCCGCCCCGGCGGTTGCTTCCCGTGGTAAAAGGTAAACCATGTAAGGTAATGACGGCACGGGGTTTTCTAAAGTCCCCTCAAAGGCGTTTTTCGTTATGGGTAGTCCCAGGACTGCCGCCCTCTCTGTTAATACTGCTGCCGTTGCCATTTTTACCCCCTTAATTTGCTTTCAATCTTGTTTGCGACCATTTCGCCCATTTGGTCGTTTACCGGGGCTATATGTGCAAACTCTTTTACCCGTCCGCCGTTTCTGCTTTGGTGTCCGTATTCCAAAAGGTGGGTTAATTGGAAATGGTCTTTATTGTAAACAGTGTAGCCTTGCACTTGTATTACTGATTTTGTTTTTTCACGTTGTCCGGCGGTCCAATCTTTGGCGTATGCTCCCGTTCTGTTTTTGTAAGGTCCACCGTTTTTTAGCATTTTAGCCGCTTCTTTTGCCGTCTCCTTAATGCTTTCATTTGTTACACGCACCACTTCCACGTTGTAATCTTCCAACGCTTTTTTTATTTCTTCGTCCAGGCTATCAAGTGAAACTTTCAACCTTTCCCCACCCTTTCCGCAATATACAACTCCGTTTTTCCGTTGCTCTTCGGTCCGTATGTTCTGTATATCGCATAACGCTTTCCGTCTATGGAAACTTCCGTTTGCCCGTCATATTCAAAGGCCCAAACTTCCAATTGTGAGGTTGCTTTATAACCCAATTTCCCGGCGGCTGCGAACTCGTCACGCCCCACCGGGTTAATTGATGCTATTACTTCCGTTTCCTGGTATTCTGTTTGGTTCTTTTTAATCAATAGTTTTATTTGCTTCTCTATGATACCCACCGCCTTTTATTTTGGTACACATTGCATCATAGGATGCAAGTAACTGTGTCTGATTATCCGGGCTTCCAAAATTAGCGTGACAATATAACAAAACAGCTTCAATGATTAAGGGGTCTTTTATGTCTGCTTCATCCAAATAGGAATTATGCACACCGATACGCTTTAAGTCTGCAAGGGCAACTTCTACAAGCTGCCCCACATCTTCATCCAACATATCACTTGATGTTTTTCTAATTCTCAATTTGGCTTTCGCAATCAATTGTTCCTTTGTCATGCTTTAGCCGCCTTTCTCTTACGCCGCCGGGTTCTTTACACGGATAAATCCGTTTCTTGCAACGACATTTCCGCCCATGAATACGCAACCCTTGTAGCAAATCTGGCCGGACTTAAACTTGTAATCCGTAGATTTTGCCGTTTCAATATCAGAGAATACGGCAACCTCGTAATTGGATAACGGACCGTAAGCCATACAATAAGCATCTTTTGTTCCGCCAATTTCTGCACAAGCGGAGTTGATGATATAAGGCACTTCGTCAATTGTTCCGGTATTGCCATGGTTTACGATTGTATAAACCTTTCTGCCCTGTTTATCTCTTAACTTGGCAAACTTCTTTAAGTCTTTCTTACTAAGGATTAACACGGCTACATCCTCTACCTCTTCATCCCCACCGTAGGAATAAATAATCTCATCCAGGGTATCATCTGCAACGGCGGTAATGGTTGTAATGTCCGTGTTGCGGTCAATAATATCATCACTTTCGCTTGCCGGATTATAGAAAATTCCCTTGAATTTTCCGCTTGTGCCGTCCCCTACCAAAATCTGACGAGATGCGTAACGGCGGATTGCTCTTGTAATGCTATCTTCAATAACGCCGTCATAATCTGCATCCGTTAATTTCTGCATTTCTTCCGGCTCTTCGGCGTATGCTGTGATTTTCTCTCTTGCAATCTCTGCGTAACCAAATTCCGGTTCAGATGTGTTGTAATCTGCTCCTTCTGCGGTGCTTCCGGCCCCGTCCCCGTATGACTTCACATAAGGACGGCTATATGTTTCGCCGCCTACAAGCGGAATAGTTGTAACACGGTCAATAAGGGATGATACGTTGTTAAATGTCGGTGCAATGTCCGGGCTTGTATGGTGTGGCATAACAACGCCCGTTGTGGTGGAAAGTGCCGCCATAGGTTTTGCAATCTTCTTTGCGTTGTATGTAGTCTTTGCTCCGGCTTTTAATGCCTTACCGCTCTTTGCTCTTGCCTGGTCTTTGACCTCTGCACCCTCTCCGGCGTTTCCGTCCGGTCCTTCGCCCTCTCCGGCTGCTGCCTGGGCTGCCCTTGCAAGTTCCTCACGGGCTTTAATCTCGTCCAGGATTTCCCCAATGGTCCTTGCTTCGTCCATGAGGGCGGTTAATTCCTCGCCGCTCTTGTCCTGGGCTTCTTTACCCACGGTAACAAGGCGTGCTTTTAACTCTTTCTTGCTCATTTTCATTAACTGTTCTCTGTTCATGCTGCTTTCCTCTCTTTCTTACTCCATGTGTTGAATTGTTAATGCTGCAATTTTGCTTCTGATTTCTTTTTCTTTGGCTGCTGCCTGGTCCTTGGTATCGTCCGGCGGATTTCCCCCGGCTAATGCTTCCGGCGTGTTCTTGCAATATAATTTCGTGTAGTCCTGGACTGCTGCAACGGCGGTATTTTCTTCTCCCACCGACACGTTAAAGTATTTTGCGGCTTCCTCGCCGCTCAACCATGTTTCCGCTTCCATTAACTCTTTTATCTGCTCGATTGTTACGCCCTCTGCTAAATGTTCCTCGTAGATGCTCCAAATTCCGGCTTCTATGGCTTCCAATGTGTCCGCCATTTTGCGTAATTCGTTAGCGTTGCCCTCGCAATCGCACCACGGCTTATGTATCATCAAATAGGCGTTCTTTGGAATTGTTGGTTTGTCACTATCCACAAACGGAAAAAGTGATGCTATCGAACCGGCCAGGGCATCCACAAAACAATGTTTCTTTCCCTGGTAGCGTTTAAGCATATTGTAAATAGCAATTCCGGCAAATACCGAACCGCCGCCGCTATTGATGTAAATGTTTAAATCTCTGCCGTTTGCTTCTGCAAGGAAATTTTTGATTGCATCCGGGTATTGGTCCTCGTCTTGCCATGCTCCCCACCAATCCGAAACAATATCCCCGTAAAAATAAAGGTCCGCCGTTGTATCTGTGATGTTTTTAATCTCACAAAACGGCTTTACGGTTGCGGTCTTGGCATTTTTGCACGCAATAAACTGTTTTATCTGTGGCATTTCCATTAACCCCCTTTCATAATCTGCATATAGGCACGGGCGGCCGCTTGCATTGCCCGTTTTTCTCTGTCATTTGCTCCGGTATCATCCGGCGGCTCGTTCTGCTGCCCTACCTGGTACAATGATTGGTCCCCAACCTTGACATAGTTTAGAGATACCAACCTTTGGTCCCCGTCCTCTACCGGGCCGTAATACATAAGTTCTCTGTATTCGTTAATTGTCAACGCTCCACGGTCAAACATTCCGCCGCCTATGGTTTCCCTTGTCTGCAATGTGGCATACTGTAAAAGGTTTGCCACAAAATCAATGCGGTTTCCGTAACCAATTTCACGGGGCGTTAAGAGTTTAAATGTAAACTCATAGGACAATTGCACGCTGATAGGTTCAATTACATTCTCATAAAATGAAATAAACTCGGTATCGTTTAGCGTGGAAGTCAATATTTTGTCATTCACGCCGTAATAACGGTATATGTTATCCCGTAAGAATGTAATTTGGTTTGTCGGTATGCTCGGCGTTCTCTGTGAGATTTCTTTAAATTCCACCGTATTATCAATTGCAGCAATTCCCCCGGCGTTGTCCTTGTTCATATAGGCTTCCTGGAAATTCCGGGCTATTTCTTTCAATTCTTCATCATCTGCAATATTGTTATACTTCAAATACCCGGCTAAAGAATTTGAACGGTTTACAATGTTCTTTATGGTTTCCCCGGATGTTTCTATGAGGTCCAGGCTTCTTTTTAACTCCATATCCGGCGTTGTTCCCAGGAAACGGCGTTTATTATATCTCGCCTTAACATGGATTACATTTTGGTATGGCACGGTGTACGTTTTTCCGTCATAATCCCAACGGAAGCGGAAAAGGATGTTATTTTTATCATCCTCAAAAATCCTATATGATGTTGTGGTAATCGGTTGGATGCTCTCAACCCTGGTAAAATCCTTGTTCCAAAAAATCACGGAAAAGGAATTGGATGTATAAACCAAATCAACGGCAATACGGTATAAAAAATCATAGGTTGACATTTCCGGGCATGGGCGTAAAGATAAAAGCCTTGCAAGGTAATCATTTTTAATTACCATGCCTTTTTCATCCTTACGGATTACCTGGGGTTTCAACTTGCCAACATTCTTTCCGATTGCATCCGCAATTGCTCCCACAATGTCATTATCCCGTAATGTTCCCGTTGGCTCATACTCTCCACGGCTCAATAGTAGGGGTCTGTACTTTGCCCGGAATGAATTTAATACATTTGCGATAATTCCCGTTTTCTTCTCCCCCTTTCTTCAAAAATAGGGCCAGTTTTCCCACACCAACATTCTATAATGTTTCGTGTTGAAATTCTGACCCACTTTAATACTGCTACCGCAACGCATTTTCCCTTGCATCTATGCGGTTTCTTTGCTTATATTCAATAATTTCTTGCCTATCTCATTGTGGTACTTGGAAACCATTGTGAGGGCATCAAACACACTCATAGCCCCGTCTATCCTCATACGCTTTTCAATTTTTACGGGTTTCATTCTGCTATCGTTTAGGTTAATATCCACCGCCACGTTAAGGAAATGTGCCGCCAACATGGAATTGTCCCCAAAATCAAAAAGCCCGTCTTTTAAATTCCCCTCAAACTCATGTAATACGGGTGTGAGGTTCGTTCCCTGGTATACATCATCCGTGTGAAACCCGGCGGTTTTCAAATCTTCCACAAGGTAATTTGCCGAATACCTATCATAGCCGATTTTTAGCGGTTTGATTTTATACACTTTCACAAGTTCGATAAACCAATTGTAAACATCCTTATAGTCCACCTGGTTTTCCCCGGATATGAACAAAAACCCCCGGTCCCTATATATGTTGTACGGCGTGTTGTCCTCGTTAATTGCCACTTCATACCGCTTTTGTGGCATATAAAACCGTGTGAATATATGGTTTATTCCGTCCCGGTTTATTACAATGCTTGCTGCGGTTAAATCCGTGGTTCTTGATAGGTCGATACCGCCCACGCAATAGCATCCTTTAAAATCTTCCAGGGATAACGGCTTTTCTTCGTGTACGCATTTCATAACATCCCAATAATCCAACCATGCCACGGCTGAATTTTGTTTGATGTTACAAAACTTTGTCATAAACTCAACCTTTTTCGAGATTGAATTTCTTGCAATCTCTATTTGCTCCAAATAGTATTCCGCCGATACGGACACGCCCAAATTTGGGTTGCTCTTCTTTAATTCCTCTATGCTATCCCATTTCTCTATATCGTCTATCATGTAAATAAAAGGCAAAAGCCGTTTTTCTCTGCTATTGCCCTTTAGAAATGCCGTTGCCCTTTTAAATAATTCATCAAAAATTCCGTCATTCACATATCCGGCGGTTGCTATGGATATTATTAACGGCTGCTTTCTCGCTCCCAGGGCAGAAGTCATAACCTCGTATTGCTTCAATCCCTGGTCTCCCGGCCACGCTTCCATTTCGTCATTGACTACCAATTGAGGGTTGAAACCGTCCGATTTCTTAGAGTTGAAAGCAATCTTTTTTACGCTTGTATTGAAAGCCTTTATATAAATATCGCTCCGGCGTCTTTTTGTGATACTGTCCAATTCATCATCCGATTGTACAATCTGATAAAAGGCATCATACACTAAATCCGCCTGGTCTAACTTAGGTGCAAGGAAATAAACTTTTGCCCCATATTCCCCGTCTACGTATGTCATGTATGCGGCTATTGCGGCGGCAAAAAGCGTTTTGCCGTTCTTACGGGCAACAATTATAAAAACCTCTCTAAACTGCCTATACCCGGTTGTTTTGTCCATAACACCAAATATGGCGGACACAATAGCCTTTTGCCACAATTCCAGGTGTAAAAGGTCGCTCCGCCCCTCTGAATGGTGGCAAAAATTTTCTATGAATTTTATAGCCTTGTTCGCTTTTTTCTCGTTAAATTCCCACTCGCCATTTAATAGCCCGGTTGTCAAAATTTCAAAACACAACCGCACCCATACACCCACAATTACTTCTTTTTTTTGGATTGCTTCATGGTATTTAAAAATCCAATTATCCATTAACTATTCATCCCGTAACGCCGCCAAACGGTCCACTTTTTCTTTTTCTTTTGGCGGTAAATACTCAATGAGTGAGTGGATAATTGCGGTATATTGGCGTGAATATTTCTCGTAAATTTGGGTTGAGGGGTGGGCTTTTACAAATTTCTGTGATGCGTTCACAGTTTCCGTTGTAAGGCCCTCTTTTTTCAATTCTTCTTTCGCCTGGAAACAAGCCACTTTTAAAAACGCCGCTTCCTCAATCAGTGAATTTATAAGGGTTTTCTTGTTTTCATCATCAACTCCAACGAACATTTTTTCTAAAAACTCTATCTCTTTTTTAATCCTCGCATTTGTTAATTTGTTCGGTCTTTTTTTCTTATTTTCTGTTAAATCATTCTTGCTTTCTGCCATAAATATACCCCCCTCATATGCGTGCGACCTTGCGGAGTTTTTTTGAGGTAACTCCCTCGGTTCTTTTACCCGGTGTCAAATTCTGTACCCCGGGGGTGTGGTCTGATTTATTATTTTCTTTCGGCGGTAATAAATTTCCGTTTGCATCATACTGATAACGCATTGGTGTATGTACTGCCTTGTGTTCTTTGTTGTGGCAATCCTCACAAACATATTCCAGGTTGTCCAGGTTCAATGTGATGTTTGGATTGCTGATATTGCCCGGCGTAATATATTCTTTGTGATGCACAATGTAACCCGGCTTATATATTCCTCTCGCCTTGCACCGCTCACACAATCCGTTGCTCCTGGTTATTACTTGCTGCCTTGCTCTCTTCCATGCGGCGGACTTATAAAAGCCCTTTGCATATTCTTTCACGGTCCCACCGCCCTTTCTGTAAATGGTTTATGGGTTATGTGTATTGCTACCCCATAACCCAATTATAAATTCTTTTGCCTTGCTATTATGTCCCCGTTGTACTGCTGCATCCGGTATTCCTTTTAGTCCTGCTGCCTGGCAACATTCCTAGCCCCTCGGCAACTGCGGTTATAAATTCATTGCGGTAATCGTAGAATTGACGGCGGCCACACATCACATCATAAATACTTTCATACGGCGTACAATGAACCACGCTTTTATATATTTGTTTCTGCATCTGCTCCCGTGCCGCTTCGCTATCTATGTTGTGGCATGAATTATTAAGGGCTTCATTTATCACGCTATAAGCCATACGGTCAAATGCTGATGCGTTCCCGTTAAGCATCCGGCGTTTGCGTTTCTCGTTGCCCTGGATAATCTTTTTTACTGTGGCTTTAATATCATCATCAATTCTTTGCAATACTGCCCCCCCCAATCCGCTATTCTTCGTAGGTTGTCTTTTTGTTCTCCGACCGTTCAACCTTAATACTTTCTTTCGCCATTTTAGAAACCTTTGCTTTTACGCCATGCCCCACATCAACGGTAATCCCTTTCATGTGTTTATCCTCGATTGCATCAACGGTTGCAATTAAAAGATTAACCACATCTTCCGCAACGGGCTTTTCTGCACCGCCACCAAATAATTCATTTACTCTTTTCTTTGCCTTGTCCTTTCTCTCTTTTGCTTTTGCGTATGCTTGTGCTTGCTCACATTCGCACTCGCACGTTACCGCTTCGTTAATCTGCCCTTGCTCCCACTCTTCCGGGACCTGTATTATTTTGGTCTGTCCACAAAAGGAACATGAACCCGTTTTATCTGCTTTTGCACTCATGCTTTTATCCTCGCTTTCTTTCCTACTTCGTAGGCTTTCATAGCAACCGTTAATACTGCTGCCGACTGCTCCACGGTTAATTCATTGCCTTTTACCATTCCGCCCAATGTGGCGTTGATAATCTCCAATGTATCTTCCATACTCTCAATCTTTTTATTTCCCGTCTGACCGCATGAAAGATTTATAATTGCTTGCTTTATTTCTCTCTTTTCCGGGTGTTCGCTTAAAATCTCGTTTATTATTCTTTCTTCTCTTCCCGGATTAAAATTCTTACACCCTCTGCACTCTTCCCGGCTAAACATTCGTGACGGTAAATTGATACCGTCACACTTTCCGTTAATCCACGGTGCATTTACACACGCTTTCTTTGGCATCCGTCCCGGTTCTGTGAGATATGCCAATATCTCTTCCCCGGCTTCCTCTGCCCCATAGCACACCGCCGTTTTATAGCCTTGTGCATTAAGCATTGCCATATACTCTTCCTGGGCTTTGGTTGCCTTATTCTTTCCAAACTTCAATTCGATATACAACCCGTGAAAGCCGTTATTTGCAACGGGTAGGCATATATCCGGCACGCCGCTTTTAAGTCCGGCCGCCTTTAATATTCCGCCATTGCTCCTTTTGCCCTCGTTTGGCACATGGTACATCAACGCCAATTCCGGCAATATGCTTTCTGTCCGCTTCGCCCAATTGAAAAGGGCTATTTGCTCCGTTGTTTCGCTTCTCTTCATGTTCTGTATACTCATGTTTCATATTCCGCCTTTTCTTTCCGGTATTTGCAGTAATGCCACACGCAATTTACCTTGTATTGATTTTCGTTGTATTTCTCGCTTGCACACGTTCCGTTGTTCCTGGAATAAATACACCTTTTGCAATAATCCGGGTGCGTGGGGAATAATATAATTTTCCCCATACCCGTTTAATCTTCCTCTAAGGCGTATTCACGCTTGCGGCGTTTGCAATCTTCCAACATCCGTTCCAAAATGCCCGTTTCCTCTTCGGAAAGATAGATATAATATTTTTCAAGCATTTTTACGGCGTGTAATTTCTTGGCATTTGCCTTTTCTTCCTCGGATGTGTCGGTATCTGACACATTTTGTTCTTTGGCTATGTCCTCGGCGGTCTTACGCTTCTTTTTCTTCTCTTCTGACATCTGTTTTATCTCTTCGCTCTTTATATCCGCCCCGGCTTCAACTGCTGCCGCAACTTCTTTTTGTGCATCCTCGGATAATCTACTTGTTTCATAGGCACTTGTAATTTTCATATTGCCTTTTTCAAACTGCTCTTTTACCTCTTCCGTGGCATTGTTGTTAATTGCTTCCAACTGTGCAATCTTGGTTGGTTTCTCCCCCAGGACTGCCGCCACATAATCCCTAACCCTTTTTCCCTCTTCCAGGACTAACAATTTTTCCTTTCTCGCCTGGGTCAATACCTCTTTCCAATCCGCCGCCTGGTTCATCAAATCGTAATCGGTCATTTTTCGGTTAAAGGTATTGCCGATTAGCAAGGATAATCTAAATTGCGTTTCCGTCATGTCCTTAAAGCGGCACGGGATGTTCTGCGTAATCTCCGTGTGTCCCTCATTCTGCAAAATAACAAGGGCTTCACGCCGTCTATGTCCACCGGAAAGAAGATACTCCCCGTTTACCCGGCCAATGATTAACGGCTCTTGCAATCCATCCATAAGAATTGATGTTGCCAATTCTTCCAAATCATCCATGCTATAACGGTTGTGCTTCGTAACTTTGATTTCGTCCAGGTTAAGGGTTATTGCTTCGTAGTTGTCCACGCCCTCAACTGCTGCCCTGGTTGCTCCGTTCATAAGGTCCATAATATTAAAGCCCATGTTATACCCTCTCTTTCTGCATTTCTGCTATGCGTGTTTCTCCCATACATTCCAGGATAAAATTTTTATATCCTTGTGCCGCTCCGCTTCTCACGGAATAGGCTATTGGCGTTTTGTGGTAAAATGTACTGTCTTTTACTTTCTTGGAATGTCTGATGATTGTATTAAATACTATCAATCCGCTTTTTTCTCTCAACCACGTTTCCGCCGCTTCGCTTGTGTCTGATTTCTCATAGTCCGTAATAAGCACCCCGGCAATGTGTGCTTTGCGGTTCAACTGCCTAACATTGTTTACCTGGTCCACCAATTCTTCCAATCCGTCCAGGGAATAGCAATCTAAATTCACGGGTATAACAATTTCATCTGCTGCCACAAGTGCATTTATTACGTTCATGCCTAAATCCGGGGCGTTGTCTATGATGCAGTAATCATAATTTCCAAATGTCGGCGTGTTTTTCAATTCCTCAAACGCTCGGCGGTATCTGTCGTGTTGTGGCGTGTCTGTATCTGCCTTAATCTCCAATTCCGCCAACTCCATAAAATAATTGCACGGCACAATGTCCAAATTCTTAATTTTTGTGTGTCTTATGGTGTTTCCCTTGAATGTGGCATTTTTTAATACTGCTGCCGCCGGGCTTTCTGTTTCTCCCTGGTACGCATCAAATAGGCGGCTTGCGTTCCCTTGCTTGTCATTGTCAAATAAAAGGACTTTCCCAGGCTTAACCGTTCCATGCTTCGATTTAAACCCGGTTGCCAATAACTCCGCCATGCTGACCGCCGTTGTGGTCTTGGCACATCCGCCCTTTAGGTTTAGTGTGCAAATAATTTTCATGCTTTGTTCCTTCGCTTTCTTTTTTGTGGCTTGCCTTTCGGCTTCTCGCCCTTTTTAACCATACGGGCGTATATGTAAAAGGCTGCGTTTACTCCGTTGTGCTTTACCTCTGCATCCAGGAACGTAAAGCCCGGATATGCCTTTTCCATTTCTGCTTGTAACACGCTACTATCAAAGGCCATTTTCTCCACCTTTGCTTTTCTGAATTTTGAGTAACTGCGTTTTGGTTCATCCGGTTTTTTCAAATTCTTGGACGGACGCCAACGCTTTGTTCCGTGTGGGTTCTGTGTTATGTAGGTAGCAAGTCCGGTTAATAAAAAATTCTCGTCCGGGCTTATGTTCCTGGTGTTTGGTCTATCGCACTTTCCCCACATTCTTTCTAACTCGTCACGGTCTATTCCGCCGGATATGAGTAAATGAAAATGTGGGCGTGTGTATTCTTCAAATGCGATTATGTAAATATACTTTGCATTTTCTAACCCTAACTTTTTACGCTTGCGGTTTATGCGGCGTATGAAATTAACCACATCTTTTTTTGCATCCTCGTAGGTTTCCGGCAATAACCCATTATTCCAACCAAACGTAGCCCATATATCCCCTTTTCCAAAATTGATATTGGCTAAACGGATTAAATACCGTCTTGCGTTCTTATCGTTGAGGTTTGATTGTGACGGGCTTGTTTCTCTCTTCTTTTCCGTCTTTGGCATATCTGCTTTGAATTTAAAGGACGGGTACACCATACTTTCAAGCAATGTTGTGTTGCTCTCTGTATTGGTGCTTTTGTATGTGGATGTTCTGTATAGGCAGTTTACCCACCCCTCTTTCATCCACCTTTCCATTTCTGCTTCCTCTAACTTCTTGCACTGCTCCTTGTATGCTTCCTCATAATCGTAATTGTCATAATATCTTTTACCCATTGCCCCACCTTTTCACTTATCTATCTAAAACCCACCTATCCAGGCAGATATAAAACATATATTTCTATAATGGTTGATATGTTAAGGCCCATTACAAGGACGGCTAAACCCGGTTGCACCGTCAAAAAAAATTAAAATCTACGGTCCCAATCTTCAAAAAGCCACGCCCACGCCTGGCGGACTTTCAAAAATCCTATGAACCATAAAGCGGCAAGCGTGAAAAATCCCGTTGCCGTAACTGCTGCAATTATGGTAATAATCCTTACAACCATGTAAAACCAACCTTTCCAATGCGGTTTCTTCCTATATATAGAAAAACCACATTTACAAACACTATATATTGTGCTATACTCTCTTTGTTGAGTTCCAACCCCTATTGTTTTAGGTCCCCACCTTTGCAATAGGGGTTCGCTTTTTCTATGCTTCCGGTATTTTTTCAAACTCTGTTTCGTAAATATCCGGTGCATATCTCATTAAAAGGCTTTTTGCTTCCTCTTCTGTTATGGCGTGTCCTACTTTCTTGTTGTAGTCCTCTGTATGCGTCAAAAGCCAATTTCCTTTTTCACTTCTCCACAATTCACAATCGTATGTAGTTCCTACTTCTCTATTTCCGTAAATTGCCTTAACAAGTGGGCTATTGGTTTCATACCATTTCTTCACATTCGCTATTTTCTTCATTTTATCCGTATCGTACTTTAATCCCTGGATAACAAACTTCATTACTGCACCCCTCTTTCCGCCTTTTCCTCACATTTCCAATAATATTTATTGATAATCAACATTTCTTTGGATAAAAGCATGGATAACCCTAAAGGAACGGTTATAAATGCTATTGTTGCATCCCCCTCTAAAATCTTGATTGCTACGGCCGTGAAAATCAGCAACGCAACGCCGTTTAACTTCTGCATGGCAAAATACTTTTTTCTTTCCCGGCGTTCCCTGGCGGCTCTTCTGCGGCTTCTCTCCTGGTTCATGGCATCCGTGTAGCCTATCATATAGGCCCGGTCTAACATTGCTTTATATGGGCTATTCTGTTCGCTTATCTTCTGTACTGCCGCCGTCTGCATCATGTTGTGTTCCCTCGCTTTCTGTGTTAATCTCTTTGTCCTATAAAGCCTTTAACTCTTTGTAAGAATGTTGCACTTTCTTCTAATGTGTTTCCTATGCACTCCGTAAGACCCATTTCATTTAAAACAAGTTCTAATTGTTTTAATCTCAATATTTCTTCTTTAATGGCCGTTCTTAAACCGCTTATGAAAATTTCTTTTGCAACTGCATGAACTTCATCATTAAAGTTAAACTCGCTTTTGTTTCCGTATAGACTATCCAAATACTTTATTTTCCCGTCCTCTACTACCATATACGGGTTTCTATTTTCAAGCCGTGAACCCTCTCCCTCTAATTTTGAGCATAAGCGAACCGCATAGGACATTTTTTCGTTTCTGATTACAATTGTTTCCTCGATTTTTTTACTCATTTCCTTTTACCTCTCATTCTGCTATTTCTTCCATAATCTCTTTTATTTGGTTCATGGTGCTTTCCACCTGGGCTATTGTCATATTCTTATCGTCTATGTAATAATCCGCATAGATTTTTCTTGTATCGTTGCCCCACCGCTTTATCTGCTCCGGTAACGGCTCATTCACGGCATCAAATACAAGTCCTTGCAATCTGCACCACTCCACGGCATTTTCTAAGTCTGCCCCAGTTCTGCTTGTCCATAATATTATTTGGTGTCCCTGGGCTTTTACCGTTTTCGCAAAAGCAACCATTTTTTTGTTGGGGGCTATGATTTCCGTGAAACGGGTAATAGCCAATGTGTTATCAAAATCAATTGCGTATATCGCCATTATTCGCCCTCGCTTTCTGTTGCCGGGTTAAGGCTCATTTCATATTTCATAAGCATGGCGGCCGTCTGTACGGCTTCACACGCAAGGTTAATTGCGTAATCTGCGATTTTAAGCGGTGTTATCTCTTCTTTCAGATAACAAGGCGTTTCTTTCCCTCTCACATCATCCCATAAGCACTTAAAGGATGTTTCCAACTCTTCAAGGGCTTCTTTACTCTCTTCCAATTCCTCATAGGCAACCGCCACGCCCTCATGTTTTGAGGTAAATAACGGGAATTGCTCATTTGCCCGGTTTAGTTCTCTGTTGGCTGCTGCCGTGATTTCTTCTTTTAATTTCTGCATCATGTTGTGTTCCCTCGCTTTCTGTACTGCTGCACCCCTAAACCATGTAAGGGGATGCAAATTCGTATACCGGCTTATCTGCTGCCGGGTTCATCTGCTCCGGCTTGGTATAAAGTTTTAATGTGATTGCCGGGTTTCCGTCTGCATCCGTTCCCCGTGGGTTGAAATTATACTTAAATCCCAAATGGCTATTCATGGATGCACCTTTTAAGGTAAAGGCAAAATTACTTAATTCCCTTGCCCCAATCGTCACGCCCTGGGTGTTTAAATCTCTCCACCGCTTAAAGGTGCTTTTGATGTGTTCTAAAAAATCCGGCTCAATCTGATTGTTAATAGGCATCATTGCTTTTTCTTCCATGTGCTATTCCTCACTTTCTTTGTCCTTGCGTGATTTTTCCAGGCACGCCGCCTTTGTATTTTTTTGTACCGCTTCAATAGCCTTTGGACTTCGGGCATATCTAAAACGGTAATTTCCAACTTTCCAATTTCCGCCACGGCTTATTCCTCGCTTTTCAATATGATTTCCCGGTATATAGTCAACTGCAAATCTGAAAAACTGTAATTTGGTGTTTCTTCCGGGTGTAACGGCTGCATTAGTCCCAATTCCTTATATCTTTTATGGGTTATGTCCACTTTTTCTTTTAGCCGTGTGACCTCTTCCGCCATAAGTGCTTCATATTCTGCCATGTGTACCAAATTACCCAAATATCCGGCAAATAGTTCATTGCTTCCTTTTGTAATCCGTACACGGTCCGGGCCAGACATAACGGCCACAATATCCGCTAATGTCATACGCTGCACCTACCTTGTGGCTTCTACAATGGCGTTGTATAAATCCGGTGTTCTTTCCCCGGCTTCCAACCGCTCTTTTAATGGGGTAAGTAATGGATAAATGATTTTCCCCATATATCCGCCCGGTGCATATTTTGAAAGCATATCATTGACGGCGTTTTGTGCCGCTTCCCAATCTCTCAATATCTCCGGTGTTTCCCCAATCGTTATTCCGTCCAATTCTTCTTTAATGTGCTTTGCAAACATCTTTTCTGTTTCATCCGTTACGCACGCACTCGCTACGATTCCGCTATCAAGAAGAAACTGCAACATCCCGTTGGCTAATGAGTTCGGTGTTATGGTTTCCTCTGCCGGAATTGCTGTTTTAGTTGTTTCTTCCCGTCCTGCTGCCACCTTGGCTTCTGCTTTCGCTGCTGCCAAAATGCTTTCCGCCGTTGGCTTCTCTTCCGGTTCATTCATTCCGGTAAAGTTCTTGTTTTCTGCTTCCATGTTTTGTTCCTCGCTTTCTTCTGCTGCATAAATGCTTTTTGCTATCTCTTCCGCTATTGCGGTAAATACCGTTGTGGTTACTGCGTTACCAAATTGTTTATATGCCTGGCTATCTGAAACAACTTGTTTCCAATCGTCCATAGGGAACGCTTGTAAAATTCCGTATTCTTTTGGGGTCAACTTTCGCACCCTCAACCGCTTTGTATCAAATATTTTCACTTCCCTTTGCCCCCCCCCCGGATGTTGTAAGGGTTGGGGCTATTCCGTCCACGGAATACACCCGGCGGCATTGGTCTTGGCCCTTTATGTCAAGCATCCCCACCATTTGGCAACCCTGGTTATTGGCTCTTTCCATTGTCTTGTTCCTTTCGCTTTTCTATCACTAACGGCGGTTGTTTATAGTCTGATGAAAGAAGAGTTGGTGCAACTGCTACAAACGTGCCGCATCCATTCTTTTGTGCTTGGATTATTCCGTTTTCAAACGGACATTCTCTATTGTCATTACCTTTATCCCCTCGCCCTTGTTGGTTGTAAGCGTTGGGGCTAATCCCTCGGCAAAGTACACGCTTCCGTTCATCCCATGACCGGACGGGTTTGTGTTCGCAACATTTATTATTTGTGGTTGTCTGCTGCCCCCCCCCGTGCTTTCCTCTTCTTTTTCATCTTCCAGGATGATAACGCCGTGTAAATCCTGGGCGGTAAGTGTAAACATTGGCTCGTCCTCTGCCTTTGCCCTCGGTCCGTTCTGCCGCTTGTTTATACGGTCCGGCGTAATGCACGCATGGCACTTTCCCATTTTCTCTAATTTCTCCATTGCCTGGGCTATAATGGTTTGTGCCTTTTCGTCCGGCAAGTAATATTTTTCCGGCACATCTTTTTCCAGGTAATCCGATAGCTTCGGTACAAATTCGTGTTGCTCTTTCGGAAATGTAAATGTTAGGTTCTTTTTATTCCTGGTCCCTACTACTGCGTAACGGTCCCGGTTCTGTGGCACGTTCCAATATTTGGAATTAAACATTTCAATATGTGCCGTGTACCCGTGGCGTTCATATTCAAGGCGTAACACGGGCAAATACGGGCGTAATCCTCGCACGTTCTCCGCAATGATAACGGCCGGCATGGCGTGTTCTCTCTCTCTCTGTTTCTTCAAGTAATCGCATCATTTCAAAGAAGCATCCGCTACGGCTCGCCGCCTTAAAATTGTTACTACTGCACTTGTGGCAAATGGTGTTGCCCGTGTACTCTTCCGGGTTTATCTCTATTTCCTCGCCGCAATCCTCGCATTTTAAAATCATGCCCCGTTGCTTTCCGGCAACGCTCAAATCCTGGCAAGGAAAGCCGAACGCCCACACATCCGCTTGTGGTATGTCTGCTTGGTGCAATTCCTTAATGTCTGCTTTCTGTACATGGTCCCCTACGTTTGCCCGGTAACTCTCCACGGCGTATTTATCAAAGTCCCATGCCCCGGCTATCTCATACCCGGCATTTTTAAATGCAATACCCATTCCGCCGCATCCACAAAAGAAGTCATTAACCTTTAATTTTCTTTTCATCTGCTGTACCTACGCTTCCCGGAATAACGGTTTTGCTTCTACTGCAACCATTGCCGAATACTCCACCTTATAGCCCGTTACCTTATCCCCTCGCATCTGCGGCACTACTGCCGTTTGATACTGAACCGTTGGCGTATGAAAAAGTGATTTTACCTTTTCCACTTCTCCCAACTGCTTGTTTATCTTTTCTTCCAATGTTTCCGGGTCTGTCCCCCGTAATATCATCACTTCCATGTTGAGTTCCTTTCTATACTGCTGCCGCCTGGCATTTATAAACTTCTCTGTGCTACTTCTGCCCGGTATGGTGTTCCCCCACGCTTCAATTCGTTATAAATCGTTGCTCTGTGAAACCCAACCGCCTTTGCAATATCTGTAACCTTTGCCCCGGTTCGCTCCATTGCTTCAATCTTCTGTCTGTCGGCGTATGTAATACGCTTATCTCCTTTTTTCACGTTTCCGCCCACCTTTCCTTAAAAATTGGCAAAATAAAAAGTGCTACAAGAGTTTTTTAATTCTCTTGTAGCACTCATGTTTTCCACATAAAAAAATCAAGTGCGATAGAGTTATTAACCCTTGTCGCACTTGATTTTACAACTTAGCTTCCTTTTTAGCCAGAAATACCAGAACACAGGCACTTCCTGCTGCAAGCAGCACGTAAGGAAGTACATGGGTGGTATCGCCGGTGGAAGGGTTGCCGTTCGTAAGCATGGAAGCATCGGAGGTAACGGTAATGGTGGTGCTGACGCTGCCTTCTACGAAATCCATGACAACCGTGTGGCTGCCGTCGGACAGGGTATCCAGATAGGATGCCGGAAGACCGATGGTAGCATAATAGGTCTCTGCATTGGCTTCTGCAGGTGCTGCCAGCTTTACCAGTGCCTCAATTGCATTGCTCTGGGAAGGTAATTCTGAAACAGCACTTTTAGCTCCTGTGGAAACGATCGAACCGGATGTAGGTTCCGGTGCATAGCTGGGATTTACAGGAGACTCGCTGGGTGTAGGCGTTTCACTGGGTGTAGGCGCTACATAGGTGGTTGCTGCCGGTACTTCCGTTGTCGGGGTCTTGGTAGACGAAGGCGCCTGTGTTTCCGGAGCCGGAGTAACAACAGGTGCGGTTCCGCCGACTTCAATATCTATCTGTACAGGAGCTTTCTCTCCCATAAGATATACCCCATCCACGCGGATTGCCACAAAATGGTTCTTGGGAACGTCTACCTGAAATGTATACTCCTGGCCGGAGTTACGCAGGTAAATACCGTCCGCACCGGAGGTCAATGACACCGCTGCAGATGCCCATGTACCGCAAAGCAGGGTAAGGGCTGCTACGGATGCCACCGTCCATGAAAATAACTTGGTTTTCTTTTTCTTCATTGTTTTCCCTTTCTGAAAGTATATTTCTATACTTCCTCACACAATAAATATATTTGCATGCATGTAAGACCTTAGTTTTATCCATACATCAGACAGGAACTTATGGCAAAGCCGATGCTCCAAAGCCCGGCCAGCCGTTGTACCGCCTCCGTATGTCCATTATGAAATGCTTCCCACCGGCCGAACAGCACGGCAACCGGAACCGGCAGAAACAACATATAGCGGAAATCCATGCTGCATCCGAAAGGATACCGCAGGTAAAAAAACACCGTGCCCATCCAGAGAATTCCCGCCGCCAGAAGGCAGAAATTTCTTTCCCTGTCTTTTTCTTTCCATTTTATGTAATGCACCATGGCACAGATACACAAAAGCGCCTGTACGACGTTAAAAAACAACAGCATTGCGGGTATCCAGCCATAGCAGGTAAACTGAAATTCTCCGAACAGGGAAGACTTCAGGGCATACACGGGAAGATTGTAATCTGTCCATACATTGGCATAGGGAGTTGTAAACAGGTTCCTGATATCCCAAAGAAACAATCTCTGCCAAACCGACCGGTCCCCCGTATACAACGCACTGTCCCTGGACATTTCCAACACATACGTGAGCGGTTGTCTGAAAAGAAGATAATTCCGCAGACTGTACCAGAGTCCCAACGGCAGACTGATTGCGCCAAAGACCGCATATTTTAGTAAAAGTCCCTTCCATGTTCCGGTTTTGCATGCCATAAAGAAACTCCTCGCAAAAACCACCGCCGTAAACACTGCCAGTGTTGCCATGGATATCTTGGTCATCATGCCAAGTCCGTAGATAACCGCCAGAAGCAACGTATTTTTCCAGCTCTTTTCCTTTTCCCATTTCAGGGTAAAAAGAAATGCCAGAAGCATAAACATTCCGCAAAGAGCATCCGGTCCCAGCCTTCCTCCGCTCAGAAAATAAACCGGCAAAAAGGAGACAAGGAGCAAAGCCCGGTACAGACCCTTTCCCGAAAGTCCGCATTCCCTGAAAATGGCACAGGCAATCAGCAGACTGAAGCAGGACGCGGTACAGGAAACCGTCCTGGCCGCATCCACCAGATAATACGCTTCCGAACAGCTGAGAAGTCCGTTTTGCAGCTTTGAAAAAAAGGCTCCCGCAAAATAGTACAAGGGCTGCTGGTAAAACTGCAGATAATTATCCGGGGGAAGCATCCCCTGCATGGCAAGGAGCAGATAAGAAGCATGCCCTCCCGACGACAGGTCAATTCCCCACAAATCATGGGAACGGACGGTAAGCGGTGTATAAAGCAGGTAAACCACGCGCATGAAAATTCCCATGGAAAGAATAAGACCTGTAATCTGTTCTTCCGTGTAGGTATTCTTTTCCTTTTTCCGCAGGCAGTCCCGCAGCAGAATAACCACACCCGAAATTTGAAACAAAAGGTTGGCATACCGCACATACCGGACGGTTCCTTGTTCCAACCGTAAAACCCTGCTTATAAGATAAGAAAGCAGGACAAAAAGCAGGACACCTGTATAAAGCAAAGCTTTTTTGAAAGATGTTTTCATAGCGTCCTCCCTCCTAAGCAATATTCCAGTCAGCCAGCACTTCCAGTACCTGATTTACAAAATCCACACGGATGCTCTGCCCCGTAAGCACCGGATAATACAGAACATACAGTGCAATGCCGATGCCCGAAAGAACCAGTATGTTTCTTTTTCTGTGCCTGCTTACGGATACGGAATTTCCAATCATCGGTACTAAAATAAGCGAACTGATAAAATACTGGTAAACAAAAACCGTCCGGTGTACGAAAAGCCATGGCAGAAGCATGGACGCATAGGCAATGATTAAAAACAGCGCCCTGCGGCAGTGTTTTCTTTTCCACAGATAAAACTGGTGAAGCAGTGCGATAAGCCCGCCTACGGCAAGCAGCGGATTTAAGAAGGTCATTACCACGCTGACGGTGCCGTCCGCAAAATACACCCTGCTGTCGGCAAGCGGTTTGCTTCCGTAGAGCCACTGATACCATTCCGAGGAATACGGATGGTCAAACACGCAGCTGCTGTGATAACTAAGCATCAGCGCGGCATTGGCAATCATATGCCCGAAAAGTCCCTTGTCCGGATAAGCCTTTACAAAGGGCAGGTAGGAAAGTGTGTAAATGCCAAAAGGTATAACGATAAAACAAAGCACACACCACAGACCTGTTTTCACAAGGAAACTCCTGTGTTCCTTTATTCCCTTTATCCCTCCGATGTGTTCAAGCAGAAACCAGAAAAACAAAACAGCAATACCTGCTGCCGCATACACTCCCGTCCACTTGATGGCAACGGCAAGTCCCATGGAAATACCTCCGGAAAGAAGCCAGAGTCTCTGCTGCCACATCGGTTTGTTTTCTGAAAGCGCCTGTGTGTAGCCGTACATGCAAAAAAACATGAGCATCGAAAAGAACGCAACCAGAATATCAATGGTGGCAATCCGAGACAATGTCGTATTCATAAATGCTGTCCCTGAAAGTACCGCCGAAAGACAGGCGATGTCCGTCCTGCAAAATATTTTCCGGGCAAACAGGTACATAAGCGGGACTAACAGTGTTCCAAACAGGGCACACATAAAACGCCAGCCGAAGGGATTCATGCCAAACAGGGCAATTCCTATGGAAATAATGCTTTTTCCCAGAGGCGGGTGCGTGTTTTCATAGATGGAAAGCCCGTGCAGGAATTCATAAGCCGTCCTGCCGTGGTATACTTCATCAAACATGGTTTCATCATAATAAGTCGGTTCCCTGATAAACAATTCCTGTTCATCAAAAAGCTGCGGATAATCCGCCGCATTGGCGGGAAGAACCGGCTCTCCCGCATCATCCAGACAGACGATTTCCATAATCTGTGCCTTATCCTCCATGAGAACCATTCCCAGGGAAGATACCGTCCGGTCAATCTCTACGTTATTCCAGCAAAACGCACTCTCCACCGAGTACCGGCTCTTTACAATTTCCCAGGTATCGGTACTCCTGTCATATACCGAAAACGAAATTTCCCGCTTTCCCTTATAGCCCAGATAAACGGAAATTCCGGAAATCGGCTGTTCTCCGTCAAATTGCAGGACAATTTCATTTTCTCCCACTTCCCCCACCTTTATGGTTTCAAAGGTTTCCGGGGTATGCAGGCTGCCCAGCCGGTAAAAGATACAGATGCCGAAAATCAGGGTAAACGCCGCCATGCAGAAAAAATCCCTTGCCGTAAGGCGGCTGTTTGCAGCTGCATATGTCTGTGTAAGCGCTGCCGCCGATTGTTCCCGCCCACCGTCACTGACATCCTGGATTGCAGGTTCCACTGCTGCGGCAGGCAGTGTCACTGCCGTATCGGGTTGTCCCGCTGCCGCAGCAGTCTGTGTGGTTGCCGCAGCGGGCTGCTCCTCCGCATCCGGGGCGCCAAGCGCCCGCACCAGCGCCGTCACAACCGCCATTCCCATAAGACATACCGAAAAAATATATGCCACCGGGATATTTTCCACATTTCCCACATCCCTGCCGTGCTGCAAAAAAATCTGCGTGGCAATATTCCAGAGGAAGAGTCCGGCACCGCCGTATAGATACTCCGGCAAAAAAGCCTCCCTTCCGATGTTCTTTTTCTGAAGCAGTCTGTCCGCCATGCAAAGCACCGTCAGTACAAACATGGTCAGGTACATGGCTTTCAGATTGCCGGAAAGAATAAAGCAGGAAATTCCCGGCTGAAACAGATAAAACGCAAGCGCCCTTTTCTGTGCAGACGCTGTCCGTCTGCGGCTGATATAAAAATACAGGAGTCCTAAAATCATCCATTCCGTTGACAGACAAAGCAGGTTCCGGCTGCTTCTTGTCTGTAACATAAAAAGCGGAACTATCCGGGTAGCTATGTAAAACAGCAGAATTTCTCCCCGGGAAAATTCCACCGGTCCTTTTTTCTTGCAGGTCAGGTAAGTAACCCAGAACAGGACGCAAAATACAATTACCGCAATAAAACATGAAAGCATATTCTTACTTTCCCTCACCCTTCTTCATGGTATTCCTTCTCTGTATTGACCTGCCATATGGCCTTTCTGTCCTTCTTTTCATCGAACAGACAATCCACCGCCGTCATGGCCGTCAGCATGGAATGGTCCATATTGTTGTACCGGTGCTGTCCGTTTCTGCCGATGCAGTAAAGATTTCCGATGCCGTCCAGCCACCGGCGCAGCTTAGGCATTTCCGCATACGTGTCAAAATATGCGGGATATGCCTTTTTCACCTTTTCACAATGGAACAGACGAACCTTTGCACTGGAAGAAAGAATGCCCATCTGTATCAGTTCTTTTCTGCCGAAATTCCGCCATTCTTCCGGGGACATGTTCCACATAGCGTCCCCTTCTTCGCAGAAATACTCCAGCCCCAGAAAGACGGTGTTCTCCGCATCCTTTACCAGATAGGGCGACCAGTTGTTAAATATCTGTATGCGGCCCATTTTTACCGCCCGCTCCTGCACATAAATCCAACAGTCCGGAAGCAATGCCGTTTTCCTCTTTTTACCGAAATTCTTTTTCCCATAAGATACCTTTTTTACGGATGCCTTATCCACCAAAAGCCCGACCGTCACAAAATCCCGGTAAGGCAGTCCGGAAGCAATTTTTCCAATCCTTTCGGGCACATCGTTCATGGCTGCCACCAGATCCTTTACCGCCATACCGGAAAAAACGGTGTCCGGCTCCAGGTACTTTGTTTCCCCGTTCTGCTCATAGGAAACCCTGCTTATTCTGCCGTCTGCCTGTATGAGTCCTGTTACTTTGCAGCCGCACCAAATCTCCCCGCCAAGCGATTTGAATGTTTCCGCTGCCGCCTCCCACATCTGTCCGGGACCGTATTTCGGATAATAAAAAGTCTCAATAAGAGAGGTTTCCACATCTCTTTTTCTGCCGTGGAGAACCTTGCCGAGCATATCCTTTATCACCGCCGAAACCGAGAGTCCCTTTACCCGCTGGGCACCCCAATCCGGTGATATCTGCGAGGGATGCCGTCCCCACAGTTTTTCCGTATATCCTTCAAAAAAAATGCTGTACAGTTTTTTCCCGAAACGGTTGATATAAAAATCCTCCAGAGAATTTTCCTTCCGTTTCCGGACGCAGGATTTCAAGTAGCTGAAGCCTGCCTGCAGCATGGTCACAAGTCCTAAATTTTTAATCGTTGTGAAATTCATTTTGACCGGATAGTCAAAGAAATGCTTCTGATAATAGATGTGGGACACCCTTTTCCGCACCAAAAAATCGGCGGGCAACATGTCCTTCCACCAGTCCATAACCCTTTTATTTTTGGTAAAAAAGCGGTGACCGCCCATATCCATACGGTTTCCGTCACAATTTACTGTTTTGGAAATACCGCCCATGAACCCGCTTTCTTCCAATATTACGACCTGATACTGAGAATTTTTCCGCAAAATTTCCACACCGGCAGTAAGACCCGCCGGTCCGGCTCCTATAATCACAATCTTTTTCATTTTTTCCTTTCACACAGTGCCAGGGTCCTTACCCCGGGTTGTTTCGGAGGTCTGTTACTCTTCCGTCAGTTTTTTCGCCACCACCACAAATCTTCCCTCATTTGTGTGGTAGCTGCAGGTGGATAACAGCAGGACCTTATCCCCAAACATAAGCTCTTCATCGGTTTTATACAGGGCCGATTTTTCAACCCCTTCCTTAAAGTCTGCAAAGGTCTGTTCATCCGTTAAGCTTTTATACTGATAATAACGGAATCCCGCCTCGCCTTCCTCATAAATCTTGCTGTAGAAAGCAGCCACGATTTCATAGGTCCCCTGCTCGTATAAGGTATCAAAATAAATGTACGGATGCTCTGCCCAGTAGTCCCTCTTTTCATAGTAAGGCAGGGTGCCGAACATGGTGCGGTTCTTCATGCGGTGCCCGTATACCACATACAGATTGCCCTCTTCCGTGCAGGAAGCATCCAAAAAGGGCGTACCGCTCCGGGCTTCCGAACCGTCGAATGCTCTCCGCAGATAATATTCCGGATCCGTGGGCGTATACATCACCGGATAATTTACTTTGGTGCCGTCTATGCAGATCCAGCCGTAAAAATCCGGATTTTCCTCATAAAAGGGCAGATACGGAACCAGCATCCCGGTGGCTGCATCCGTTTCCATGACCGTTCTCGGTTTTCCTGCCACCTTTTCTTTGGGCGCCGAAGCAGTCCCCGTGGCTGTCTCCGCTGCACTTCCGTCCCCTGCTCCGTCCTTGCCAGCGTTCCCGTTCTCTGCACCGGAAGTATTCTGTACGTCCGAACTGTCTGTTTCCTCCCCCGAAAATCCGGAGACTTCGGAAAGCTTGGCTGCTAAATCCGAGAATGCCTTATCCTCTTTATATTGTTCCGCCAGCGTCCATACAATTTTGCCTGCCGAAAACAGGAAAACTGCGGCACAGACCACCATGGCGATGTGTATCCCTATCTTCTTTTTCATACCGGTTCCCTCTTTGCTAATGCTTAATTTTAAAGGCTTCCCTGTCATTTGTCAACGAAACTTACAAGCAATATTTTGCAACAAAATTTTGCTTCCATATATTGCATGCAATCTTTTGCATTTTGGTGCATCCCGTGTTATGCTGATATTATTATAAAAAAATGTAAAAAGGAGATTTCCATGAAAAAAATGAGAAAGTACTTATCCCTTCTGCTTCTTATGTCCGTATTTTTCCTGTGCGCCTGCTCCACCTACGCCAACAAGTCCTATACTTTTAATGTCAGTACGGGGGAACAGATCGAAGTAACCTTAAATGTGAAAGAAGGCTATGATTTAAGCCAGGAAAACGGACAATTCACCGTTTCCGACAAGGACGGGAACGATATTCTGACCGGCATTTTCCTTTTAGAGGGCTATACCGACTCCTACCGTGAAGTCGTGGATGCCGACCCGGATGCCACGGTTTTAGAGGATAAAAGCACCGGAGGTATTACTTATTTATATTATGAATACGACGGGGAAACCGGCATGGAGCACAACTTTATTGTGGACATTGACGGCGCCAAAACCGGAGTCCTGCTTGCCAGCCAGGCATCCGAAGAAGCAGCTTCCAAAGCCTTCTCCATGTTAAGCTTTGAAAAGGCGGAGTAAGTTTGCAAATTGCAAAATTCTTTCCTACAAAAAATGCAAATGCTGAAAGATGCTGCTGTAAATAGCATACATAAAGGGCATGTGCGAAAGGAGATTCCCGAAATTTTGGGAGTTTTCCTTTCTCACATGCCCTCTTTTTTTTACAGATTGGAGTAACCCATCAGGTATTTATCCACCTGTCTGGCAACGGCTCTGCCTTCCGCAATCGCCCATACCACTAAGGACTGTCCTCTGTGCATATCACCGGCACAGAATATCTTGTCCCGGCTGGTCATATAGGAGCCGGGCGCCGTTTTCACATTGGTCCTCTCGTTCACATCCACCTGAAAAGCCTTGGTCACATATTCTTCACTGCCTAAGAAACCGGCGGCAATCAGCACTAAATCTGCCGGGATTTCCTTTTCCGTACCCGCAATGGGCTTCATCAGCATTCTGCCCGTCTTTTTATCCTTCGTGGGCGCAAGTTCTACTGTTCTGGCTGCTTTCACATGTCCCTTTTCGTCCTTGATAAATTCCGTTACCGTGGTCTGGTACACTCTCGGGTCCTTGCCGAATACAAAAATGGCTTCTTCCTGACCGTAGTCCGTCTTGCAGACCTTCGGCCATTCGGGCCAGGGGTTGCTTTCCGCTCTGGTAAGCGGTGCCTGGGGCATCATCTCTAACTGGGTAACGCCTGCCGCCTTCAGACGGATTGCCGTTCCCACACAGTCGTTGCCGGTGTCACCACCACCGATAACCAGAACCTGTTTTCCCTTTGCCAGTTCGTAAGGCACCTTGGAAAAGTCGCTGTCCAGTAAGGTTTTCGTTACTTTGCCTAAGAAGTCCACAGCAAAGTAAATGCCTTCCGCATCCCTGCCGGGTACGGAAATGTCACGGGGATGGGATGCACCGCAGGCTAAAATCACGCTGTCATACTGCTGCGTCAGTTCCTCCGCCGTCAAATCCACGCCCACGTTTACATTACAGCAAAATTCCACACCGGCTTTAGTAAGTAAATCCACTCTCCGGTCAATGACCTTTTTGTCTAACTTCATATTGGGAATGCCGTAGCGGAGCAGTCCGCCCGGTCTGTCGCTTCTTTCAAAAACAGTTACCTTGTGGCCTCTTCTGTTTAAGAGCTGGGCAGCCGCCAGTCCGGAAGGACCGCTTCCTACGATGGCTACCGTCTTGCCGGTGCGCACGCCCGGTTCCTTTTCTTCCACAAGACCGTTGGCATATGCATATTCAATCAGGGTTCTTTCATTGGCTTTCGTGGATACGGGAGCCGCATGCACGCCGCAGGTGCAGGCTGCTTCGCAGAGCGCCGGGCAGACCCTTCCGGTAAATTCCGGGAAGCTGTGGGTGCTTGCCAGTCTCTTGTATGCCTGATCCATTCTGCCGCTGTGGACAAGCTGGTTTACTTCCGGTATCAGATTGTGCAGGGGACAGCCGGACGCCATGCCCGCAATCATCATACCCGCCTGGCAGAAAGGAACGCCGCAGTCCATACATCTGTCTGCCTGTTTTTTTGCCTCTTCCACAGGTGCCACATCATGAAATTCCTCAAAATTCTTTATTCTTTCTTCGATGCTTTCCATTGTTCCTTCCCTCCTTATGCCTTTCCTACGCTTACATAAAAGGCCTCAATCTGTGCCTCTTCCTTGCCCATGCCCTGTTCCTCAAACTGTGCGGAGAGGTGGAGCATGCGCTTGTAATCACCAGGAATAATCTTCTTGAACTTGGGCAGGTATTCTTCAAAATGCTTTAAGATTTCCGCACCCTTTAAAGAACCGGTTGCTTTGGTGTGGTTTTCAATCATATGCAGAAGCTCTTCTTCATCTGCCTTGTTGTCCACCTTTTCCATGAGAACCATTTCCTTGTTCAGATTTTTGTATAAGCAGTTCTGATCATCAAGTACATAGGCAATACCGCCGCTCATGCCGGCTGCAAAGTTCTTGCCGGTAGGGCCGAGCACTACCACACGTCCGCCGGTCATGTATTCGCAGCCATGCTCGCCGACGCCTTCGACTACCGCTACGGCACCGGAGTTACGGACGCAGAAACGTTCGCCCGCCATGCCCGCAATATACGCTTCACCGGAGGTAGCGCCGTAAAGCGCCACGTTACCGATGATAACGTTTTCCTCGGTTTCATAAGCGGCATCCTTGGGCGCATACACAATCAGCTTACCGCCGGATAAGCCCTTGCCGAAGTAGTCGTTGGAGTCGCCGCAGAGGTCAAGCGTAAGTCCCTTCGGAATGAAAGCGCCGAAGCTCTGTCCGCCGGCACCGGTACATGCCACGGTAATGGTATCTTCCGGCATGCCTTCCGGATATCTGCGGCACATTTCCGCGCCGAGCAGGGTACCGAAGGTACGGTCGGTATTGGTCAGTTCAATGGAAACTCTGGCGGGAGTGCCGTTTTCCAGGGCTTCCTTTACCTTTTTCTGTTTCAGAAGTACAGTTTCATCCTTTACTTTATTCAAGGCAAAATCATACACCTGCGCCGGATTGAAAGCGGCATTGCCGGACTGCTTTAAGATAGCGCTTAAGTCTAACTTTGCCTCTCTGTCCGTCAGATGTTCTTTTGTCTTTAACAAATCGGTTCTGCCCACCATTTCTTCCACGGTGCGGACACCTAATTTTGCCATATATTCCCGGAGTTGTCTGGCAATGAAGAGCATAAAGTTCTCCACATATTCGGGCTTGCCGGTAAATCTGGCACGAAGCTTGGGATCCTGAGTGGCAACGCCCATGGGGCAGGTATCGAGGTTACATACACGCATCATGACGCAGCCCATGACAACTAAGGGTGCAGTTGCAAAGCCGAATTCCTCTGCGCCAAGCAACGCGGCAATGGCCACGTCCCTGCCGCTCATCAGCTTACCGTCGGTTTCCACGATAACTCTGTGACGCAGGCCGTTGGAAATCAGGGTCTGATGTGCTTCCGCAAGACCCAGCTCCCAGGGAAGGCCGGCATTGTGGATGGAGCTTAGGGGTGCCGCACCGGTACCGCCGTCATAACCGGAAATCAGGATAACCTGCGCACCTGCCTTGGCAACACCTGCCGCAACCGTGCCGACACCTGCTTCGGAAACTAATTTTACGGAAATTCTTGCATTTTTATTGGCATTCTTTAAGTCGTAAATAAGCTGTGCCAAATCCTCAATGGAATAAATATCATGATGAGGGGGCGGGGAAATCAGGCTCACACCGGGTGTGGAATGTCTGGTCTTGGCAATCCAGGGGTAAACCTTTCCGGCAGGCAGGTGACCGCCTTCCCCGGGTTTTGCACCCTGCGCCATTTTAATCTGGATTTCCTTGGCACTCAGTAAATAACGTTCGGTAACTCCGAAACGGCCGCTGGCTACCTGCTTGATGGCAGAGCTTCTGTCGTGGTCGGTTCCTGCCGTTGCCAGTCTTTCGTCGCTTTCACCGCCTTCGCCGCTGTTGGACTTGCCGTGCAGATGGTTCATGGCAATGGCAAGTGTGGTATGGGCTTCCTCGGAAATGGAACCGTAGGACATCGCACCGGTCTTGAAACGCTTTACAATGGACTCTTCGCTTTCTACTTCGGAAAGGGGAATGCCTTCCTCCGGGTAGTTAAAGTCAAGCAGACTTCTTAAATAACCGGTATCCTCCGCATCCACCATTTTGGTATATTCGGTAAATTTTCCGTAGTCCCCTTCTCTTGTGGACTGCTGCAGCATATGGATGGTCGCAGGATTGTAACGGTGCTTTTCGCCGCCGCTTCTCATCTTGTGGCGTCCCACACTGGCTAAGCTGTAGTCCGTCTGTAAGCCCAGAGGGTCAAATGCCTTGGAATGCTGGGCATCGGTCTGTGCGGCTAAATCTTCCAGTGTGATACCGCCGATACGGCTGACCGTACCGGTGAAATATTTCTCGGTTACTTCCCTGGAAATACCGATGGCTTCAAAAATCTGGCTGCCCTGATAGGACTGAATGGTGGAAATGCCCATCTTGGACGCAATCTTTACAATGCCCTGCAGAATGGCGTTGTCGTAGTCTGCAACGGCTGCGTAATAATCCTTGTTCAAAAGTCCCTCTTCTATCAGCTCCCCGATGGTGGCATGTGCTAAATACGGGTTGACAGCGCTGGCTCCATAGCCAAGCAGGGTGGCAAAATGATGCACCTCTCTCGGTTCTGCGGACTCCAGAATAAGAGACATGGCGGTACACTTCTTGGTCTGTACCAGATGTCTGTGAACAGCTGCCACCGCTAAAAGAGATGGCAGTGCCACATGGTTTTCGTCCACGCCTCTGTCGGAAAGGATGAGCACGTTGGCGCCCTTTCTGTAGGCCTTGTCCACTTCTACGAACAGATGGTCCAGCACTCTCTGGAACGGGGTGCTCTTGTAGAACAGGATGGAAACCTTTTCTACCTGGAAACCGGGCTTGTTCATATTTTCGATTTTCAATAAATCCAAATCTGCCAGAATGGGATTTTCAATCTTGAGTACATGGCAGTTCTCCGGCTTTTCCTCCAACAGATTACCGTTTTTGCCCACATAAATGGTGGTGGAGGTTACGATTTTTTCACGTACCGCATCAATGGGCGGGTTCGTTACCTGCGCAAACATCTGCTTAAAGTAACCGAACAGCGGCTGGTATTCCTTGGACAGTACGGCAAGCGGCGTATCCACACCCATGGCGCCGATGTGCTCGGAACCATTCAGTGCCATGCTGCAGATACCGTCATGGTATTCTTCGTAGGTGTAACCGAATGCCTTCTGCAGACGGGCACGCTCCTCCGGTGTGTAGGAAGGTACCATCTTGTTGGGAATTTTTAACTCCCGCAGGGAAATCAGGTTGCTGTCCAGCCATTCACCGTAAGGCTCCTTGTGCGCATAGGTTTCCTTAATTTCTTCATCCGTGAAAATCTTGCCCTTTACGGTATCGATTAAGAGCATTTTGCCGGGATGAAGACGTTCTTTCTTTAATATATGGCTTTCTTCCAGAGGCAGCACGCCCACTTCGGAAGAAAGGATGAGTCTGCCGTCATCCATGACATAATAACGGGAAGGCCGCAGGCCGTTTCTATCCAGTACGGCGCCCATCACATCGCCGTCGGAGTAAAGAATGGAAGCCGGGCCGTCCCAGGGCTCCATCATGGTTGCATAATATTGGTAGAAATCGCGGCATTCCTTGGAAATGGTGTCGTTGTGGGACCAGGGCTCCGGAATTAAAACCATGGCTGCCAGAGGCAGGGGCATACCGCTCATTACCAGAAATTCCAGAGTGGCATCCAGCATGGCGGAGTCGGAACCGTCCTTATGAATAACCGGCAGTACCTTGCTCATGTCGTCCGGGTCAAAGGTATCGGTATGCATGGTTTCTTCCCGGGCAAGCATCTTGTCCACATTGCCCTTAATAGTATTGATTTCACCGTTGTGTACGATAAAGTGGTTCGGATGCGCTCTTTCCCAGCTCGGATTGGTGTTGGTGGAGAAACGGGAATGCACCATGGCAATGGCGGTGGTATAGGACTCATCCTGTAAATCCTTAAAGAAAGTACGGAGCTGTCCTACCAGAAACATTCCTTTATATACAATCGTTCTGCAGGATAAGGAAGGAACATAGGTGTTGTCGTTGCTCTGCTCAAACACTCTTCTTACCACATACAGCTTTCTGTCGAAGTCAAGGTCACTGCCGATACCTGCGGGTCTTTTGATAAAGCCCTGGTAAATAGCGGGCATGCAGGATCTGGCTTTCTTGCCCAGCACCTCCGGTACGGTCAGCACTTCACGCCAGCCTAAGAATTCCATGCCTTCTTTTTTTACAATGATTTCAAACATCTTCTTCGCCTGGCCGCACTTTAATTCGTTCTGGGGAAAGAAGAACATGCCTACGCCGTATTCTCTTTCTTTTCCTATTGCGATGCCTGCCTCCTTGCAGACCTTCTGAAAGAAATGATGCGGCACCTGGGTCAATATACCGACGCCGTCACCGGTTTCTCCTTCTGCGTCCTTTCCGGCACGATGCTCCAGATGTTCTACAATTTTCAGAGCATCATCCACGATCATGTGGCTTTTCTTACCATGTATATTGACGATAGCGCCAATACCGCAGTTGTCATGCTCAAAATTGCTGTCATACAATCCGGCTTCTTTGTTTTCCATACTGATTTCCTCCTCGCCTTTTTATGAGAATTTTCCCCATTTTTGCAGGTATGGCTTATTGAACTTCAACGAAATTTCCTATTGAAACAAAAAAGGCATCCCGGAACTTCCCGCTTTCGTTCTTTCTATAGAAGAAACGAAAACCCGTTCCAAGACGCCTTTGTCTTTCAAACCTGCGTGTAAAATTTTATAAAGTTGATTGTATAATAGGCTTTCTTTTTTGTAAAGTACTTTTTTTTATTTTTTTTTGCAAAAAAAGTTCTTGACATTTTCAGAAGCAGGGTGCATACTACGAAACATAAAAAGCAAAGGCGCTTTGGAGAACTCCTCCGAAGTGCCTTTTTTGTATTTCGAAAGGAGAAAACATTATGGCAAAGAGCATTCCCGAACTCTACGGAAGCCTGGTATTCAACGACAAGATCATGCGTGATAAGCTGCCCAAGGATATCTATAAGGCGCTCCGCAAAACAATTGAAAATGGTACACACTTGGAGTTGGATGTAGCCAACTCGGTTGCAGTAGCAATGAAAGAATGGGCCGTTGAAAACGGTGCTACTCATTTTACCCACTGGTTCCAGCCTATGACAGGATTTACCGCAGAAAAGCATGACAGCTTTATCAGCCCGACAGGGGATGGACAGGTCATCATGGACTTCTCCGGCAAGGAATTAGTAAAGGGCGAGCCCGATGCTTCCAGCTTCCCTTCCGGCGGCTTACGCGCCACCTTTGAGGCAAGAGGTTATACCGCATGGGACCCTACCTCCCCCGCTTTCATTAAAGATACCACCCTTTATATTCCTACCGCTTTCTGTTCCTACAGCGGCGAGGCACTGGACAAGAAAACTCCTCTGCTCCGTTCCATGGAAGCATTAAGCAAAGAGGCCTGCAAGGTTCTTCACTTACTCGGTAAAGCTGATGTAACCGGTGTTTCCACCACCGTAGGTCCCGAACAGGAATACTTCTTAATTGATAAGGAAGATTATAAGAAACGTAAAGACCTGATCTTCACCGGCAGAACCCTGTTAGGTGCCCTTCCTCCCAAGGGACAGGAAATGGAAGACCACTACTTCGGCGCCCTGAAGCCCCGTGTAGCCGCTTACATGCAGGATCTGGACGAAGAGCTTTGGAAATTAGGCATTCCCGCCAAGACCAAGCACAACGAGGTTGCTCCTTCCCAGCATGAATTAGCACCCGTTTTCGATACCGCAAACGTAGCGGTTGACCACAACCAGCTCACCATGGAAATGATGAAGGAGGTTGCAGACCGTCACGGTTATGTCTGCCTCTTACATGAAAAGCCCTTCGACGGCATCAACGGCAGCGGTAAGCATAACAACTGGTCCATGATTACCAACACCGGTGCAAACCTTTTGGAGCCTGGCCGTACTCCCGCTGAGAACACCCAGTTCCTTGTATTCTTAACCGCCGTTATCAAGGCTGTTGATGAGTATGCCGATCTGCTTCGTCTTTCCGTAGCAAGTGCAGGCAACGACCACAGACTCGGTGCAAACGAAGCACCGCCCGCTATCGTTTCCATATTCCTCGGTGATGAACTGACCGAAGTACTGGACGCCATCGAAAAAGGTACCTTCTTCGATTCCAAGCAGCGTATTGCCATGGATACCGGTGCTGCCGTACTTCCTCATTTCTTCAAGGATACCACCGACAGAAACCGTACTTCACCGTTTGCCTTCACCGGCAACAAATTTGAATTCCGTATGTTAGGCTCTTCTATTTCCGTAGCAGGTCCCAACATTGTATTAAATACCGCTGTAGCAGAGGCTCTTTCCCAGTTCTACGAAATCCTGAAGGATGTTCCCGCTGATGAAATGGATGCCGCTGTCCGCAAGTTAGTCAAGGATACCGTTATTGCCCACAAGAGAATTATCTTTAACGGCAACGGCTATACCGATGAATGGGTTGCTGAAGCTGAGAAGCGTGGTCTTTACAACTTAAAGTCCACTCCGGAAGCTCTTCCTGTATTCAAGGCTGAGAAGAATGTAAAGCTCTTTACTTCCCATCACATTTATACAGAAACGGAAATCAGTTCCAGATACGAAATCCTTCTTGAGAACTATGTAAAGACCATACATATTGAAGCAAAGACCCTTTACAGCATGGTTGAGCAGCAGTTCATGCCGGCACTGCTTCATTACACCGACACCTTAAGCAGCTCCATTGCAGATAAGAAAGCTGTTGCCGATTTACCCTGCACCGCTGAAACTGCTCTGTTAAAGGATATGTCCGTTGCTTACGAAAGCCTCTACACCTTATCCGAGAAGCTGGCTGCCGATACCGCAGAAGCAGAAGGTCTTACCGACAACGCAAAGGCTTCCTTCTTCTACCATGACACCATCATCAAGGATATGGACGATATCCGTGCCGTAGCCGATAAGGCAGAAGTTAAACTTCCGAAAGAATTTTTACCTTACCCTTCCTACGAGGAGATGCTGTTCTATGTATAGTCTGGCGGATGACGATAAGCTGCATGAAGAATGCGGTGTGTTCGGAATATTTACACCCGATAATAAAGACGCAAAACATTCCCTGTATTACGGCCTCTGTGCTCTCCAGCACAGGGGTCAGGAATCCGCCGGTATGGCTCTGTGCGATACCGACGGTCCTATGGGGAATATTTATCATCATAAGGGAATGGGACTTGTCAGTGAAGTCTTTCGCAAAGAGACCCTGGATACCCTTACAGGAAATATCGGTATCGGCCATGTCCGGTACTCCACCACAGGCCAGAGCAGTATTGAAAATGCACAGCCTCTGATCCTGAATTACTTGAAAGGTACCCTTGCTCTGGTTCATAACGGCAATATCAAAAATGCCGGTGTCCTCCGGGATACTCTGCAAAAGGAAGGTGCCATCTTCCGCGGTACTACCGATTCGGAAGTCATTGCCTATCTGATTGCCAAAGAAAGAACCAAGTGCGGTACCATTGAAGAAGCGGTTACCAAAGTAGCCGGTTTTTTAAAGGGCGGTTATGCCCTGATTGTCATGAGCCCCCGGAAGATTATCGGTATCCGCGACCCTCTGGGACTCAAACCTTTGTGTTTAGGCAGGCGCGGAAAGGAATACATTCTTTCCTCGGAAAGCTGTGCCTTAAACGCCATTGATGCGGAATTTGTCCGGGACATTGAGCCGGGCGAAATCATAAGCATTACCAAAGACGGAATTTCTTCTGACAGGAGCCTTTGCCAATGCAAACACGCTCACTGCATTTTTGAATATATTTATTTTGCCAGACTGGATTCCTGTATGGACGGCATCTCCGTTTACAACTCCCGTATCAAAGCCGGCAGGCTGTTGGCGCTGTCTTACCCGGTGGATGCGGATTTAGTCGTAGGTGTCCCCGATTCCGGTCTTACCGCCGCCGTCGGTTATTCCCAGGAGTCAGGCATTCCCTTTGGGCTTGCCTTTTACAAAAACAGCTACGTGGGCAGAACCTTTATCAAACCAACCCAGAAAGAACGGGAGTCTGCCGTTCACATGAAGCTGAGCGTTCTGCCCGAGGTTGTCCGCGGAAAACGTCTGGTACTGATTGATGACTCTATCGTCAGAGGCACCACCATTGCAGGCCTGATTACCCTACTGAAAAAGGCCGGTGCCGTTAGTGTTCATGTGCGGATCAGCTCTCCTCCCTTTTTGTATCCTTGTTATTACGGAACCGACGTTCCGAGTAATAAGGAGCTGATCGCCGCAGACAACAGTCCCGAAGAAATAGCCCGGCGCATCGGCGCCGATTCTCTGGGCTATATGAAGCTGGAGGATTTGTCTGCAATGTCCGATAATTTGCCGTTATGCAGGGCTTGTTTTGATAATCAGTACCCCATCTGATTCACTCCCCCTTTTTTCATGCTCTGCCGGCGGCATTTTATACCTCAATCTATATTTGATTACAAGAAAGCAAGGGCCGCCTGTCACATCGTGACAGACAGCCCTGCTTTCGGTTAATGGAAATGCTTTGCAGGCAACATTTTTACCTCTCATTCAGATAAAGCTGCACACGGTTCTGGAGATGCTCCGCTGCTTCCTTGGCAGAAATATCTCCTGAAAAGTAAGGCTCCAGTTCCTCATCTAAAATATCATACAGTGCCGATGCTTTCACATTTGCCGGATGGGCATTTTCTACTATATAATAGAACTGTTTTATCTGTTCCTCATCTATCGGTTCCTTTTTATGAAAGTTGCCATCTTCATCGGAAACATATAAACTCTTATCCTCTTCCTTTTTCTTTTCAACAATAACATCCAGTGCGGCCCTGTTTACAGGAAACCGGCAATGGTTTCCGGTAAATATCTGTGAAGATGTCCCGTCGGACTCTCTCTCCATTTCTGCATAGCTGTCATACCCCGCATACAATACCTGCTCTTCCTCCGAAAGCAGATATCTCAAGAATTCTTTGGCCCCTTCCTTATGCACCGAACCTGCATTCAGATAAAGTTCTTTTCCTGCCAGATAATAGCCGTTCCCCTTGCTTCGCGGATAGCCTATCATAGCGGCTTTGCCATTGAAATTACGGTAAGCATTATCCCATTCTGAAAATTCTTCCATTCTTACAGCCATGGCGAATGCTGTTCCCTTTCCTAAAAGCTCTGCCTCATTATCCCCATATTCCCCCGTATCTGCATACTTCTTTGCAAAGGCAAGAAGTTCCAGAAACGGTTGTTCCGTAAGATGGCTTTCTCCCTTTTCCCAGTCAATAAAAGTAGGATTTTCCTCATCGTACAATCCATAATAATAGACAATGCCAACTCCTCCGAGCCCCGGTTGCAGAATACTTGCTCCGGAATTCTCTACTATATGCATTAATTCCTCTAAGGTAATGCTTTTCTTCCCTTTTACCATATCCGCATTGTAGGCGGCAAACCTCAGGCTGTATTCATAAGGAATTCCGTATATTTTTCCGTTGATGTTGCAGCTTTCAAATGCAGCCCGGGTATAATTCTCCCCTGCAGGTACCAGATCATCCACGCATTCTATATAACCGTTTTTTATATAAGGCTCTGCATCTGCAACCAGATCACTTCCCAGAATGTCCGGACCTTTTCCCGTAGATACTGCCATCTTGATCTTGTTCTGATACTCTGCATAATCACCATACAAAGGATCCTCTATGTATGTTGTTTCTATATGATATTTGCTGCTTTGTCTGTTAAATCGTGCGATGCTTTTTTCCAATGCTCTCTGCCGTAAAAGAAAAGCTATCGTAATCTCTTCTTTTTCCCGGTCTACGGGACTGTCCTGTTTTTCAAAGATAAGCAGTACCGTACTGTTGTCCATTTCCACCAGCATACGAATATCACCGGCATCGGATATCTCCATTCCGTATATTTTATAAAAAGGATAGTCGTCGCCTAACGGATAAAGTAATTGCAGCCCCTCTTCATAACGGTAAATCCCATCCTTGTCCGCTATATACAAAGTTCCGTCGATGGCAAGTGCTGCCGCAAAGCTATTCCCGTTAAGAGCAAGATCTTCCGCCAGTGCCTCCCCCGACAGTAAATCCTTCACGCAAAATTTTCCTCCCGCTCCCGTTCCATACCAGTATACCGGCGTTCCGCTTTCCGCCTGCAGGATTCCATAGATGCGCCCCGGCAGACTTATGTCTGTTTTTTCCGACATGGTGCTCTCATATTTCGTCACCTCTAAACTGCCTTCCTGGAAAAAATATACTCTGTTCTCTTTATCACATGCATTGCTGATATCCTGCAGTTTTTCCACTTCGGAACCGCTGAATTTCTTTCCGTCATAGACTTCTGCAATACTGCCGTTTTCCCATCTCGCAGCAAAACATTCTCCATCCGCTGTTTTCACAAAACCTTTTGTTTCCCCATTTTCAGTAAAAGAAAACGGTGGAACTACCACTGCATAGGTATTTCCCGCGTAACTGACATCCTCCGAGATGTCAGAGTTTTTCCAGGACAGCGGTTTCTCTGCCATATCCAGTTCCTGCAGATAATATTTTTTCCAGGTCTCCATGAACTGACCGTTCCACTGGGATTTTTCACATAGAACCGACCATAAATAAATTTTCCCATTTTTCAGGACATAATACCCACCCCGGTAATAACTGTCTTCTGCCGGATCGGGCAGTGAACTCCAGGCATCCGGGATTGCTGTTTCCTTATAGGTATAATAAACGGAAATATCCGTTGTCAGCTCAGCTGCCTTTTCCACAGAGGTTTCTTCTGCAATATTATCCTGTTCATCCGCATTTTCCGGTATTGCGGTTCCCTGTCTGCCGCACCCTGTCATCACAAGTACATATGCAAATATCATATACAGAAAAATAATTCCACCTTTTCTCATACTTCATTCTCCTACTTTTGTGGGCAAGACATATGCTTGGTTACTCCATAAACCGGATCTTTCTTAATCATGCCGCATCCACATTTGTATACCTTTTGATATTTATACAGTCTTACTTCACATTGCTTTGTCGTCATATTGCCACTGCCGTCGTTCGCAAGATATGGATGCTTTCCAGCATTGTCAATCCCCCGGATACCCTCTAATTGTTATATTCTTTCGCTAAAGTATAAAAATGTTCGTCCGCCCCTTCCCCTACTATCATTTTGTTATTCCGTGTCAAACCTACTAAGACAGCATCTGACATTGTAACATCAATCTCTGCCATATTTTCAAATCCGGGAATTTCCATGCCAAGGTTGTCAACCACTTTTCCATCTTTTCGGATTCCATATATGACATCTTGATTTTTCTTGCAATCGTACCCCACTGCAATAGAGACAATATCGTGCATTTGTTCTGTAGAATAATCTTCATCCAGAACAAACGCCGTATGAACCACATCTCCTTTTTCCGTCAATCCAAAAAACATATTTTTGCCGGCTGCAATGGTTCTGATATGTGGCCATGTAGTCACATCCACGCCTTGCGCATACACAGTGTCTTCCTGGTCAACAGCCACTATCTTTGTTCCCCCATACAAAAGTGCAGCTTCTCTTATATCCTTCCATTGTAAAACTGTTGTCAGTAATTCCTCTTCTATACCTGCCTCGCATAATGTTCCATCCTGCAATACACCGACCATACACTTAGGATATTGACCAGCCACAAAATAAAGATCTTTCCATGCCCCTATCTCTTCTGCATTCTCATAATCGTTCAAAAAGGGGCTCCCTAATACTGCATCTGCCGGCAGCTCCTGCATAGTATCCTGCCATGCCTTCCATAGTTCTGCAGCACTTTGTCCTCCGGGAACAATTATTTTTCCATCTTCTGACATAGCAATCGGAAATTCCTCATTTTTAAGTAAACGAACAGTACCTCCCCAATCTGTGTTTTCTGTTTCTGCATAAGAGAAATAATCCGTCTTCCATGCAATGTGTACTTTATTTTTGTCATCCAGGACTGCGATATAATATGCTCCTGCAGCAATCCTTCCCATATCAGGAATTTCTGTCTCCGTTGCACTTTTCTTTTCCTTCAAATTTGTTTTTTCCCCTTCGTTGCAACCGGTCATCACAAAAACTGCTGTCCATAGCACAAGGATTATGTTTATTATCTTTTTCATAATATACCTATTTTTTATAATTATAAAATAAATTCCATCCTTTATAAGCATTCAACTCCGAAGCACTTGAAATAGTAATATATTGTTTTTTTTCCTGCCACCGCAACATCTGTTAATTCCACGTCATTTTGATATATTTTGTTATTCTTATATGTAAATGAAGAACTTGCTATTATGGCATTTATTCCATACATCTGCACCTGATTGGATATTCCAACAGGTGCTGGATAAAATGACGCAATCTGTGACTTATCACTCGTGTACGTTAATATGCATGCCAGCTTAACACATTGCTTCCAAACATCAGATGTAACATCTTGTGCAGCTCGTGCATTATTTGTATCACTTAAACGTTTATATGTTGGATTAATTCCTGAGAACTGTTGGCTTTTAGTCATAACGCCTCGGAAATTTCCCTCTGAATATCCGGCATTAATTCTATTTGCAATCAGGTATGCAACAGCTGTCCTATCATCCGCTTTTCCTGCGGAAGTATTCTCTGAATAAATAAGTCTTGCACAAATTTCTGTATCATTTAAGGCATCATACCATCTATTTCCCTTATCCCACTGTGTTTTTGATACCTGACCTCTTTGACCACTAAATGTTGTTGAATTCATACATTGTGTATAAAGTGTTAGCACCTTGCTAACATCACTACAACTATAAGAATAGGGGAGAATTAACTCAACGTCATTCATAATATATTCGTTATTTGACACATTATAGTAAACACCTTCTCCTAAGTAATAGCAATTATTTTCCTTGTCATAGTACCATCCACGATACCTAATAGGATTAATATTACCAATAAACGCATCATTCGAGCACAAAACAGGCACATCATTCTCAAGTATGTATACATTCTGTGTAGGAAAATCGTATTCATATTTACATACAATATTCCCTTGTTCATCTGTAATTGATACTACACTACCTACTTCATCGTAAATGTATTTATATTCTTGATTTTTATAAATAAGGCCCAAGCATGTATGACCATCATATATAAAAGCTATACTCTCACTACCATTATCAGCATATATCAATTGTCCACACTCGCTATATGTAAATTCTACTGAGTTATCTTTACCCGTTTTAGAAATTCGAAAGTTATGATCATATGTATAGTCAATTCTCCCATATCCCTCTATATCAATTGTTTCTATAGGCTTTCTTTCTGGGAAATCCCATGTTTGTAAGTCAATTTCCTCTGCTTTCACATTACATATAAACAAATTACTTAGTAAAAATGTGACTATTAATAATATTGTTATTTTTTTCATTGCCTTTTTCCTTTCATTTGTATTTTGATTTTATTGTTTATTGCAAGAAAATGTATGCTTTTCCATCAATTTCTATCTACAATTTTTCTTCTGTTTTTTAACTGGCGATTCACTGGCAAAATAAAAGCAGAAACAATACTGCCAATAAGCGCATAAGCAGCAGATATTTTTATCTCTCATTCAGATACAGCTGTACCCGGTTCTGGAGTTTTTCCGCTGCTTCCTTGGCGGAAATATCTCCTGAAAAGTAAGGCTCCAGTTCCTCGTATACCATTCCCCAGATATTTTCTATTTCCACCGGTACCGGCTCTGCATGGTTTATCATATAGGTAAACTGTTCCACCAAATCATCCGGGTATCCAATGCGATCTCCGTTCTTGTCTTCACCAAAATCAATAGGATATCCATCCGGTGTATAATAGATAATGCTCCGCCCTCTTTCCCTTTCTATCGCCACGAGGGTATCATAGGCTTCTAAAGAAACCGGGAACAGAATGGTATTTCCGGCCACCTGATCCTCTATCTGTTGGAATTTATATTTTACATAATTCTTCTGTTCACTCCCGGATATAAGAAAATGCAAAAATTCCATAGCTCCCTCTTTTTTCTGTGAGAGTGCATTGACATAAAGCTGCCTTGTCGTCACATAAAAGCCATTTCCCTTTTCTCTTGGATATCCCAGGAACGCAACTTTTCCGTTAAAATGTGCATAGGTTCTTGCCATATCACTAAAATCCATAAAATATGTCGGGCTTTCCGCAAAAGCTTTTCTTTCCACGTTGTCACTATCCGCATATTTTTTAGCAAATGCGAGGAAATCTAAGAACGGCTGTTCATCAAGATGACTTTCCCGTTTTTCCCAGTCGATAAAATCCTTCTGGGAATCATCAAACAGTCCATAACGCATAACCAGCCAGTACCAGCCCAGATTTTCCTCCAAGATTTCCGCATCCGAATTCTCCACCGCCTCCATAAGCTCCGAAAGGGTCCAGGAAGTGCGGTTTCCCACTTCTTCCCGGTCATATGCCGCATAAGATAGGTTAAATTCAAATGGGATAGCGTATAATTTACCATCGATACGGTTTTCATCCAAAGCTGCCTCCACATATTGGGAAGGATTCTCGATCACATCGTCCAGACATTCCAGATATCCACTGTCGACATAAGCTTCCATATCATTAACCAGACCATATGCCAGTATATCCGGTCCTTCTCCTGTCTCCATGGCAAGCTGTATCTTTCTCAAAAATTCCTCTTTTTCTTCTTCGTCGTCCGGCAGAAGTACCTGCATCCGGTACTTTGTGCTCTGCCGGTTAAACCTTGCGATGCTTCTTTCCAGCCCCGGGTGTTTCTCTGAACACGCTATCACTATGTCCTGTTTTTCCACCGGATTTTCCTCTCGTTTCATGGTAAGAAGTGTACATTCTCCATCCATTTTTACGAGAAAACGGAGTTCTCCTTCTTCTCCTGCCGCCATTCCGTATAATTCACTGAGCAGAAATCCTTCCGGTACAAAAGAAAATATTTTCTCTGGTGTACCATCTGTTACCATATAAACACTCTGTGTATCTGCAAGATAAAAGATATTGTCTTCGGAGACTGCTGCCTTATAGTCGGTTCCGACTCCTTCAAAATCTTCAAATAAAATATCGCCGTCCGTACTTCCTGCCACGGCTTTATTGTTCCTACTGATACCGTACCAGTAGGTAGCCGTTTCTTCCCCTCCCTGCAGCATTCCATAGAGCATTTTGGCAGCTGTTTCCACCGTACCGCTTTTGTTCAGTTTTCCATCATAACAGTAAATAAGATTGCTGCTATTCTGATATCTGAAATAGTTTCCCATTCTGTTTCGGAAAGTGACCGCCGTTTCCCATTCTTTCTTTAAATCATCCGGAATTAAGGCAGTTACTTCTGCCACTCCGCCATTTTCTATTTTAACAACAGCCTGTGCCTCATTTACTTCATAGCCGGTTCCGTATAAAATGCCATCGGCAGACTCCATATTTTCTGTTGTAATTCTTTCGCAGGCCACATCATCTATGTCAAAACCGGTATTGTCATTCTCCACATGTTTCCACTGTTCTGTGTCATCATTCCATACCTGCGTGTAAGAACCCACATACCGGCCATCGTTATCATATTCTATACCATTTTCCACAATACTGTGAGGATATAATTGTACCTTGCTCTGCACATATTTGCTGCCATCCGGCAAAACCATACCGTTTTCCGCATCGGGAATAGTCTGTTCCTCCACCACATAGCGGACTGCACTTGTTTTGCCCTGTCCGTTCCCCTCAGCATCTGTTCCTTCCTGCAAGGGCTTCTTCTGACCGGCTCCACAGCCGGCCAGAAGAAAGGATAACAGTAATATTCCAACCATACTACTGTATAGGACTTTTTCTCCATTATGGTCTTCGCCTGAATTTCCAATCAGTTTTCTTACCAGCTTTTCCATTTTCGTTTCTCCTTTTTCTTCCGGCTCCCTGTTTTCTTCATAGCATTTTTCCATAGCACATGCAACTGTTTGGCACAAGTGACATGATTTTGGCAGAATTAGCATAACTTTATGCTTTTAGTGCAGTGCAAAATCATGTAAAATATATGGTATGACGATGTAATGCGTTGTCTGTCAAAGTACATAACAGAACCGTGGATATTACAATACCTGGTAGGAGCAAGGAAATGTATAAGATATGCATATGTGATGATGAGAGCATTTTTCTGGATAAAATAAATGAAATTGTGAAGGTCTTTTTTTCCGGTAAGTCCGATATCCATATTCTTACCTTTTCGGACTCTGTAAAGTTTGCAGACAACATTCCACATGCTGATCTTTATCTTTTGGATGTGAAAATGCCGGAAGTTTCCGGTATGGAGCTCGCACAAAAAATTCGCTCCATGGATTTGAAATGTTCTATTATATTTATCAGCAGTTTATATGAACCGGTCTTTGACTCCTTTCGCTACACCCCTCTCCGTTACATCCGAAAGGAATATTTAGAGGAGGAACTGCCGTCTGCTCTTTCCTCCTTTCTGGAAATGAAGCAGCGCACCTGCCGTACTCTCCCAGTAGTTCAGAATGGATTGGAAATTTTCATATCCCTTTCTTCCCTGCGCTTCTGTGAGTCCGATGCACACTATGTGGTGTTTCACTGCCTCCAAAAAGAATACCGGATACGTGGAAAGCTAAGTGACTATTCCGCAGAGCTCCTGCCATACGGCTTTGCCAGACCCAATAAGAGTTTTATCGTAAATCTGTTTTATATATCTGTCCTGACAAATCAAAACATTTTACTGGATAACGGCACCCTTATCTCCGTTTCCAGAGCATACAAAGAAACCTTTAAAACTTCTTTTTTAAGATACCAGAGGAATTTTCATAATGATGATATTGTATAATTTTGCAGAAGCGCTCAGTTGTATTTTATATTTTATTTTTTCGGTCTTTACCTTAGAGACCTTTTTTTCCCGCTCCTCAAAATATAAATTTGTTTATGTCCTGTTTGCGGCATTACTGTACTTTCCGCTTACATATTCACCCATTTCCATTCTTCCCAATCTATCAGGTTCTTTTTTATCCATGGCAATTCTTTATGTACTGTCACTCCTGTGCTATAACGGAAAATGGATTTACAAATTTCTTACCATACTTCTATACAATATTTTTGATATCCTTATTGGCAACATTTTCTTTTATATAGGAACTCTGAGCACCGGTAAAAATTTTTCAGAATTATCCATTCCCGGATCTATTACCCGTATTTACATCCTGCTCCTGATTTATCTTGCAGAATTTATGATCTTGTTTGCCATACATCGGAAGCGGAAGTCTTCTGCTGTTTTATCCTTTGAAAGTTATACCATTATCTCTCTGTTTTTACTTTGTTCCTTTTTAGTGGTGCTGATTAACTACTACATCCTGTTTTATCTGTCCCATGGGAATGATACTCTCGAGATTCTTGGTCTGGTTTCTACCTGTGTTATGTTGATTATCATCTTTGTTACCTTGTTTCTTTTTCACAGACTGCAGCTAAAAAACCGGCAGCTGCAGGAATATGAACTTCTGAGTCTTACTGTTGAGCAGCAGGAAAAACAGCTTCGTTATATGGAGGAAAGTGAACAGCGGATACGGGAACTCAGGCACGATATGAAAAATTATTTTCTTTCTTATGAAACCCTTTTGAAAGCTGGAAAAGTAAATGAAGTGATAGAAGATCTGGAAAAAATGATTTCTGTGCGTATGCATGCAGAAAATGCCGACTTCTGCCAAAATCGGCTGGTAAATGCCATGCTGTTGCAAAAGAATATGCTATGTCGCGAAAAAGAAATTACCTTTTCCGTTAGAGTTGCTCTTGCCAATACTTTTCATGATGTAGAAATGATAGTGGTACTATCCAACATCATAGACAACGCCATCGAGGCAGAGGAAAAACTTCCGAAAGAAATCCGGCGTATTTTCGTGGAAATCATCCCCCGTCCCAATGCAATCAGTATGTTGATTGAAAATACAATTCCGGTATCTGTTTTAGAAAACAATCCCGAACTCCATACCACAAAGCCTTCCTCGGAATCTCATGGTATCGGATTAAAAAGTGTAAAAAGACTTTTAGAAAAGAGAAATGGACTGATAGATATTTTTGAGGAAAGCGGAAAATTCTGTGTCCATATTTACTTTCCGGTATTATAAAAACAGTGCATACAAAAATGCGAATGGCCGCCGCAATATCCATTCGCACTTTTGTTTTCTCTTAGATATAGTACACATTCACGGTACCAAAATCCGTATCTCCTATGATATCCAGTGAAATGTCACTGCTGCCCTCGCAGCGTCCTTTTTCTTCCACACTGCCAAAGGAATGGTCCATTCTGACCTGTACTTTCCAGATTTTCGGAACATAAAGGCTGACTTCGCCAAAACTGTTGTCAACGTTTACGGTCGCTTTTCCGGACGGTATCATGGCATTGTCAAAATATACCGTAAGGGAACCGAAGCTATTGTCCAGGTTCGCATAACAGAAGTTTTCGGAATTGATATACTTAATGGACTCGCCGAAGGAATTTTCGCATTCCACTCTTTCACCGTTGTACTCTCCGGTAGAAGAACCGCCCACATTGATGTTGGCATGCTTCCAGATACGCTTTTTCTTCTTAGGGAAAATCATGGAAAGTCCAATGCTGCCAAGTGCTGCCGCACCCAGTACGGGCCAGGGCGTCAGTGCCGTAATGCCAAGAGGCTCCGCATACAAAATACACACAATAGCTATGGAAAACAGAATTTGCCAGAAGCTTATGTTCCGGATACCGTTCACCAAAAGCCAGATGCAGAACACGGTAAAAATCACCGTAAATACGCTGACCTTGGGAAGAATACCCAACTGGCTGACAATTACATACACTGCTGCTAACAGGAAAAAAATTCCCCAGAAAATCTTTCCGCTTTTTTTACTTATGTTCATACGTGAACCCTCTTTTCTTTGATTTTGTTTACCAACGCTTTATAATAATTTCGGGAAACATAGACCTGCTTGTGACTGCCTGCAAATGTCACAAGACTGGAAGCCGTCAGGTTTCTTGTCAGGGAATACACCCGGTCCGTATTCAGAATGGTGGATTTTGACACCCGCATAAAAAAGCCCGGCAGCATATCTTCCCATTCATAGAGCTTATACTTCGTCTGATAAATGTCGTCGACGGTATGTGCACAAATACCCTCTTCGTCCGTTTCAAAAAACAAAATGTCCCGAAGCTCCAGAAAATACTCCGTAGTTCCCTTATAAAAGGTGAACTTCTGGAAGTTATTTACCGTCTACACAATCGTTTTCTGAATTTCCGCGATTTCATCCGTAAGTCTGCTCGTCCGGATAAGCACTTCATCCTCTTTCAGTTTTTCATCCAGTTCAATCCTGATTTTCATACTGATGCTCCCTACTGTATCTGTCAGCCGGGGAACCGCTTTGCTTCTTAAGCCTTCCGGGCTTCTGCTCCCTGCTGACAGTTACAGTATAGAAAATATCTTTTCTCTTGTAAACCGTTTCCGGCTAAGAGGTAAATCCGAAGCGGTAACAGGTAAAAAAGAACATCCAAAATACTCCCTGTATATTTTCGTTGTTTGTGATACATAATTATGCTATAATTATGTTGATGAAAGGAGTAGAAATTATGCCGCTTATTTTGCCAATTAAAGATTTACGAAATACTACCGAAATTTCCAACCTTGCTCATAAAGAGCAGGAGCCTATCTTCATTACCAAAAACGGGTATAGTGACCTGGTTGTAATGAGTTGTGAATTATATGATAAATTTGCACGGATAAACCGCATTGACCAGGCTGTCTTTGAAGCCGAGCAGGAAGTTGCGAACGGTGCCGAACCACTTGATGCAGATACTGTTTTTACAGAATTGGAGAAAAAACATTTTGGATAAATACAAAATAAAGATATACCCAAGAGCCGTTCGCGAGCTGGACAGCATTTACGAATATATTGCTGTTGAAAAACTGACACCCGAATATGCCAAAGCTCAGACTGACCGTATTAAGCAGGCTATCCTAAACTTAAGTACCTTCCCCCAGTCCCATCAAGAACGTTCTGAGGGTAGATATGCCGGTAAAGGCTATCGCCAGTTGCTGATTGATAATTACCTTGCCGTCTTCCGCATTGATGAGCCTGCAAAAACAGTTTATGTGGTAACCATTCAATATCAGGGTAGAAATCTATAACAGGAGCTACCTCTGTATCTGCGAAAGCATGGCAAAAGTGCCATCTATGTCCAGCCCGCCATAGCCCCATTCCCGGTTTGGGTAAGTGTTGCTGCTGTTCCGGTTAGCACCGCGGATTAAATAGTTCTTGATTTCCTGGCTGCCGGCGGACGGACTGTTGAAACGCACCACCGCCCATTCCATAAACTGGGCAACGCCTCCCGCCGTCAGGGCTGCTGCCATGCTGCCGCCGGTCACTTTACCGACGGGCGTGGATACGTTCACCCCCGGTGCGGCAACATCCGGCTTGATAAGGCCGTTGCTTAAGAAGCCTCTGCCGGAGTTTTCATAAAAGCTGTTGTTGGCGTCATTATAAGAAGAAACCGTGACAGCACGAAAGGTCATGGACGGGTCCGTCAGGGTGGTGTAAGGGTCCGGCCGTAAAAAGTAGGTTTCCCTCCGTAAAAACTGCGTGATTGGCAGCCAGAGATGAAACTGCCTGCTCCTGTCCGGTCCTAAATTATACACACGGATATTCCACACTCCCGGTGTGGGCGCATCAAACCGGAACGTAATCAGTTCCTCTCCGGTATTCGGTTCTACCAGAATACTGTCAATGATAATTCTCGTTCTCTCGTAAATAAAGCTGAAGGTCTGGCTTCCTTCCGCCGTAAGCCGAAAGCGGGGAACCACCTCTCCTCCCGGCGTGCGGATGGACGCAAACAGCGTATCCGGCACCTTCCCCCACATTTCCATTAAGAAGCCCTGTTCTCCTTCCCCTACCCTTATTTCCACTGTTTCATAGGACTCCTCACCCTCCGGCACGTAACCGGAAAAATGATGGGCGGCATTGCCTTCGTTTCCGGTGGTCAGCACCACCGCCCGGCTTCGCTTCTGCGCCAGACTATTTAAATACTGCGCTAAATCGGAGCCCAGGCCGTGATTGCCGGAATTGGAGCCCATCCCCAGACAAATCACTACCGGCCGCTTAAAGGTCTCGGCAAAGGACTCCGCAAACTTTATTCCCAGCATGATATCTGTTTCCGCATATGCCGGGACATCCTCCGGGATATTGTAAAAATTACGCAGGGGGCGTTTTGCCTCCCGTAGTTTCACCACCACAATATCCGCGCGGGGTGCCGCCCCTCTGTATGAAGAATAAAAACTGCCGGCTGCATCTCCCACCGGCGGCACCGCATTGCCGCCTGCATCTTCCAAGGGAACTGTGCCGCCGGTCACACGCGCAGAGGTTACCACACTGCCGGCGGCTACGCCCGCCATGGCGGTTCCGTGGCCGTTGGTATCATAGGAAGGAATTTCTGCATAGGGATTTTCCGAGCGGAGCGCCGCATCAATATCCGCTTTTGTGTAGTAGGAGCCGTACTGAAAGCCCTCAGGAGGTGTCCCGCTCTGCAGGGTCTGGTCCCAGAGCCCGATAATGCGGCTCTGTCCGCTTTCGTCCCGGAATACACTGTCCGCAAAACGAATACCGGTATCGATAAATGCCAAAACCACCCCTTCCCCCGTAAGGGAAAGAGGTGGTCTCTGCGCCGCAAGAATACCGGCACTTTCTAAGCTGATGGGGTCAAATTCCTCCGCCATCAGACCATATACTTTGGGTAAATACTGGTACAGATACAGGGAGCCCTGATAACGCTCAATTTCCTGCTGCCGTACATAAAAAATATTATACCGGTCGTCCACAGGAGTAAAACAGACATTTTCCTGCTGCAGCCGCTTGGCATAGTCAGCTGTAAAATCAAAAATCAGTTCCCCGTATTCCTCCGAGAGAATTTTTTCCTGACAGGTCATGGCAAAACCCTTTTCTCTTACTATATGGGCGCCTCACCTATTGTGTCACAGTACCGGTCCCTCCGCCTCCGTATTGTTACTTTTCTCGTTTGTCTCTGTTTCATTGTCCGATACTTTGTCCGGTTCTTCACTGCCATCTGTCGTTTCTTTTTTTTCACCCACATTACCTGTGTTATCGGTGCTTATTATTTGGGTGGAAATATTCACTTCTATGTTATAATTCTACTCCCTGAAAGGCGTCCTCCCATTATCCGGAATACTATACTGTAACACCGTTTTCTTTCGTCAGTCCTTCTTCTCCTCAATCTGGGGTGCCGGTTCCACACGGATTTCATTTAAGTTGCTGCGGATTTCGATAAGGGGACCGCCTGTTCCTTCAATGTAGGCGCGGGTAATCGTTACCTTGCCGATGTTGTCGTCCTTGGGCACCTCGTACATAATATCCAGCATAAAATCTTCAATAATGGAACGAAGCGCTCTTGCGCCGGTATCCTTCTTCATCGCTTTTTCGGCAATGGCTTCGAGGGCATCATCGGCAAAATCTAATTTCACTTCATCCAGTTCCAGGAGTTTTTGGTACTGCTTCAAAATCGCATTCTTCGGCTCGGTTAAAATCTTGACAAGCATATCCTTGGTCAGACCCTGCAGAGTAAAGATAATGGGCAGACGACCGATAAATTCGGGAATCATACCGAACTTGCGGATATCCTCCACCGTAACCTTGGAAAGGAGATTTTCTTCCTTGTCAAAGGCATCCTTTAACTGCGCATTGAAGCCCATGCTGCTCTGCTTCGTCAGTCTTTCCTTGATAATCTCTTCCAGATCCGGGAATGCACCGCCGCAGATAAATAAAATATTGCGGGTGTTGATGGTGGTCAGCGGTACCATGGCATTTTTGCTGTTAGCGCCCACCGGCACTTCCACGTCCGCACCCTCCAGTAGCTTTAACATACCCTGCTGTACGGATTCGCCGCTTACATCACGGCTGTTGGTATTTTTCTTCTTGGCAATCTTGTCGATTTCATCGATAAAGACAATGCCCTTTTCGGCTCTTTCCGTGTCGTTGCCTGCTGCCGCCAGAAGTTTGGAAATGACGCTTTCGATATCGTCACCGATATAGCCGGCTTCGGTAAGGGAAGTGGCATCGGCAATGGCAAGAGGCACATCTAAAAGCTTTGCCAGGGTCTTTACCAGATAGGTTTTGCCGCATCCGGTAGGTCCTATCATGAGCATATTGGATTTTTCGATTTCAATATCGTCCATGGTGCCGGTAGCCACACGCTTATAGTGATTGTAAACGGCTACGGAAATCACTTTTTTCGCATAATCCTGTCCGATGACATATTCATCCAGACTCTGCTTAATCTTGTGGGGAGGAGGGATATTCTTGATATCCAGCACGGGCGCATCCTTCTTTTTCTTCTTTAATTTCTGCTTGTTGGGAATGCCACCCTGTCCCTGCAGATCGGCCAGATTGATGAAACTGATATTTGGAAAACCATTGGGAATATTGCTGAAATTTCCGTTGTTTTCCTGCTCGTCATCCGGCTTCTCCTCTTCCTTGTCACCGTTGCCTGCGGAATTGTTTCCGCCGAATAAATTCTGCATGCCGGGATAGTTCATCATGCCCGGGTAATTTAACATTCCCTGATAGTCAAACTGGCTGATGGTATCCATGGTCTTGTGCAGACAGTCGCTGCAGACGGTAATATTATTGGGCAGATGGAACATTTTTCCGGCCTTGCTTTCCGGTCTGCGGCAGACAAAGCAGACATCCTCGTACTGATTGTCCTGCTTTTCCTCACTTCCCTTTGCGACAGAAGTTTTATTTTCCTCTGTACGACTTTCACCGGTGTGGGTTTCCCCTGCACCGGTGTTGTCGTTTTCCATATATATTTCTGTGTTTTCGCTATCGTGTTCTGACATAGAAATCTCCATTCGTTATAGGATTAGTTCTGCGGTCTTTCCCCCAGAGTAACCGTAACGGTACGTTCTACATATTCACCGTCGATGCTTCTCATAACAAGCACATCAATGGTTTCTCCCGCTGAATAATATTTCAGCTGTTCTCTGAGTTCATCCGCTGTGCTGACTTTCTTGTTGTCCAGCTTCTGGATAATATCGCCTCTTAACAGTCCGGCTTCGGCTGCGGGAGTACCGTCCTCAACCTGGGATATATAGACACCTTCCGGCATACCGTAGAGCTCTGCGGCATCGGAGGTAACGGACTGCGGGATAATACCTAAGTAGCCTACCTGGCTGTCATCCACTTTCTCTCTGGTTTCATAGGTCATCAGGTCGCTTAAAATAGGCTCTGCTGCGGAAATAGGAATAGCATAGCCGATACCCTCCACTACCGTACCGCCAATCTTGTTGGAGTTGATACCGATAACCTCACCGTTCATATTGATCAGTGCGCCGCCGGAGTTGCCGGGGTTAATGGCTGCATCTGTCTGGATAAAGGTGCCCTTGGAACCGTCCTCCAATTCCACTTCTCTGTTCAGGGCGCTGACATAACCACCGGTTACGGAAAGTCCATAGCCTAAGGCATTGCCGATGGCAATGACGGACTGACCTAATTTCAGGCTGTCGGAGTCTCCTAATTTTGCGATTTTAACAGAGTCCAGTGTGCTTTGCTCCATGTCGGCAAGCTTTACGGCAATAACGGCTAAGTCCATGTCTGGATCGCTGCCCTTTACGACTGCCTTCACATCGGCATCATCGATAAAGTGCACAAGCAGTTCCTTGGCATCCTCAATTACATGATAGTTGGTGGCAATTAAAAGCTCGGTATCGTTTTCTCCTACGATGATACCGGAACCGCTTGCCGTACCGTCCTGTTCAATGGGCTGACCGAAATAAGTAGCGGTCTGTGTGTAGTTGTTGACAATGGACACCATGGCGGGCATGACTTTTTCTACCACATCCGTAGCATCCGATGTCGTAATGCCGGTCGTGCTTGCGGTAAGTACCCCGCTATCGCCGGAAGCCACGTTCTTGCCAAGCTGGTCATTGACCCATGCTTTCAGGTCGTCGATGCTCTGGCTTTCGTCCGTAGATGCTACCGATGCATTTTTCTGGTTAAACATGCCGGTACTCTGTCCTACGGCATAAAAACCGGCTGCGGCGCAAAGACCGAAGCAAAGACCCATGCCAGCGCAGGCAAAGAATTTACGGAAGAAACGACCTGCTCCTCCTTTTTTCTTTTTCCTTCCCTGATTGTCAACAGGCGCTGCGGGCTGGGGTGCTGCCGCCGGTGATGCCTGATAATATACATAATTGTTATTCTGATCCTCGTACATAACACAATTACCTCTCTTTCTCTTACTGATAAGCTTATCTTAAACAGTAATTGTGTTTTATTTGTGACGAAACTATGATAAAAGTTTAAAAAACGGAAAATTTTTCTATTATTCGACGGTAACGGACTTTGCTAAGTTTCTCGGCTTATCCACATCGCAGCCCTTGCCTACCGCTACATAATAGCCAAATAACTGCAGAGGAATAATCGCAAGGGAATTTGCGAAGTACGGATTGGTTTCCGGGATATAAATAATGTAGTCCGCCGCTTTTTCCATAGCCGTGTTGTCCTCTGTGGTAATCGCCATAACAAAGGCGCCTCTTGCCTTTACCTCCACGATGTTGCTTATGGTCTTCTGGTACAGTGCGGGCTGGGTTGCCACTGCCACAACAAGGGTTCCGTCCTCAATTAAGGAAATGGTGCCGTGCTTTAACTCGCCTGCCGCATAGGCTTCGGAATGCACATAGGAAATTTCCTTTAACTTTAAGGAGCCCTCGAGGGAAATCGCGTAGTCAATACCGCGTCCGATAAAGAATATGTCCTTTGCTCCCACATAACGGTTTGCAAAACGCTGGATTTTTTCCTTCTGACCCAGCAAAAGTTCAATCTGGTAAGGCAGCTTCTTAATGTCCTCAAGCAGGCTGGCAAACAGTTCATCGGAAATCGTGCCTCTGACTCTGCCTAACTTCATGGTAAGCAAATAGAGTGCTGCAAGCTGCGCGCTGTATGCCTTGGTGGTTGCCACGGCAATTTCGGGGCCTGCCCAGGTATACATAACACTGTCTGCCTCTCTGGCAATGGAGCTTCCCACCACGTTGACAATACCAAGCACCTTAAAGCCTCTTGCCTTGGCTTCGCGTAAAGCTGCCAGGGTATCGGCGGTTTCACCGGACTGGCTGATAACCACAACCATGGTGCCCTCTTCGAGGATGGGGTTGCGGTAACGGAATTCAGATGCCACATCCACTTCCACGGGAATGCGCACCAGACCTTCTAAAACATATTTGGCTGTTACGCCGGTATGATAAGCGGAACCGCAGGCAACAATATAAATCTTTTTCACTGCCTTAATTTCCTCATCCGTCATATTCAGCTCGTCAATCACAATATCTCCGTTTTTGATACGGGGAGAAATGGTATCGGTAATGGTCCTCGGCTGTTCGTAAATTTCCTTTAACATGAAATGCTCGTAGCCGCCTTTTTCCGCTGCATTGGCATCCCATTCAATGGTAACGGGCTCCTTGGTAATCTCTTCTTCGTCCACGGTGTAGAAATGCAGTTCGTCCTTTGTAAGCTTTACCACTTCCTGATTTTCCACATAATATACCGTACGGGTATACTTTAAGATAGCCGGTACATCGGATGCGATAAAGCTGCCGTCCGCACTCTTTCCCACAATCAGGGGGCTGTCTTTTCTGACCGCATAGATTTCATCCGGGAAATCCGCAAACATGATGCCCAGCGCATAGGAACCTTCCACTCTGTGAAGCACCTTGGTAATCGCTTCCAGGGGATTGCCCTTGTAGTAGTAATCTAAAAGCTGTGCCAGAACTTCGGTATCGGTTTCGGATACAAATTCATAGCCCTTGCCCAGAAGCTTTTTACGCAGGGGAATGTAGTTTTCGATAATACCGTTGTGTACTACGGCGATTGTCCTGTCCTTATTGTAATGGGGGTGTGCATTCACATCGCTCGGAGCGCCGTGGGTTGCCCATCTGGTATGACCGATGCCCACATACCCCGGCATGCTTTCGCCGCCGTGCGTTAAGTTTTCCAGCACCTTCAGACGGCCGACTGCCTTCTGCACATTGATTTTTTCACCGTCGTAAACAGCAAGACCTGCGGAGTCATAGCCTCTGTATTCCAGCTTGGCAAGACCGTCCAGTATAATGGGGGCCGCCGGTTTATTTCCGATATATCCTACAATACCACACATATTTTTCTACCCGTTCCTTTCTGTTACTTCCTATCAGTATATGCGTTATTCTTTTTTCTGATTTTTCAAAAATTTTACCACACAGCCCGGAAACTGTAAAGCATTACTGCCAATATGCCTCATTTGCCGTGCATTTCTTTATCGTCTTTGCCGGGAGCATTTTATAATGCTTTCCCAGGAAATAGCCGGCATACTTACCCATGCACTGCAGATAAAAATAAGGAATAAGAAATACCTTTCCCGTGGTAAACAGATACTCCGTAGTTTCCTTTACCATTCTGCCGCCCTCTTTTTCGGAAGGTACCTTCTTAAATACCTCCGGGTGCTCCGCCTGGGAAACGCCCAGATCGAAATTCCGGCGGAACTGCTGGCTTATGCTGTAATTATGGGAATGCAGCACTCTTGCTTCCGCCGCATACATAATTTTATACCCCGCTTCCACTGCCTTTGCCGCAAAGAGCATGTCCTCGTTAAAAATCGCTTTTTCTGCAAAACCGCCTAACTTTTCATAGATTTCCCTCCGGTAGGCAGCACACACATCCGAACAGAAATAGGTTTTAATCCCCAGAACCTGCAGATTTTCCTTTCCTTTAAGCAGGGATTCTTCCGGATAGTTAAACCGTCTGGTAAAACGCTCTATGGCACGGCAGTTCTTCCTGGGTAGCTGTCTGGCATAGGATACGGCTATGTCGCCCGTAAGAGGAGCTGTTAATTTTTCAATCAGCTTTCTGTCCGCCGGCAGGGCATCCTGGGTCATCATGACAAAGATATCCGCGTCGGATTTTTCCACCGCCATCCTGCGTGTCATGCCATGATCAAAATCTTCTTTTTTCACGGAGTACAGCTCTATTTTTTTATACTGCTTCTGCAGATGCAGAAGTAAGGAATTTTTTCCCTGCTTTTCGTCCGCAGCTTCGCCTTCCCCGCTTTCTGCTTCCTCTATGGTGGTTTCTGCTCCCTCTGCGGAGGTTTCATCTTCCATGGAAGTTTTCTCTTCCTTATCCAAAGTTTCCACTAAAATAATTTTGTGTATCTCCACTGTCTGGGCATACAGCCTGTTTAAGAGCGCCACCAGATCTTCTCCCGGCCGGTACACCGGAATGATTACATCAATATCCATTTAAATATCCTCACCTTTCCACGGTTATTTTGAAAAAGGAGCCTGAGACATTTTCCCAAGCTCCTTTGCTTTAATCAATGTTTATATACTGGGATACGAAATCATGAATGATTTTGGAATATTCCTGTACTTCCTTGGAGGGTTCATAGCCCGTATCATTGAACAGGAATTCATGAAGCCATGATACGTTTTCCGTCAGGTTGATGGGATATACACAGCTTCCTTTGGAACCCAGGATACCTGCACCTCTCATGGTAGCTTCGGGGAAACCGCCCTCATCCACAATATTGTACTTGGCAACTTCGCCTAAAATCCCGACGATTTCATCCATGCTTAGGGATGTGTATACGTTGTTGGAAACATCGTTGGCAACCTTGGTAAGTGTTACTAAATCCATGGTTTTTACCTTGTCCACAATCGCCTGGACAACTTCACGCTGGGAAGCCGCTCTGGCAAAGTCGTTACCGGTCTTGTAACGGATACGGCAGTACGCGGTTGCCTGCAGACCGTTTAAGAGCTGGTAGCCGGTGGTCGTAACCGGTGTGTAATTTACGCCCATTTCCTGTGCCATGGTTTCCTGATAACTGTTGATGTGACGAAGCTCCTCATCGTCCACGTCAAGGTAAACGCCGCCAATATCGTCAATCACCTGTGTCAGACCATCGAAACCGATGGTTACAAAATCCTTGATATCCAGATCCAGGTTCATATTTAACATCTTTATGGCCTGTTCCGCACCGCCGTAACTGTAAGCGGAATTACATTTGCCGTACTTGTCGTTGCTTAAGTTTAAGTAGGTATCGCGGTAAACACTGCAAAGCTTCACGTCATTGGTCTCTAAATTAATGGAAGCAATGATGATACTGTCACTTAAGGTACCCTTGGTCAGCGCACCTTTACGGGAATCTACGCCAAAGAGTGCAATATTGCGGTACTCCTTCAGGTTTTCATTTTCCTTTACCTGATCGCTAATCTGTAAATCGTCTTCTTTAATGGATACATTGAAAAGAGGTCCTCCCTTTCCACCATCCGTACCGTTTCCTGTGTCAGACGGTCTTTCCATATACCAGAACAATCCGAGAACTCCCAGTAAAATCACCACAACCAAAAGTTCTACGACCAGAAGCGCTATCTTTCTTTTCTGTTTTGTTTTCTTTCTGGTTGCGGACTTTCCCGCTGCCCTGCCGGAAGATTTTCCGTTATAGTACTCTTCCTGTCTTCTTTCGCCTCGTGCCATTTCTAAATCTCCTTTTCCCTTATCCCTTCTCTAATAGGCATTTTTATTAATAAATCCTGTGAAAAACGTCATGAAAATAATTTTAATGTCAAGCCACAGGGTCCAGTTTTCAATGTAGTACAAATCGTATTCGATTCTCTTTCGTATGGAAGTGTCTCCGCGGTAGCCGTGCACCTGCGCCCATCCGGTCAGTCCCGGCCGCACCTGATGCTTTACCATATAGCGTGGAATTTCTTCTTTGAATTTTTCCACAAACAGCGGACGCTCCGGCCTGGGTCCCACCAGACTCATATCCCCTCTTAAAATGTTGAACAGCTGGGGAAGCTCGTCAATGCTGGTACGCCGCAGTATCTTGCCGACACCCGTTACTCTGGGGTCATTCTTTACCGTCCAGGCTTTTTTCTCTTCGGAAGCCTTCTGCAGCTCCATGCTGCGGAATTTATACATATAAAAAGGCTTGTTGTGAAGTCCCACCCGTTCCTGTTTGAAAATAACGGGGCCCTTGCTGCTTGCCTTTACGGCAATTGCCGCAATCAGCATGATGGGCGAGGTCAGGATAATTCCCACTATGGAACCCACAATGTCCATGGCTCTCTTTACTATCATGTTGCCGGTATTGGAAAGCGGCACATAGCGGATATTGATAACGGGCAGTCCCATTAAATCCTCGGTGTAGGGCTTACTGGGAATCAGGCTGTTGTAATCCGGAATGAATTTTGTATGCACACCGAATTTTTCGCAGGTGTTTACAATTTCTTCCAGCCGGTTATAATCCTTTAAGGACAGCGTAATGGCGATTTCATCCAGCTCGTTTGCCGGAAGCAGCTCCAATATATTGTCGATACGGCCGATGACCTTGATGCCCCGGTAAAGAGTACCTGCCGGAACAAAGTCGTCCAGGATGCCGCAGACCACATAGCCCCATTCGGGATTGCCTAAAATCCGGTCGATATATTCCTCTGCGGAGCGTGAATAACCCACCAGCAGAATGTGCTTTAAGTTGTAGCCCTTTTTCCGGAAGGAACGCAGCGTCTTTCTGACAAAAAACCTCGAAGCCGAGGTCAGAAGAATGTTCAGCACGTAAAACACACAAATCATTTTTCGGGAATAATCCATCTGCTTCACTACATACAGCAAAGCGATATATCCCACAAGACCAATGGTATTGGCGCAAATCAGATTGTAGATTTCCCTGCTTATCCGGGACGTCCGCTGGGGCTCATACACATGGCAGAGGTAATACAGCAGAATATAACCCGGCACAATGAAAAAAAGTGCCCGCAGGTAGTGTTCCAGGGAAAGGACACCCGCTTCCGGACCAAAATGGTTGAATACCTTAAAGTGCAGTACCCAGGCCAGCACATATGAAATTATCACAATCAAGGCGTCCATAACAAGATGTAACCTGTTAAAAACCTTCTGGTTATCCTTTATCATATTTTCCACATGCCTTTCGCATCCCACAAAGAGAGCCTGTTATCGGTAACTGGATTAAGATTAAATTTCCTTTGTATCATAATTGTATCATTCTTTTTTGCGGTCTCAATTTGCGAAACGCTTAAACAGGTTTCCCCAGAGTACAAGCTGTATTCTCATATAGTTTCCCAAATTTTCCGGCAAAACATACACTTTCTTTTTTCTTCCGTCCTCTGTAAATCCGCGCATAAATCCCTTTAAGCAGCCTGCGGCATAGATTTTTCCGTAGCCCTTGCGGACAAAAAACAAAAACTTCACAAGAAATCCCGGCAGAAGGAACGGCAGATTTACGATAATCTGCAGAAGCGGCATGTTCTTTCCGATAATTGCCACACTGTTTGCCGAGGAAAGGCTGACCTTAAAGGCATTGTAACGGGAGCCGCTGGCAGCGCTTCCGGCATGGAGCACCTCCGCTTTCGGCTCATAGAAATTGCGGTATCCGTAAATCTTTGCACGCCATCCGATATCCACGTCCTCCAGATAGGCAAAATGGCTGTCGTCAAAATATCCGATTTTTTCAAAAATGCTTTTCCGGTAAATGGCGGCGCCGCCGCAGGCGGAAAAGATTTCGCAGGGCTTGTTGTAGTCCTCTGCCGGTCTGTCCTTTCCTCTGGCAAATGCCCAGCCTAAGGCGCAGTACAGATCACCGGCATTGTCCATGATGCCCTCCTCCTTCATGGAAAGCATTTTCGCACTGACGGAAAAAGCATCCTTGTGCCCGGAAATCGCCTCTTCCAGTGCTTTTGTAAAACCGGGATGCACCACGGTATCGTTATTAAGAAGCAGCACAAAGGGCGTCTTGGCATGACGGATGCCGACATTTACAGCATGGGGAAATCCTGTATTTTTTTTCAGAGGTATCAGTGTGATATCGGGACATTCTTGTTTTATCCACTCCACACTGCCGTCCCCGGAACCGTTATCCACTATAATAACCGCCGCCGGATGGTTTTTCAAATCTTCCCGGAGGGACCTCACGCATTCCCTCAGGTAGGAAATTCCGTTGTAGTTCGGTATGACTATGGTTGTTTTCATCCTTTCCGTCCTCCCGGCAGGTACACTATCCGGTATCCTTTCTTCTTCACTGCTTCGCAGACCTTCCGGCTGATTTCGGCATATTCCTCTTCCGTAAAGTTTTTACGGCTCTCAAAGGTACCGTTTTCCTTTATCACAAAACCGCCCACTAAAACGCCTGCCGTATCTTCGGACGTCTGTTCCTTCAATACACTTTGCACCAGTTCCCTGAGTTCTTTGCGGATTTTCATGGTACGGATATCCACGGCGTACACATCCTGCACCAGCTCCGCACGGTTCATCTCTCCCGCATAGCCTCTTTTCAGCCCCCGGTACGGATTTTTGCCGTCTTTGTCATACATACCGTATGTTATTTTATTGTTTTTATACGCCGGAGTGCCGATAGCGCCCACATCCTTACGCAGAGAGAGAAAATCCGGATGATAATTTATCTCGTAAAATCCCAGATGCTTACCGTGCGCCACTCCTGCCGTCACGCCCTGTCCCTTTAGGAAATCCCGCACCGCATTTCTGCCCGCTTCGTAGGCATACTGCTTGCTCTGGGGGTTGTCCGCCGTGGAAGCGCTGTGACAGCGCCAGTGATACAGCACTCTGGCAATATGGCAGATATTTTCTGCCGGGTCCGCCTTGCCCGGGCATCCGGTGGCAAACACAGGCTGTCCGCATTTTCCGTAAATATTTCCCACTGCCCGGAGCACCAGGTCATAATCCTGCGCTCCGTCATATTCTTCCCTGAACTGCAGTTCTTTCAGAAGTGCGGTTTCCATTACCGTAAAATGACAGATGTAATTATTTGACAAAATTAAATCTAAATTAAATTCTTCCTTTTTATGCGGACAGAAATAATTTTCTCCGTTCTCATCACATTTATCTTCATCGGAATACAAAAGCTGCGGGCGTATCCCCCGGCTCCTTGCTTCCGCGATTGCCATCGCATTTTCATACAGGGCATCCGGTGTCAGCAGGTCGTCATGGTCAAGCAGCCCGGTATACAGTCCCGTTGCATGCTTAAGCGCTTCGTTGGTATTACCGGAAATCCCTTTATTTTCCGCAAGCCGGATATAACGTATCCGCTTGTCCTCGTAGGTATCCACAACCTGTTTTACAGACTCATCCCCGCTGGCGTCCGCCAGTATCAGCTCAAAGCTGCCATAGGTCTGTGCCAGTACGGAGTCTATCATTTCCCGCAGGTAGTTCTCAGGTGTCCGGTAAGTGGGCACTAAAATGCTGAATAACAGAGGCGCCATTCGGGAGGCCTCTTCCTTCTGTGCCTTTAAAACCGCTTCCGCGGGCGCTTCGTACCGGTAATCCTCTTTTTTCCGTAAACGTTCTAAGGCTGCGAGATAAGTATCCCGCAGCCCGTTTCTTTTTAGATAATATAAAGTTTTTTTCAAGTTACTTTTTGATAATTTGGCCATAATATTACAGAACCGCTTTTACATCTTCCGTCAACTTTTCTACTTTTGCAGCTGCATCTTTGATGCTGTTGCCCTTTACACCCATGTAGAACTTAATCTTGGGCTCTGTACCGGAGGGACGTGCACAGCACCAGCAGTTATCCGGTAATTCAAAGTACAGAACATTGGAATTGGGAAGTCCGGTTGTGGTAACCGCTCCGGTTTCCATATCCAAAATCTTATCTTCCTTATAATCACGGAAACGAAGGACCTTTAAGTCACCGAATGCCTTAGGCGGATTGGTGCGGAGCTTATCCATGATTTCGTTAATCTGCTTTGCACCGTCCACACCCTTTAAGGTAATGGTGTACTGGGTTTCCTTGTAGTAGCCGTATTTCTCATACATTTCAACCATCATATCCCACAGGGTCTTGCCTTCCTTCTTGCAGTAGGCAGCCACTTCGCAGAGGCACATAACGGCAACGCAGGCATCCTTATCACGGGAATGGGTTCCGGCAAGGCAGCCGTAGCTTTCTTCCAGACCGAATACATAATTGTAGGAATGGTCTCTTTCAAACCACTTAATCTGTTCGCCGATGAACTTGAAGCCAGTCAGTACTTCAATCAGCTTTACGCCGTAAGCATCGGTAATGGGTTTTGTCATGTTGGTGGTAACAATGGTGGTGACCAGCGCCGGTTTTTCAGGCATGGTGTGTGTCTTGGTTCTCTCTCTTAAAATGTATTCGGCAATCAGCATACCGGACATATTTCCTGTGAAAGGAACGTATTCACCGGTCTTTTTATCCTTTGCATATACACCTAAACGGTCTGCATCCGGGTCAGTAGCTAAAACGATGTCCGCATCCTTTTCCTTAGCCAGACGAAGCGCATAGGTAAATGCCTTGGGGTCTTCCGGGTTCGGATAATCCAGGGTGGTGAAGTTGGGGTCGGGATTTTCCTGCTCGGGTACTACATATACATGCTTGAAGCCCAATTCGGAAAGAACACGTCTTACCGGGATGTTGCCGGTTCCGCAGAGCGGAGTATATACAATCTTGATGTCCTCTGCCATTTCTGCAATGACATCGGGATGAATAATCTGCTTCTTTAACTCTGCCATGTAAGCGTCGTCGATTTCTGCGCCGATAACCTCATACAGACCCTTTTCAACGGCTTCTGCCTTGTCCATGGTCTTGCAGGTGTTGTAATCGGTAATCGCATTTACCTCTGCAATGATTTCTTTGTCCAGAGGTGCGGTAATCTGTGCGCCGTCTTCCCAGTATACCTTGTAGCCGTTGTATTCGGGCGGGTTGTGGCTTGCCGTTACCACGATACCGGCGATGCAGTGAAGCTTGCGTACTGCAAAGGAAAGCTCGGGAGTGGGACGAAGGGACTCGAATACATATGCCTTGATGCCGCTTGCTGCCAGGCAGAGTGCTGCGGTATCTGCAAATTCGGGAGACATTCTTCGGGAGTCGTATGCAATGGCAACCGCTCTGCCTGCGCCGCCCTTCTTTAAGATATAATTAGCAAGACCCTGGGATGCTTTTCTTACGGTGTAAACGTTCATACGGTTGGTACCGGCACCGATGACACCGCGGAGTCCGCCGGTACCGAACTCCAGATCCTTATAGAAGCGGTCTTCGATTTCGGAAGCGTTGTTGCGAATGGCAAGCAGCTCCTCTTTGGTCTTTTCGTCAAAATAATCGTTGTCCAGCCAGAACTGGAATTTCTTCATATAATCCATGTTACTTTCCTGTCCTTTCTTTGATTCTGTCTATGTTTTTCTTTCTAAAACCTTTTTCACGTTGGTAGTATATCATATCATCCTCAATATTTCCACAATACTTTTTAGAAAAAAGGCGCAATTTTGTATGATTTTACTGGATTTTCAGGGCAAAATCGCTTCTATCGAGGGAAAAGTTGGGATTGTAGTACGGGTCGCCCTTCTCCAGAACTTCCTTCCACTTTTCGCGGAACTTCACAGACTCCGCATTGTAGCGGGCAGCTTTCTCTCCGTCCGTATCCAGTCCTCTGGAAACCGACTCATAGTGGTAAAGCTCCGCAAACGGCGTAAAGACATTAAGAAGTCCCCTCTCTCTCAGCTTTAAGCAGAAATCCACGTCATTTAAGGACACGGCAAAGCCTTCGTCCAGGCCTTCCACCGCTTCGTACAGGCTCTTTTTTACTAAAAGGCAGGCTCCCGTCACTGCGGAAACATCCTGGGCATAGCAGAGTCTTCCCATATAGCCTAAGTTCTGTCTCGGCATGCGGTAATGGCTGTGTCCCGCCGTCCTGTGGGCTCCCAGACCGATGACCACGCCGGCATGCTGGATGGTGCGGTCCGCATAGTAAAGCTTGCAGCCTACGGCGCCCACATCCTCTCTCTGGGCATACATCAGAAGCTCTTCCATCCAGTTCACGGTAATGACCTCGGTGTCGTTGTTCAGCAAAAGCACGTAGTCGCCGTCCGCCCTGCTCACACCCAGATTATTGATGGCGGAATAGTTGAAACCGCCCTCGTAGGTCACGATTTTAATCTTTTCGTTCTTTTTCAGCTCGTCATAGTACCGGAAAATTTCTTCCGTTTCACTGTTGTTCTCCACAATGATGATTTCGTAATTGTCATAGGTGGATTTTTCCAGAATGGAAGTCACCGCCCTCCGTAAATCCGTCACATGGTCCTTATTGGGAATGATAATGGAAATTTTCGGATTTCCCAGCACTTCATAGCGGATACGGAATATGGTTTCAAACGCTCTGGTGCTTTCGATCTTGAAATTACGGAATCCGTGCTTGCGCAGATGGTCCGCCACGGCCCCCTTTGCCGCCTCGATGGCATAGGTCTTTGCCTCAATGCCCGATGCCACACTGCCCGCATGACATCTCCAGTAGTACAAAAGTCTCGGAATATGCACAATTTTTTCTGCCTTATCCGTCAGACGTAAAATCATATCGTGGTCCTGGCTGCCGTCAAACTGGGAGCGGAACAGTTCCGTACCGTCTAAAAGCTTTCTGGCAAATACGCTGAAATGGCAGATATAGTTGTTGGCACGCAGGTTGTCAATAGCATAGTCCGGCTTAAAATGCATGGTCAGCATTTTGTTGATATCACCGTTTTTAAAGGTTGTTTCATCACAGTAAATATAGTCCGCGCCCTGTTCGTTAATGGCTTTCACATATTCGTACAGTGCGGAGGGATGCAGGATGTCATCGTGGTCAAACAGACCGATGTATTCTCCGGTGGACATGGCATAGCAGGCGTTGGTATTGCCGGAAATGCCTTTATTTTCCGCCAGTTTTTCATAGCGGATGCGTTTTCTGTCCCCTTCCTTTTCCACGTAGGAAGCACAGATTTCTCCCACTTCCTTGTGCGCCTCATCGGAGCCGTCCGCCAGACAGAGCTCCCAGTTTTCATAGGTCTGCGCCAGCACGGAGTCAATCATAGCCGTCAAAAATTCCTTCGGTGTATTGTAAAGCGGCACCAGAATGCTGACCTTCACCGGTCTTTCAAATATGGTTTCCCGTTCTTTTTTCGCCTCTTCCGGCGTAGGAAAGCTGTCCGTACCGTAGCTTTTCATGACACTTTTTTCCTGCTTTTTCTGTTTTAACTTGCGCACGACGCCCTTCGGACCTCCGCAGCCGGCCAGACGGTTCTTCTGGCGGATGGCCCAGTGCATCACATTCCTTGCCGGTTTGGATGCCTTAAAAAGCGGATTGTTTTTAATGCGGTCCAGCTTGTAGCTTAAATCTTCCTTCTGCATTTCCAGATCTGCCACCCTGCCGGCCAGCTCCGCATTTTTCAAATGTTCTTTTTCGTAGGCTTCTTTATAGTCCATTTCTATATCCATGCCTTTCTGTTATGTCCGGGCAACGATAAACGTCCGGTTGCTGTAATTCATAAGGCTGCTGCCGGATATCTTATCCGTGGCAAGCATGCCGATGCGGTATTCTCCTTCGGGAAGAGGCTCCGCTATGTTCACATGAAAACCGCAGAGTGCCACATTTTTCTGGTCCGGCATATTTTCCTGCAGATCCTGTCGGTATTGTTCCGTAAAATCCAGTTCGTACACGGCGGGCTGTCTTCCTTTTCTTTCCAGCAAAAGCTTTCCGTTAAAGCAGGCATTGTCGCTGCCGAGCACCACGCCGTATCCCGAAATATGGGAAGCATCCGCCGCCTCAATGCGCACCAGAAGACATCTGTCCTTTCGGGCATTCTTAAGCACGTAGGCTTCGTTGCTCTCCTTTGCCACTTCCTTAGCTGCCTGCACATCCGCGATTTCCCTGCCCGACCGGTAAGCCGGCTGGATGCGGGTATCCAGACCCGTGCGGTTCAGCCAGTCATGGTAAAACGGATCCTTTCCGTTAAGCCCCGGGTGCCTGTCGTAGAGCATGGTGCGTTCCCGGTGAAGCCGCTTTAGCTTCTCCTCGGACTCGTCCGCTCCCCTGCTCATAGACTCATGGTGCAGAAGATGTATATGGTTGCAGACCGCGTTGTAATAGCCCTTTTCTAAGAGAGTAAAACAAAAATCCACATCATTGAAGGCTACCTGCATGCTTTCACAGAAGCCGCCCGCTTCTTCAAAAACTTCTCTTCTTACCATGAGACATGCCGCAGTCACAGCGGAAACGTTCCGTATTCCCCTGTTCCGGTTATCGTAATAACACTTGTTATCTCTTAAAAACTGCAGCTTGTGAACCGGACCCATGGGAAGATTCGTAATACCGGCATGCTGGATTTTATCCGTATCCGGGTAAAGCAGCTTGCAGCCCACCGCCCCCACATGGGGACGCTCTGCCAGCTTAGCCATATCGGAAAGCCAGCCGGTATGCGTAGCTTCGATATCATCATTTAGAAACAAAAGCAGACTGCCCTTTGCTCTTTCTGCTCCCAGGTTGCACATTTTGGAAAAGTTAAATTCCATGGGTTCGTATATATAGAGAATATCCGGGGCGTCCGCCGTCATTTCTTCTATTTTCTTTTTAACCGCTTCACCGCTTCCGTTGTCCACCAGAAGTACTTCGTAAGAAATGTCCGCCGCCGTTTTTTTCAGGGTGTCCAGACATTTTTTCAAGACAACCGCATTGTCCTTGGACGGAATAATCACGGAAATATAGGGCATGCCCTGCTTCTTTGCATCCCGGCAGTCCGTTTGTCCACCCGCCGTTTTTTCCCGGGTCATGCTGCTGTTTGTTTCCCCGGTAAACCAGTCCGTTTTCCGATGAAACAGGATGCCGTTTATATGGGCGATGCTTTGGCAGCCCTTTGTAAATCCGCCTGCCGCTTTCAGCAGGCCGTCGCGGGATTTCTCCTCCGCCTTTTCATAAAAGGATTTCCGCACCGCTACTGCCTCTCCCAGATAGTCCTTCCACAGGTAGGTGTCCGGGGACCAGCAGGGCTTCAGCCATGGATTTTCGTACTGTCCCGGTGCAGTTTCCACATCCTCATCCCCGTAGACCACGCAGACCTCCGGGTGTGCAGAAAGAAAAGCCTCCGCTCGTTCTTTGGCACCATCCGCCCAGGCACCGTTCTCTGCATCAGATAGAAAAACGGCTTCCACACGCTCTCCTGTAGAAGAAGACTCCGCTTCTTCCATGGATGCCACCCAGTCTTTGTATAAAATTTTACGGGAGACGCATTTTTTCTCGTACTGCTTGTCCAGACCGTATGCCATCCCCTGTTTCAGAAAGCTTTTGATACCCAAATTTATAATTCCTTCCGATTGTTAAAAAATCTTTTTGACACTTGCCGCCATATCCGCTGCCATACGCTCCGGCACAGGCACCACCTTTAATCTGGCAAAGAACTCATTTTCCGCTTTTCTGTCCAAATCCGCCACTTTGATATAAAGGTTGGGGTCGGTTGTGGAAAAAATACAGGTTGTCGAAGGTCTTGCTACCTTGCCGTTTGTGTAAAAAATCTTCTTATCCTGTGTGGGCACGGGAACACCGTTAAATAAAAGCTCCTCCACCGTCACCACGCAGGAAGTCATGGCAGGGTCAATTCGCAAAATCTGCACATTTCCGTCCACAGAAAGGGTCACTTCCACATCCTGTTCCCCTACATAGGCATCCTTTACAAAGTAAGAATTCTCTTCGGAAAAGCCCTTGCCGTCGTCTTCATAGACCTGCACCCGGCATATGCCCGCCATATCCTGCATACGTTCAATCATCTTTCCGGGTTCAAGCACCCGGTTTCCGATTAAATCCCGCATCTGCGCCATGGATTTGTGCTGGCCGGTGACAAATTCCTGAAATCCTCTTTCCTGCTCCCGGAAATTCTCCGCTTCCTCCTCGGTAATTTCCAGTTTTTCCATTATTAAATCCAAATTTAATTTATTTCTTTTCTCATTTTCCAGAAGATAACAGTACACCGCCCGGAACGCTAACTCCCTCGGGGCCACTTCCTTGCCGAAGGTCCATTCGTAATCGATGATGGACCACTTGTCGCCATCCACCATGATATTACTGAAAATCATATCAAAATCCGCCGCGGGATAGGTGGGATTGTAGCCCGTTCTTTCCACGTATTCGCAGAACAGCTTATGGAAGCCCTCACAATCGTCCTTCTCCAGACATTCGTCCAAAAGCTCGGAAAGCAGTCTGCCGGGCAGGAATTCAAAGCTGTCCCATACCTTTCCGTCCTCTTCCATAAGAGTGCAGGCGTTCACGGAAATATTGCCGCCCTCATACCTTGCAAGCAGGGACCGGTAAGCATCCTCCATACTGCGGATATGCTCCTCCGCCTCTTTGCATAACGGGTGTTTTTCCACATGGGCCTTTCCCTCCGCATCCCGGCAGATATCCGTGCGGATACAGTATTCCTTTGCTCTGTCGTTGGAAAAGCGGGAGTATTTCACATCGAAGCCGTCCCCGATAATCACTACATAAGAATTGCTGAACACAGAAAACAGCTTGTCCTCCACAATGCCGTCAAACGCATTCTTTTCATCGAACAGAAGCATTCTGTCCCTGTCAAAATTACGCATGTTATTTGATAATTCTCCCTTGCCGGGCAGATATTCGTCCGAATACAGGGTGGTCATGAATTTGTAATCCGGGTACGGATAATAAAAATGATATTTTCCTACGCCGCAGGATGCCAGAATTTTTTCCAGACCTTTTCTTGAAAAGGTACGTACCCCGCCGCCCGCTTCGTAATTCTCAATTCCGGAAAAATAGGTGCCGAGATGGTCTTCCTTGCAGCCCGCAAAATATTTCAGTCCGTATTTGTTTTCAATGGCAATGACAATCCTGCCGCCGGGAGCCAGGTGCTTTTTAATCATATTCAAAAAATCTTCAAATGGCGTTTTACTTCCCATGTAGCTCTGTCCGTACTCAAACACGCCGATCAGAAAAATATAATCGAAATTGTCCGGCAAATCCGGTTCAATGTCCTTGAAATTGCCCACATGGATAGTCACATTTTCACATTCCGCATGGCGGTAGGCATTTATCATGCTCCGCTTTTTGGAAAGGTCCACACAGGTCACCTCCCCCGCTTTCCGGGAAAGAGCGCCCGTAATGGCGCCGCAGCCGCTTCCCACCTCCAGCACCTTTTCCGTGTGCTTCATGGGAATCCAGTCCACAATGTTTTCCCTGAGAGGGGATAAATGATACAGAATGGGCCAGCTTTTCTTTTCTTCGATAATCTGCCGGTACTCCACCTGTGCATAATCCTTCACGATGGAAAGAAGCTCGTCCTCCACCTTGCCGTCGCAGTATAAATCCTCACCGGGATAGTGTGTTAAATCCAGTGTGATTTTTCCAATCTGTTCCGTTACGTTTTCTGCCATTACGCCTCCTGCCGGTAGGGTATCACCTTATCCTTTGCGGCATTCTTTACCTCTACCTTAGAATTCATATCATAAAAGCCCACCGTGTCCTTGTCGGAAACCACGGTTACATTCAAAACATCATACAATCTGTGGTAAACCTGGAATTCGCTGCCCTCATAGCCCGTAACACCTAAGGAAAGCAGATATTCCCCACCCTGCAGACTCATATTCTGCTTAAAAGTCACTTCCTTTACCACGCCCGCTTCCACAGGCTCCAAAAATGCCTTTTCTATCATGCTGTTGGTGCCGGTAATTTCCGTTCCCTTGATATTCTTAAAGGAAAACGCAAAAATCGGAGCAACAATCCGGTCGTGGAACGCCACCTTTACGTGGATGGTAAACTCCGTGCCCTTAATGACGGCGGTGGTCTTCACGCCCTTGTCATCGGTAATGTAAAATTCCGTCATTTCCGCCTGCTTGGTACCGTATTCCAGAAGCTCCGGATTTAACACGTTTTCGGGAATATGGATATCCATATCTTCCTTGTCGTGGATTTCGTACTGACCCACCAGCACCCGTTTGAAGGCATCAATCATTTCCTTGGGGCTGCCCTCGCCTAAAAGATTACCCTGATTTAAGAGGTATACCCGGTCGCAGTATTTGCTGATGCTGCTTAAATCGTGGCTGACAAACACAATGGTCTTGCCCATTTTCTTGAATTCTTCAAACTTATGGTAGCATTTTGCCTGAAAGAAAACGTCACCGACGGAAAGTGCTTCATCCACAATGAGGATTTCCGGCTCGATATTGATGGCAACCGCAAAAGCCAGACGCACGAACATACCGCTGGAGTATGTCTTGACCGGCTGGTACACATAGTCGCCGATGTCCGCAAATTTTAAAATTTCCGGCAGTTTCGCATCGATTTCCTTCTGGGAAAATCCCATCATGGTGCCGTTTAAGTACACATTTTCAATGCCGTTGTATTCCATGTTAAAGCCTGCACCAAGCTCAAGCAGCGCCGAAATTCTGCCGCTTACATTTACCTCCCCCGAAGTAGGGCTTAAGACACCGGTAATAATCTTTAAGATGGTGGATTTACCGGAGCCGTTGGTGCCGATAATACCCACAGTTTCGCCCTGAAAAATCTCAAGGGACACACCGTTTAAGGCATAATGCTCCTTTGCCTTCTTCCGGGTCAGTCCAAAGGCTTCTTTGAACCGGTCCGAGGGCTTGTCATAGAGTTTATATACTTTTTTAAGGTCTTTGACCGTAATTGCAGGCTTTCTTTCCTGATTATCCATTGCTCTTACCTTTCCGCTTTTCATTACAGCACATCCGCGAAATGCACCTTCAGCTTCTTAAATACCACGGCGCCGATACCGAATACCACAATCGTAAAAATCCAGAAATACATGGTAGAAAAGAAGTCCTCAAAGAACCAGGAATGGCCGTAAATGGCATCCCGGTATCCGTTTACAATATAAACCATGGGATTTAATTTTAAGATTTTCGCCCAGGTAGGACTGATGGCATCAAAGTTCCACATAATGGGGGTCGCCCACATGCCGATTTGCAGCATAATGCTGATAATCTGGGAAATATCGCGCATAAATACCACAAGAGAGCAGGTGGTGTAGCTTAATGCCAGCACCAGAACAAAGGTGCAGAAGCTGTAATAAAAAATCTGCAGGGTATACAAAGTGGGGGTATAACCGTAAAAAGCGGCAATCAGAAGCAGAATGCAAATAAAAAACACGTGAACAAAGGTAGCGCCGATGACCTTGATAATCGGCAGGATACTAATCTTGAACACCACTTTCTTTACTAAATAATTGTACTCCAAAAGCGCCATGGTGCCGTTTGTCCAGGCTTCGTTAAAATAAAACCACGGAACCAGACCGGCGGTTAAAAAGAGCACGAACGGAATGTCGCTGCCGCCGCGCATTGCCATACCGGCGCTTCCCATAATCACATCAAACACCAGCCAGTACATGACAACCGTAATCACCGGCTGCACCATTGCCCAGACCGCGCCGAGATAGGAGCCCGCATACCGCTTTTTAAAGTCGTTCTTTGCCAGCTTCCAGATTAAATGCCTGTTCTGGTACAGCTCCACCGGCAGACCTGTCACTTTATCGTAAAGTGCCGTAAACAATATGCAGGAAACTAAAATTACCACAACGGAAATAATCTTTTTAAGATTTTCCTCCGCTGCCTGGGCATTCGGATTTTTATGGAACACAATCAGGCATGCCATAATAAGCGCCGCTATATAAAAAAGAAGAATGCCCGTCTTTTTTGAAATCTTTTTCTTCATAGTAAGTGCTTATGCCTTTCCCAGTTCTTTTGCATATTCCCGGAAGCTTCCCCATTTGGTGTCCTTTTCGGATAAAATAAGCTCCATGCCCTCCGGAATCGGCCACTCTACCTTAATATCCGGGTCCTTGTAGGAAATACCGCCCTCATCGCCGGGATGGTAAAACTCCGTACACTTATAGCAGAACTCCGCATAATCGGAAAGCACTAAAAAACCGTGTGCAAAATTCTTCGGAATGAAAAACTGCTTTTTGTTTTCTTCGGAAAGAAGCACGCCATACCATTTGCCGAAGGTTTCCGACTCCGGACGCATATCCACCGCCACGTCGAACACTTCTCCGCGGATAACACGGACTAACTTGTCCTGCGGGAACTGCTTCTGAAAATGTAAACCGCGCAGCACGCCCTTCTTGGATGCGGACTGGTTGTCCTGTACAAAATTAAAGCCAATACCGGCTGCCTTGTAATCGTTGTAATTGTAGGTTTCCATAAAGTAGCCTCTGTTATCCCCGAATACCTGTGGGGTCAGAATTTTTAAGCCCTCGATTTCGCATGTTTCCACTGTAATCTTTCCCATATTAAAACCTTACCTTTCCTGTCTGTCTATCATTTCCTGTAACTTACATTCAAATCCACATTGCCGTTAATACCGTTGATTTTACCCTTGGAGGTATACTGCCACATCTGGTAGTAGCCCTGATACAGGGGCACACTCCGGTACTCCGCAAGCCAGATGGCGTAGGACTCCAGTGTACTGGCTGTAAGCTTATTGTTGTACCAGTTGCGGCTGGCATACACGCCCGCCTCCAGACCGGCATTTTTCACGGTGGTGCAGAACGCCTCACAGACAGCGGTACGCTCTTCCACATTTAGGGAATCCGCCCTGCCGTTTCCGCCGGCGCCTTCCGTATCGATGAATACGGGGTACTGCAGTTCATAGTCCCGCACCAGACTGATGACCATACTTGCCTCTTCGACGGCTTCCACTTCGTTTACCGCCTGGGTAAAGAAATACACACCCACTTTGATGCCCGCTGCCCGGGCGCCCTTGATATTCTGTTCAAAATAAGGGTCCTCCACCAGACTGCCGGTAACGGAACCTCGGTAACCGCAGCGGATAATGGCAAAATCCACGCCTTCGTTCTTCACCTTGTCCCAGTCGATTTCCTTCTGCCACTTGGAAACGTCAATTCCCAGCACGCCGGTTTTGGATACTCCGGAGGTCTGCCGGATTTCGGTATCGTCCCCATCGGTATTGGCTTCGGCACTGTCTTCCGCTTCCGCATCAATTTCCGCCTCGGTTTTGATAAGCAGGGAAATGTCGTCTATCGCCACATACTCCACCTTGTCCTTCACCCGGACATCCGTGGCACTTAAGGGTGTACGGTAGCCGCTTATGGGCTTTAACGCCACCTCATACTCTCCGGCAGGAAGGTCCCCGATGTAAATCACACCGTCCTTGTCCAGATCCTTGTATTCGTCCTTGCCGTCTAAGGTGATATAAAAGCTTTCTCCCTCCACCGGTTTGTTTTCCCTGTCCACAATCTGCACGCGCAAATCCTTTTCCACGGAGGTCACAATCAGGGAAAGCCGGTTCGTTTCATCATATAGTCTGTCGGTCTCCTTTGTGTCCCGGTCAAAGAAATATTCATCCTGCAAAAAAGCGGTCAGATTGCTTTTATCCGCTCCCTGCTGCCCGGCACCGGTATCCTGGTCCGTCTGTGTACCCGCAGACGTCACTGCGCCGCCGGCATCCGCCGTTCCCTTCCTTTGGGGAAGGTTGGTAAACAGAACCAGTAAAAGCAGCAGCAGACACATGCATGCCGAAACACAGATTGCCGTTCGTTTCCATTTAGAGTCCATTTGCAACCTCTGTTAAATATTTGCCGTAATTCGTTTTCATGAGCGGCTCCGCTAAAGTCAAAAGCTGCTCTCTTGTAATAAATCCGCGCTTGTAGGCGATTTCCTCGATACAGGAAATGTAAAGTCCCTGCCGTTTCTGGAAAGCTGCTACGAAATCCGCCGCATCAAGCAGGGCGTCGTGATTGCCGGTGTCCAGCCATGCAAAGCCTCTTCCCAGTGTTTCCACACGCAGGGTTCCTCTCTGCAGATACTCGTTGTTGATGCTGGTAATTTCAATTTCACCTCTTGCGGAGGGTTTTACGTTTTTCGCAATCTCCACTACATCATTGTCATAAAAATAAAGACCCGGCACCGCATAATTACTCTTGGGATGCTCCGGCTTTTCTTCGATGGAAAGAGCCTTGCCGTTTTCATCAAACTCCACTACACCGTACTCTCTCGGATCTCTTACATAATAACCGAAAATCGTCGCGCCCTTTTCCCGGGATGCCACTTCCTTAAGCACTCTGGAAAAGCTCTGTCCGTAAAAAATATTGTCGCCCAGAATCAGCGCCACCCTGTCATTACCGATGAAATCCGCGCCGATGATAAAGGCGTCCGCCAGTCCTCTGGGCTTGTCCTGAACCGCATAGGAAAGCTGCATGCCGATCTGGCTGCCGTCGCCTAAAAGCTCCTCAAATACCGGCAAATCCCTCGGGGTGGAAATAATCAGGATTTCTTTAATCCCCGCCAGCATCAGGATGGACAGTGGATAATAAATCATTGGTTTATCGTAAACAGGCATAATCTGTTTGGAAATGGCTTTGGTGAGCGGGTACAGTCTGGTACCGGATCCTCCGGCTAAAATAATTCCTTTCATGAAATATCTCCTTTCAGGTCAGTTAAATTTATTTTATCACAGAATATGGAAAATGGGAACAGCGAAAGCCGTTCCCATGTAATCGTGTTTCACGGATTATTCGTACATTTCACTGTAATACTTCTGATAATCCCCGCTGGTCACATTTTTCATCCAGTCCTCATGTTCAAAATACCAGGCAATGGTCTTTTTGATACCATCCTTAAACATGGTTTCGGGATACCAGCCGATTTCTGCCTTAATCTTATCGGGAGCGATGGCATAACGTCTGTCATGTCCCTTTCTGTCCTCCACGTAGGTAATCAGGCTTTCGTTGATCCATGCCTTTCTTTCGTCTCCGTCCGGCAGCATTTCCTGCAGGGTATCCAGAATGATATGAATAATCTCGATGTTCTGTTTTTCGTTGTGTCCGCCGATATTGTAGGTTTCAAACAGTCTGCCCTGTTCCTGCACCATATCAATCGCTTTGGCATGGTCCTCCACATAGAGCCAGTCACGCACATTTTTGCCGTCGCCGTACACCGGAAGCTTCTTGCCCTGCAGGGCATTGTTGATAATCAGCGGAATCAGCTTTTCCGGGAACTGGTAAGGTCCGTAGTTGTTGGAGCAGTTCGTAATATTGGCAGGGAAATGATAGGTATCCATATATGCCTTTACCAGCATATCGGAGCTTGCCTTGCTGGCGGAATACGGACTGTGGGGAGCATAGGGAGTGGTTTCATAGAAGAACTCATCGTCTTTTTCCAGGGAACCGTAAACCTCATCTGTGGAAACATGCAGGAATTTCTTGCCTTCCTTAAAGCTGCCGTCCGGAAGCTCCCATGCTTCCTTGGCGCAGTTTAACATAACAGCGGTACCGTATACATTGGTCTGCACAAATACTTCCGGGTTGCGGATGCTTCTGTCAACATGGCTTTCCGCCGCGAAATGCACGACTCTGTCGATGTCATTTTCCGTAAATACCTTGCGGATGGCTTCCTTGTCGCAGATATTGGCTTTTACAAAAGTGTAATTGTCCCTTTTCTCCACGTCCTTTAAGTTTTCCAGGTTGCCCGCATAGGTAAGTGCGTCCACATTGATGATGCGGATTTCGTCCCCGTATTTTTTGAACATGTAATGAATGTAGTTGGAACCGATGAAGCCGGCTCCTCCTGTTACCAGATAAGTTCTCATGCTTATCTCCTTTCTGTCCCTTATATGATTTTCTTAACTTGTTCGGTTTTGATTTAGTAGCCCAGATAGCTGATGTTTAAGTCCACGTTTCCGCTGATGCCTGAAATCTTGCCGGTAGACTTGTACTGCCACATGTCATAACGTCCTGTGTAGGTCGGAGTTGCCGCATACTGTGCCAGCCAGATTTTGTATTTGCCGAGCTGTCCGGCATCAATTTTATCATTCAGCCAGCTCTTGTTGGCATAAACACCTGCAGTATAGCCCGCATTCTGTACGGTTTCACAGTAAGCCTTGATAACATCCGTTCTGGTTGCCTTATCAATCCTGTCACCGCGTCCGTTGCTGCCTTCCACGTCTAAGAAGACCGGATAGGAAATCTTGTACTTTTTAATCAGTTCAATGGTCATGGAGGCCTCTTCTACCGCTTCCGCTTTGTTTATTGCCTGGGAGAAGAAGTAAACGCCCACCTTAAGGCCTGCCGCATTGGCGCCCTGGATGTTTGCTTTGAACTTGGGGTCTTCTACCAGTGCACCGGTAGAGGAGCCGCGGTAACCGCAGCGGATAATAACATAATTGACACCGGAATTCTTTACTGCCGTCCAGTCAATGGTACCGTTCCACTTGGAAACGTCGATACCGAAGCTGCCACTGCCGGTAACCAGGGAACCGTCGCTTGCAAAATTGTACTTTGCACCCTGAATAACCTGTTCGCCGGTCACCTTGTTGCCTGCCGCATCAAAGAAATACAGCCTGCCGTCAATAGTCTGCCAGCCGGTATACTTTATCTTGCCCTCTGTTTTAATATAGAAGGTTTTGATGTTGGCATCGTAATAGTCCGCATAAGTGGCTTCGCGGTATTTGTTGTCGGATGTCAGCACGTAAAGCTGTCTGTTGCTGGTATCCGTCAGCTTGCCTTCCTTTGCCGCTACCTTAACGGTAAATGTCTGGCTCTGGGTAAAGCCGTTGTCGGTATAATTTACGGTAACGGTAGCGGAGCCGGTCTTGACGCCGGTAACCTCTACGGTAGCCGTTAAGCTGCTGCCGTCGGAGGATTTCTTTGTTTCGGAAATCTTTACGGTAGCAATATTCTTGTCGGAAGTGTCCGCGGAAAAGGTGCCGGTTGTGCTTCCTGCCGTAGCTGTCACCGTACCCTTGCTTCCGGGCATAATGCTTAAAGTGCTCTTATCCAATTTCAGGGTATTTTTCTGTACGGTAATGGTACATACCGCCGTAAGGGAGCTATCTTTTAGCTTTACGGTCAGAATGGCAACGCCCGCTTTTTTACCGGTTACGGTAATGGTTGCCGTGCCGTCCTTTAAAGCTCCCATGGAAACAGAAGCCACATCCGTCTTATCCAGTGTATATTCCAGTGTACCGTCCTTGGAGCCGGCGGCATCGCTGTTGCCGATAATCGCCTTAATTTCCGCCTTGGCATTGGGTGCCAGGGAAAGATTGCTCTGGCTTAAGGAAAGGGTACGGCTGTCCGCCTTTTTCATAACCGTAACCGTGCACACCGCTGTAATAGCAGGATTTTCTACAGAAGCTACGGTAATTTGTGCGGTGCCTTCCTTCTTTGCCGTAACCGTACCGTTATTGTCTACCGTTGCCACGCCGGCATTGGAGGAAGTCCAGGTAACCGCCTTGTTGCCGGCATCATCCGGCGCCACGGTAGCCTTTAAGGAAGCCACACCGCCCTCCGCCAGTGTCAGGGAAGTATTGTCAAGAGAGATGCTCTTAACATCCACCTTTTTTTCTGTAACACTTATCTGGCAGTTGCCGGTGAAGGTTTCTGTCCTGCTGGCATTGTTTCCGGAAGGATCGGTTTCCTGAATCGTACCCTCCACAATAATCTTCAGATTCGTGGTACCTGCTGCAAGACCCGTTACGGTTCCGTCGGAGCCGACACTGATAATGTTGCTGTCGTAATTCGTATAGGTCGCCTGACCGAAGCTTACATTGCCGATGCTTGCAGAATATACAAGTTTTTTGCTTTCTCCTGCCTGCAGGCTGAAGCCGCTGACATTCAGCTCTGCCGTGCGGATATAGGTACCTGCCTTGGCAGAGGTCATGGGGTCCTTCACATTCTTTCTGTCAATGGCGGTGTAGGTTGCTTCAATAACCGTCTTGGTGGATTCCACCCATGCCACGGTATCCGTCAGGGTGGACTCCTGCTCGGTATCGTTAATCATGGTGTCTTCCTTCTTGGAATCTATTTCCGATTCTTTCTTGATTTCGTCGGAAACGTCTACCTTCTGGTAAGCAATTTCTTTCCGGACATCCACCTTCTTCGCTGTGGTGCTGATTTCGTAGTCCTTGTACTTTTCATCCGTGAGCGCATTCATGGCAACACTGTACTTGCCGGGTGTGATGCCGGTTTTGTAAATAATGCCGTCCATGTCATCGTCCGTCCAGGTTTCCGTCTTTTTGCCGGGTGTTTCCACCGTTACGGAGAACGGTACATTGGCAATCAGCTTGTTTGTCTTGCTGTTGACGAATTTGATCTTCAGGTCCTTTTCAATGGATGTGGTATTCATGGTTACCGTTACATCCTTGGTATATTCATTTTCGTCGTAATCCTTCTGCTCGTCCTCCTGAATGGCGTTGGCTGCATCAATTCTTGCCTTTTCCGCATCCGCCACAGCCATCAGTCCGTCCTCTCCCACGACATGGATACCGTCCATGCTGCTGCCGATAGATGCCACCGGCTGGGAAGCGGGCTTATTTTTCTTTGTCAGATTGTCCACATAAATAGTGCCTGCCACAAGTGCCAGCACAAGCACCAGTACGCCGGAAGTGGTAATTACGCGGTCAATGGCGCTCATATGCACCAGGGAATACCATACCTTCTGGAAGAAATTGAGGTCGGTCATGGCGCTCCAGGGCAGAGGCTCATCGTCGTCATCATCATCTTCCTCGTCCTCTTCGTCCGTTTCCTCTTCGTATTCATCCCCGTAGTCCTCGCCGGCTTCGTCCAAATCCACATAGGCGCCGTCCGGTTCGTATTCTTCGCCGGGCTCATATTCCGCTGCTGCGGCATTCGCATCATAAAGCTGAACGCCATACTCGCCTTCGCCGTCGTAAGCCTCTTCGTATTCGACGCCGTCTTCGGCTCCGTCCTCATAAGCTTCTTCGTATTCGACGTCGTCTTCGGCTCCGTCCTCATAAGCTTCTTCGTAATCGACACCATCTTCGGCTCCGTCCTCGTAAGCCTCCTCGTATTCGACGCCGTCTTCGGCTCCGTCCTCATAAGCCTCCTCGTATTCGACGCCGTCTTCATACCCTTCGCCGTCGTAAGCTTCCTCATAGTCGCCCTCTTCGCCGTAGGTTTCTTCCGCATCGAAGTCTGTATCAAAATCTTCCATGTCGAAGTCATCATCTGTATATTGTTTTTTATGTCCAAACAACTTTCTCATGTATCCCATACCTTTCCATCCATAGATACTGATTAGTATAACATTATTCTGTGGGCCGTTCAAGTTTCAGGCACTCTCTTATCATTAGAAATTTCTTAATTTTTCGTAAGAAACGGTTTCGTTCCCTTTTCCTTTTCTTATTTTCCGTTAAATTGTATCGGGTTTGTATCATTTCTAAAAAAATTAGAAACTTTGCAACTTTGCTTTACAGTTTTTCCGAAGAATAGTACAATCAGTTTACATCCCGGGCTTCCGGGCAATACTGAAACAAACGACAAGGCGCATGCCCCGCAGAAAGGTTGTACGGTCATGGACAAAAAGCAAATGACAGAAAAAAAAGGATATTCCCCCGCAGAAAATTTGGATGACGGCTGGGACGATTTGGAAATAGAGGATTTGGAGATAGAAGATTTAGACGGCGACAGTGACGGGAACGAAGTCGATGTAGAAGAAGCCGGCATGGATACGGAAGAAACCGGCGACGATTACGTGGAATACGACGATGAGGACGAGGAAAATGAAGATGAGGAGGAAAATGACAGCGATGCGGAGGATGCCCTTGGCAGAAAAGAAAAGCGTCTGCGTGTCAGCATCCACCTTGTTTTAGGCATTCTCATTCTGGGTATCCTGGGGCTTTGTTTCTATAAGTACAAGACCTTCGGCAACCGGATTACCCAGGAAGACATTGATGCCATTCCCACACCGGAAAACCCGGAAATCGAAACCTACGACTATTTTACCGCCAATCCCATGCAGGATGACGGCACATTTCCCGAGGATGACGGGATAACTACCGTTGTCTGCTTCGGCAATGCGCCCTTTGCGGATGACAAGGACAGCGACAGCAGCGTCTGCAGCCTGTTTGCCAAAGACTCCCGGGCAGTTGTTTACAATTATGCCGTGGCGGACTCCCTGCTGGCTGCCCATGAAAATCCTTTTACCACCGATTATCCCATGGATGCGTTCAGTTTTTCCTACCTGATTTCTTCTTTAGTATCCGGCGACAAAACCCGTCTGGAAGAAGCCTATGCTTCCATGGAAAATGTACCCGCAGGCTTACAATCTTCCATGGACGAACTGTTTTCTCTGGATTTTAGGACCGTGGATATGGTTTACATTATGTACGACGGCAGCGACTATCTGGAAAACAGCATGATTTACCACGACCAGATACCCGATGAGCCCCGCTACATTGCAGGCTCCCTGACCGCCGGAATTACTGCCCTCCGGAATGCTTATCCCTGGGTCGATATCGTGGTTATGTCCCCCACATTTGCCTATGCTGTTGATGAAAACGGAAAGTATGTGAGCAGTGATATGCAGAAAAACGAATGGAATGTAGGACTGTCCCTGTACTTTATGAAGGAATACGAAACTGCCTTCGACAACCGGGTGTCCTTCGTAGACAACTTCTACGGCGCCATCCATGAAGATATCGCTTCCGACTACCTCACCGACAATCTGCATCTCAATGAGGAGGGACGGAAGCTGATTGCAAAGCGGATGTACGATTCCCTTACCGCCGTACAGAGCTTACAGAAACAGTAATTTTTCAAAAAGAGCCACTGCTGCGGGCAGTATGCTGTCCGGGAATTCAAAATGCTCCGTATGTAACTGGGCGTGTTCTTCGCCGTCTCCGATGCCGAAGAATGCGCCCTTTGTGTCCTGTAAATAATAGCCGAAATCCTCCGACCAGCGCATGGGAACTGCCAGTTCTTCCGTGGCAAGTCCCAGTTCCTTTGCCGCTCTTTCTACCGCTTCCACACATTCCGTATGATTCTCCGTTGCCGGGAATCGCTCGATTTCCTTCATTTGCAGGAAAAATCCTCCGGCGCCTGCTTTTTCGTCTGCCAGCCTGCGTATTTCTTCCAGATAACGGGAAAATACACTTTCTTTCTCTCCTCTTACCGTAAGACGCAGCACCCCGTCGGATGCCGAAACACCATAGCTTTCACTTCCGATTTCCATACCGATAAGGGTCATCAGCACAAAGCTCTCCTGTTCCCGTATTTTCTTTGTCAGCGCCTCTATGGAAAGCAGCAGCTCCGCCAGGGCCGTCCCGGGATTTTTGCCGGCTTCGGGGTAAGCGGCATGGCTGGGAGTCCCAGTCATACGGATTTCCAGACCGGTGGATGCACAGGCAAATGTTCCTTTTTTGAACAGCACCGTTTTTTCGGGATAGCCCGGAATATTGTGCAGTCCGTATATTCTTTCGATATTCTTCTCCTTAATAAGCTCCCTGCAGACAGCGGCGCCCTCTCCGGTTTCCTCCGCCGGCTGAAAAATCAGGTATACATCCCGGGAAAGCTTTTCCTTTTCTTTATCCAGGATAAGCGCCAGTCCCGACAGAATACTGCTGTGCCCGTCGTGCCCGCAGAAATGTCCCGGTTTCCCATCATGTGCGCACACGGCATCCATATCCGCCCGGAATGCCACCGGAGGCATTTTCGCCCCGGGAGCTTTCGCATACGCGAAGAAATAACTGCCCCGATCCTCTGTCTGCAAAGAAGTATTCTCCTTAAGAAATGCCATCAGGCAGGCTTTTGTTTTGATTTCCTCCCCTGATTTTTCCGGCATACTGTGCAGTGTTTTTCTTAAAGCCTTTATTTTTTGTAAATCCTCTTCCGTTATCATTTCTGCACCTCTCCTGTATAAATATTGGCGGTTATGGTTTCCGCCGCGCCATCGGCATTTTCTTTCGTATACCGTACCAGATTTTTTCCAATGTATTCGGCATCCGCCGGAAATCCCTTAGACCTACGGCAGCTTTCTATATCATAGAACCAGCTCTGCCTCGTGCCGTCTTCCCATTCGACCTGAACTCTTAAAAAGCCGTTTTTCGTCTCGTATTCTGCAGCTTCCACCTTCTTTACGATGCTGGTTTCCAGTACCGTGCCGTCCTTTCCGAACACTCGGATCAGCTCCAGCCCTTTATTCAGTCCGAAAATGCTGTAGTATTCTTCCGGATTTTCCTCTATGGTTTTTAAGATGACATATTCCTTGTCCTGCGGGACGCGGGTGCAGCCCGCCTGGCAAAGAAGCAGGGCAATGCAGAGCAGCAGCAGTACTTTCTTCATATCTTTCATATATCCTCTCTGATTTTATAATTTTTATATTTATAAATTGACATAACTTTACATAAATTTTATAATTAAAGTGATTTTTACTTTTGGAAAACCGTGCAGGGCAATTACGAACGGAGAAAGGATGAAACTCTTATGTATATTTACATCACCACATTTTCCATCATACAGGCAATCCTTACCTCCAATCTTCTTATCTGTATCTGCGCTTTCATTATGAAACGGAAAAAGCTGTTGTACCGGATGCCCTACAATTCCATTGTGGTGCTGCTTCTGCTTGCCATGGTCCGGCTCTTTTTCCCCTTCTATTTCGGTTTTTCCCATGTGATTTCTTTCTCACAGAAATCCATGCAGTTTTTATTATATCCTTCCCGGTGTGTATTTCAATCCCAAGGCTATTATTTTTCAGCCTTTGATATCTTCTGTACCGTCTGGGGTATCGGTGTCATTATTATAGCATTCTGCTATCTTAGGAAGGAAGTCATTGTAACCCGTTTCATTGCCGGTTTCGGTACCGATATGTCAAAGCAGGAGCCCTATGCTTCCATCCTGGCAGAGCTGGCCGCAGGACACAGACGTGGCAATGTTTTCCGCATTTACCGCATTCCCGGTGTTTCCTCACCCTTCATCCGCGGCGTTATCCAGCCCGCTATTCTGATTCCGGAAAATATGGAATTAAACGAACAGGAGCTTTACTATGTACTGGCTCACGAGGTGTCCCACTACCGTCATCTGGATACCCTGATTAAGCAGCTCCTGCAGCTTACCTCTATTCTGTTCTGGTGGAATCCCGCCTGCCACATCTTAAACAGACAGGCAGACCTTATGTTTGAGCTGCGTGTGGACCATACGGTTACCAGAAACAACAGGGGAACGGTTTTGGAGTATCTCCAGTGCATTTTAAATATTGCCGAGCAGGCATGCGAGCCCAGTGAAATTCCCGAATACCTGTATATTGGTTTTGCGAAAAAAGAGGATGCCGGCATGCTGACCAAGCGTGTGCATTACCTGATAGAGAAAGCCGAAAACCCCGGGAAAACCGGTGCTTTTGTGGCTTTACTGTCCGCTGCATTCCTTTTTATTGCATCCGTGACCTTTGCGTTTCGTGTACAGGACTATGATACTCAAACAATATATTTCGACCTTACTCCGCAAAATTCCTATATTATCGAAAAGGAAGACGGAACCTATGACATCTATCACTTAAATCAGTATGACGAGACCGTAACCTCTCTAATGGGTTATGATACATCCATTCCCGTATACCGGGAAAATGAATATGAAAGGAGGAATTCACCATGAAAGCAGTTGAAATTTGCAAAAAGGGGATTCGCACGTTTGCTGCCTGCCTGGCTCTGTCCGGTATCTTGTTCTTCGGAATGAGTGATACCGCATCCGCAGCCGAGGTTGTGCCTTCCGCAGATGTCTTAATCTCCTCCGAAGAGGTAAGTTTTGCCTCACAGCCGGATGTCAATCTCAAATGGTATTACAAGGCAGAAAACGGCAAGCTCTACAAAAGACTTTGGGACGTAAACGTTCAGGTCTGGCTGACTGACTGGATTTACGTACGCGACTTATAGTCCTCTTTTTTTTAACCAAAGAAAACACCGCAATAGTGTTATACTGTTGCGGTGTTTCTATTTTATATGTTTATGTCCTCTTTGTTCTGTTTTATAAGATACTATTTCTTTTTTGTGACCGTATCCCTGTAAATAACATATCCGTCTGTTTCTGCGTACTTTTCATAACCGTACTCTTCCAGTGTTCCGTCTATGGGCTTAGTTTCCGCAAGCACAATGTACAGACATCCGTCCTGTCTGGCAAGCTCCGCTGCCTTTTCGGGATTTATGATGTCCTCCGTCAGCGCATGGAACAGTTCGCTTCTGTCCGCCCAGTCAAATAAAATATATTCCCTGCCGTAGGGCATCTCTATCTTTGCCGAGTACTGTCTGACATATTGGAACATTTCCCAGGGAACCGCCGCCTTTACCTTGCCCTCCTCCGGCTCCATAATGTCGCAGACATTGATAACCTCCTGCGGAATATGATAGATGTTTTCCGCCCACTCCACATGGGAACTCTGGTAAATGAGGCTGCCCGACAAAATCATGATAAACGCTGCCAGAGTTCCGGCAAAGGGCTGTATTTTTCTGTCCAGCATCTGCACCGCTTTTACGGCGGCATACGCAATCACCGGTACCACGGGAAGCAGCCACAAAAAGCGCCAGTATAGATCCTCTCCGATTACCCGGTAAACCACCCAGGCCCACAAAGGGCAGAAATAAATTAGCAGCGTAACCGTCGGCACATATACAAAAAGCAGGCGGTTAGCCTTATTTTTTTCCTTGAAAAACAGATAAATCAAGGATACCAGAAACAATCCCACCATCATGCCCGTCCCGCAGTACCGTCCGAAGCAGGCAATTATTCGTTCAAACATAGTCCGCTCCTCCTTATTTCACCACGGCATACAGTACCATATAGCACAGACCGGGAACCATACAGAAAAACAACGGCAGCAGAGGCTTCCATTTTTTCGTCATAAAAAGCAGGCACAGGCCAAATACCCCCAGCAGAAACGGGCTTAAAAAATCACCCATGGTGCTTCCGAGCCCCGCCGAAAAAACTGCCATCGTAAGCAGCAGCCAGAGGCTTTTTTCCGCCTTTTTGTCGTACAGAAGCCGCTCCGCCAGTATGTGCAGCAGCAGAAACATGGCAGGGACCACAATAGCGCACAGAAGCGCCTTTCCCTGTCTGGTACGGCTTATTAAAAACGTTTCCGCCGTATATGCCGATACATTGCCCCACAAAATAAGCACTTCCGCAAAAATCAGGAATGCCGGCAGTTTTTTCCGGTTTTTCCCAAGCAGCCGGTATCCCAGCAGACCGTAAATGCAGTAGGCAAGGGGCAAAAGGATAAGCGGCATCAGGGTATGGGAAAAAACAGCAGGATGAATGCCCGACAATTTCGAAAGAAAGGCAATCCAGATAGGAAACGGCGCCAGACAATGCCGGAAATCCAGTGAGGTGCTGCCGAAGTTATACGGAAGCAGACGGTACATACTGTCCCAGGTAACCGATAAATTTGAGGTCGTGACATAAAAAGCATCGTCGCCGTCCTCAAATGCCATCACCACCGCCAGTACAAGCTGTATTAGAATGCCCGCCAGAGCAATCGCCCACAGGCGTTTTTCTCCTTTGCTGAACGGCTCCCGCACCACCTTGAGAGCAGGCGTTTTCTTTCTGTCCGCTGCCTTTACCGCACTGCCTGCTATAAAGCACAGAACAAGCAGTATACCGTAAACTACGGAAAGTCCGGTCAGTGTCGCCCCCATTACAATCGCCGGTACGGCAATCAGCTGGAACAGCGCCCACTCTGCCAGAAAACCCGCCAGAAAGTGAAATGCCACGTTTCTCTTGTATTCTTTTATATAGTTACAAATTCCTGCTCCGATTCCCGGCGTAATGACCGCCAGGAAAAGAAGCAGGAGTACAATTCGCACAACCGGCATATTTTTATTCCTTTACCAACCGCAGCGGCATCACCGCCGCATTCTTTTTACTGCTCTTTTACTGCATAAAATTCTTTCACCTTGTCGCAGATGTAGGTCACCTGGTCCTCGGTCAGGGCATAGAACATAGGCAGTCGAAGCAGACGCTCGCTCTCCTTCGTTGTATATTCATCCTCTCCATGGAAACGGCCGAACCGCATGCCCGCGGGAGCCGTATGCAGCGGAATATAGTGGAACACTGCCATAATGCCGTTTTCTTTCAGGAATGCAATCAGGGCGCTGCGTTCGTCAATGTCCGCCGTCTTGATGTAGAACATATGGGCATTGTGGACACATCCGTCCGGTACTACGGGAAGAGAAATTCTTCCGGTATCCGCAAGGGGTTTTAAGCTCTCGTAATAATGGTCCCAGCTGGCACGGCGCTTGTTGTTGATTTCATCCGCCAGCTCCAGCTGCGCATACAGGTAAGCGGCATTCATATCGCTGGGCAGATAGGAAGAACCGTAATTGACCCAGGTATATTTGTCAATCTGGCCGCGGAAATACTTGGAGCGGTTGGTACCCTTTTCCCGGATAATCTCCGCATCCTCCACATATTTTTCGTCGCGGATTAGAAGGGCGCCGCCTTCTCCCATGCTGTAGTTCTTCGTTTCATGGAAGGAATAGCAGCCGAAGTCGCCGATGGTGCCCAGCGCCCTTCCTTTGTAATATGCCATGACTCCTTGCGCAGCATCCTCAATGACCATCAGGTTATGTCTCTTTGCAATGTCCATAATGGTGTCCATTTCACATGCCACACCGGCATAGTGCACGGGCACAATGGCTCTTGTCCTGTCCGTAATAGCATCCTCTATTTTCTTTTCATCGATGTTCATGGTGTCGGGACGGATGTCCACAAACACGGGAACCGCACCTCTGAGTACAAACGCATCCGCCGTGGATACAAAGGTGTATGCCGGCATGATGACCTCATCGCCCGGTTTTATGTCCGCCAGCAGGGCAGCAAGCTCTGTGGCATGGGTACAGGAAGTGGTAAGCAGGCATTTCCTTGTGCCCGTTTTTTCCTCTATCCAGGCATTGCACTTTTTGGTAAATTCGCCATCGCCGCATATTTTCTGGTTTTCCACCGCGATTTTAATATAGTCAAGCTCCTTTCCCGTATAGGGAGGTACATTAAAATTAATCATAGTTTTGTCCACCTTTCCTTGCACTATTGTACCAAATTACTGCCGGATTGTATACTAAATGTATCATAAACCCCAAATTTCTCATTTTCAAAAATAAGACTGCAACCGTTATTTTCAAGAAATTCCTCAATGAGCTTAAATTTCTCATCCCGCGCCACATAGGAAATATCACTCTCGGCATAGCCGGCGTTTTGAAGTCCTTCTTCCCCATCTTTCAGGTAAATGGCATACCGTTTTTCCAGAATTACCACCGGAAGAATTTCCTTCGCCTGCGTTTTTTCCATATCTTTACGCATAACCTCTATGCCGTAGGATGCCAGGTCGCTCCAAGGATTGAACGCGGAAGGCATACCCAGGTAAAAGCTCACTGCGGGAATATCCCCGTAGAGAATGACCTCCCTGCCGCTAAGTCCCTTCTCCGTTACAAAATCGGAGAGTTCCTGCATCCAGACCGCCTTGTCATGCTCCATGGTAATACCTGCAAGCGCCCGGCAGCCGGTTATTTTCGTATCGGCATTTTCTATTCCGTGGGACTCCGCAAAGACAAATGCCGTGCCGAAGCCCACACCCTGAAACAGGAAAATACCGGTAATAAGCCCTGCAAACACTTTCACGGGAAATGCCGAAAGAAAAATTCTTCCCTTTCCCACCGTCACTTCCTTCTCCCATGTCTGTCTGCCAGACAGATACAGTCTGGTAAACACATAGGGCGCCGCCAGGAACAAATCGTTGATGGCGGGATACAGCTTATTGTTGCTGCCGATGGGCGTAATGAAAATGTTAAGCAGCACAAATCCGCCCAGAAGCTTCCATTTCTTTTGTGTTTTGGGACAGAAAACATCTGTCAGACACACTGCCATGGTCAGCATCAGAAACAGAATGGAGGGACGCAGCATCGCCACATACTCCGTAAAGCATAAGGACGCAAACTGACGTCTGTATAAAAACAACAGGCACAGCACAGCAAACGCCACACTTCCCACCTGCTTTATCCGCTTCCATTTTGCAGGCAGAATTACCCACAGAAGGCAAGCTGCCGCCAGAAAAACACCGATTCGGATTACCCAGTACAGATTTTCTATGTACCAGTCAAAAGCTCCCAGAACCATAGCGGAGGCTTTGTAATCCGAGGCCGTATCCGTCATGGAAAACAGCCTTTTTATGGCTTCCGGGTATGCCGTCATGCCGTAACGCAGACTGATATAGCCCAAAAAGAGCAGGAGCGAACCCACATAGCCTGCCAGGCAGTACAGAGTTTCCTGCACCACTTTTCCTATTTTTTTCCGGCAGATAATACCGTATGCCCACACGCCCACAATGAGGACCGCCTCGGGCAGATTGGAAAAACGGACAAATACATTTGCGCCCAGGACCAGTCCCGCTGCAATCAGAAAGCCTTTTTTCTCCTCCGTAAGTCCCACATACAAAAATAGAATGCACAATAGCAGAAACAGATAGGTCAGGTAATTATACAGCACCGCCGTAGGGCACCAGCAGAGGCTGACTGCCGCAAACTCTCCCGCAAATACCGTCCAGAACGGAAGACCGCATTTTTTTACCAGAAAAAAATATGCAATAAGCGCCGTAACACTGACCACAAGTGCGGTATAGATATTCATGAAAAGCAGGGTATCGCCGCCCGGCAGAAGGCTGAAGAAATGCCCCACCACGTTGGCAAGATAGGTGGAAAACACCCACATGGAATCCATATGGGCAAGTCCCATATACCGGAAATTGGCATAGTTATACCCCGTATCCCTTAAGTCAATTCCCATCCACACATGGCGAAGGGGATAAATCGCCAGAATAAGCGGCAGAAGGGCATTTTCCGTCCATACCAGCCATTTATTTTTCTTCGTTCCCATCTTTATCACCTCTCAAGGCCGCGGATTTACGTTGTCCGCCTCTTATACCGGAAAAAGCTCTCTCCAGTCCCCAAAACAGCCATGCTCTTACCATGTCAGCGCAGATACCGGCAGTAAACACGAAAAGTACCGCCAGTAAAATCCCCAGAAGCAGGCTGCCCGCACTGTCCGGTCTGCCCGTGATGGCAAAAATCCACTGCTGCCAGCGTTCATCCAGCGCCGTATGGCAGTGCAGCAGATACACGCCCAGCGTACAAGGGGCAATCCGGCATACAAACCGGCTGAAGGCACCCTCTTTCAGGGTTATGTGGGAAAATGCCAAAAAGAGTCCCACCGAGGCAATCAGCACGAAAATGTGGTTATAGTTGTAGCAGACGGAAAGCATATCCGACAGCTTTCCTGTCTTTAAGTAAATCATCCGAAGTCCCATGCTCGCCGCAAAAATAACGGCGGTGGAAAGGAAATAGACCGCAAAGCCTCTTTTTTTGTTCTTAAAAAAAGGTATCCCGTAAAGCCGGATATAAGCTGCCACCAGAAAGACACACAGATACCAGATGACATCATATCCCCGGTTGTCCGTTTCCAGTTTCATGGGCAGCACGGATTTTATCAGGCTGAATGCCGTAAGCAGAGCTATGATAATTCCCTGAAGCTGTTTCTTTGAAAGTATTTTCACACCCGCCGCCAGAATGGGCGCAAACAGTATCATATACAGATACGCTGTCATAAACCAGTAATGGTTTTTGGAAATGGGGAATAAAAGCCTTGCCAGATAATACAGGTTAAAGCCCCCTTCCGGCCGGTAGCCGCAAAGGTATGTCACCACACCGATTCCCACACTGTAAAACCATACCTGGAGCCACAGCTGCAGTACCTTTTTGAAAGAAAAATGGCTTTCTGTCAGAAAATAACCGCTAATCAGCATATACACGTTGACCGCTACAATGCACAGGCTCTCCACACCCCATGCCAGATATTCATAGCCTGCCAGGGATGTCCGGGAAAGCGGTGCCAGAATTCCGCTTTTTCCTAAAAAGTGCAGCACAACCACCATCATCATGGCAATGCAGCGGAGCAGTTCAAAATTTGCCAGCCGTTTTGTTTTCCCACCTGCCTTGCAGTTTTCTTGTATTTGTTCCATCTGTCTCATGCATTCTCTCCGTTATCCGGCGCCGGTTCATGGTCCGATATCTGTTCATTACCAGCCGCCGGCTCATGATTAAGCACCGCCATCAGTACAATATCCCGGTACTCGCCGTTAATACACACATCGTCCTTTAAATAGGCTTCCCTTACGAAGCCCGCTTTTTCATAGCTGCGGATGGCACGCACGTTGTCGGCAAACACCCGTAAAAACAGTCTGTGAAGGGAAAGCTCCCGGAATGCATAGGCGGTCATCAGTTTTGCTGCTCTCGTACCGATTCCCTTTCCCCGGGCTTCGGCTTCTCCGATAAAAATACCGTATTCTCCCTTGTGATGGGTGGTGTCAATATCCCGGATATACACACTGCCCACGGGAACATCACCGTCTTTTAAGCAGATAATCATCTGCACCACTTTCCCGGTATTCACCATGGTTTCTATCCATTTCTCATGGGACTGTCTGGTAAACAGCGCCTGATAGATAAAGCGGGAACGGACCTCTTCGGAATTGCGCCATTTAACAATCAGGTCCGTATCGTCCTTTGTCATGTTCCGCAGATAAATCACATCGTCTTCGTATACTGCCGCCATAGCTTCTCCTTTTATCCCGCAGACCCCTGCAACATGTCTGCACTCCTTAAAAATACCTGCGCTCTCTAAAAAATACGCATTCTCATAAATACAACATAAGCACTCCTAAGAGTGCTTATTGTGTCGTTTATTCCTCATCCAGATGTGTCAGCAGATCCCTGATCTGTTCCACAGTCAGCCATTCGCTGTTGTTGCCGGAGCTGTAAGAAAATCCCTCGGGAACCTTCTTGCCGGTAGGAACGGCTTTCTTCTTTTCGCTCCATACCATCTGGGGATAGATGATAAAGTGCTTGTCGTATTCGTAAGTATACGGTGCATCCTCCACCGTAACCATGATTTCGTGCAGCTTTTCGCCCTCACGGATGCCCACTTCCTTCGTCGGCATGCCGGGTGCCATCGCCTCGGCCAGGTCGGTAATCTTAAAGGAAGGAATCTTGGAAATAAAGGTTTCGCCGCCCTTTGCTTCCTCCAATGCCTTGATAACCAGCTCCACACCCTGATGCAGGCTGATCCAGAAACGGGTCATGCGGTAATCGGTAACCGGCAGCTCCGTGCCGCCGTTTTTCAGGATACCGTCAAAGAAAGGAATGACGGAGCCTCTGCTGCCTGCCACGTTGCCGTAACGGACAATGGAGAAGCTGATATCCTTTGCGCCCGCATAAGCATTGGCTGCAATAAACAGTTTATCGGAAACAAGCTTGGTGCCGCCGTACAGGTTGACAGGGTTTACCGCCTTGTCAGTGGAGAGCGCTACCACCTTTTTCACATTCATGTCCAGGCAGGCGTCAATTACGTTCTGCGCACCGTTAATATTGGTCTTAATTGCTTCTGCGGGGTTGTATTCACATGCCGGAACCTGCTTTAAGGCTGCCGCATGCACCACATAATCCACACCTTCCAAAGCTCTCTTTAATCTTTCCTTATCTCTTACATCACCAATAAAGAAACGGAGCTTGTCCTTGTATTCCTTGAATTCGTTCTGCATGATAAACTGTTTGAACTCGTCGCGGGAATAAATAATAATCTTCTTCGGCTCATAATGTGTCAGAACATATTTTGTAAATGCTTTACCAAAGGAACCGGTTCCTCCGGTAATCAATATTGCTTTATCGTTTAACATAAAGACCTCCTGGGGCAATCGTTTGCATTTGGCATAACCCACCTAAGTTACACCATATAAAGTGTATTATACCATTCCCCATGGAAAAAGTCACCTTTTTAGCAAATTTTTTTCACTAAAAGGTCACAGGTCGTTTTTCAGCCACATTTCTTTGAAAGCCGAACCCTTATCCATATCTATGGTATAAAAACTGACCCTTTTTTCCTTGGCTCCGATGCCGGTATAAATATCCAGAAGGCAGACCGCTCCCACTATTTCCGCACCGGCGGCCCGGGCTCTTCTGGTGATGGCATTCTGCTGGCAGGTCATGCGGATAACGTCCCGCACAATAATGTATTTTGCCTCCGCATGCAGGTTCTTTTCCTCATCCGCCACCTCCATATGCAGAAATGCCGCAAGTTCCATGGCAACGGGAACCGCATCCCCGCAAAGCGGCAGCAGAAAATAATTCCGGTTTTCCTCATAGGTGGCATGGCACATACCGCTTTCCACCATGCGGACAGCCATCCTGTAAAAAAAATAAATCAGGCAGTTTTCTTCCTGTGCCAGCAATCGTACCACGGGAATTTTCTTTCCTGACGGAGTTTCTTCTCGAAGAAGCATGATATTTTCTTTGTGAATATGATGTACTGTGTTTTTTATCCAGTTTACATTCCGTTCTTCCGGCAGTGTCCCGGTGAACCGAATGATTATTTTATTGTACGCATCCTTCTTCACCGTCAGATGCCCTGCTGCCCGCAGGCACTCCAGCTCCGGTTTCAGCCCTTCGTAGAGCTCCGGCTCCGTTTTAATCAGATAAACCTCACAATTACAAGAAATCCATTTTTGCATGGCATTTATCAAAAGCTCTGCCACGCCTTCCTCCATAACCTGCAGATAGGATAAATCCAGAAAAAGCTTTTCGTCCGAAAACTCCTGGTCTACCGTTTCCTCGGTCGTTTCCCGGAATAAAATCCGGTTCTGTAAGCATTGTTCTGCGAATCCTTCCCCTTTCAGCCGCAAATACATGGCTGTCTCCGCATGCATACAGATATAGTGAGACTCCCCCTCACTAATAAATGAATACCGCATATTCCTCTCCTAAACACATTTTTATTTCCGAAATTTTCAATTCCATGTCCATTTTATCATTGTTTGTATTGCAATGCAATATTGAAGGAGCGTTTTATGCGAATTTTAACGTTTTTTATACATGTTTCATCCGGATATACGTAATGTCTTAGCTTTATTCTGCAGATTTTGTACAATAACCGCCAGAATAAGCGTCCCCGGAACGGCTATCAGACAGTACACCCATGGCTTCCGGATGTCCGTACAGTTCGTAAGCCCATATAAAATCATGCCCTGCATGGTGTAAATATATAAGGAATATTTGCCTATGAAAGCCGTCACCCGGCATCTGACCGGTATTTTCATACACAGCCACATCAGAAAGATCACAAAGCATACCGCCGACACGGCTCTGACTGTCATATAGCATGCTTCCGGCAGCCGGAAGGTATGGGCAAGCACATAGGTTACGGCAAATAAAATTCCCGAAACCGTTAGCCCCGTCCACCAGTGTCCAATGTTTTTGGCATAAGTATCTATCTTCTCTTTCCGCATCTGCCAGATAATTCCTGCCGGAAATGCCCATACCGATATGTAAATCCAGTAACTCCATTTGAGGAAAATACCCGCAGCACAATACAGCGCCGTTCCTGCCAGAATACCCACTGTCTGCATCCGGGGCGTTTTCGCCAGACGGTAAACAATGTAAAAAATGAGATACATAAGAAGAATGGAAAAGAAAAACCAGCCGTTTGTGACAAAGGTTGGATACAGAACCGCAGAGCGGAAAATCTCCGTTGCCGTAAACCGCCTGCCGATACATAGGAAAAACAACAGGTACAGAAGCATGATAAAAAGATATTTCCCATACAGGGACAGTACCCGGTGCCTTAAGAAATGTTTCAAATAATCCTTATTTTTACGGTATTGCAGAGAAAGTCCGTAGCCTGAAAAAAAGAAAAACACGGACACGGACAGATACCCCATACTCTGCACCAGGATGTGCACATAATACGGCAGTTCCACCGGGTTAAACTGTGCAATGTGGTGCAATAGTATGGAAACCGCGAATATCCCCTTTACGCAATCTGTATTTTCTTTCGACAGGTAATCCTTTGTCCGTTCCATGTTTCTATACGCCTCTTACAATAATTCCTCTTTTATTCCCCTGAACTCCCCTACTCTATTCCGAGATAGTACAATAAAATTTCCGCCGCAATATGGTCCCCTAAAATCTGGTAACCGGTATCATTCGGATGCAGGCTGTCTGACATCAGGTTTGCCACTACCTGCGGGTCGTTGCCGTCCATAAAGCCGATATTATACAGTTCAATCAGGTGGAATCCGTTTCTCTCTGCCACTATTCTTTGCTGCTCCAGATAATCATTCAGGGTAGGAGTTCCTCCCGCAAAGCCGACCACTTCCGTTGAAGTGTCCACTGCTGCCGTAGGATATGCCGTCACCACAAAGAAATCGGTGGAAGGATAATACTCACCCAGATAATTCATCAGTATCTGGAGCTGTCCGCAGTAACCGGATGTGGAACCCGAATCCAGCGTACCGAAATCTTTTTTCTCCAGAGTTGTCAGGTAGTCATTCAGCCCCGCGTACATGACAATAATCTGGCTGTTGATGTTAAAAAGCTGATCCTTATCCATAGCAATGGAATACGTGGAATCACCGGTATAGTCGGCAATCATTCTGCCTCCCTTTCCGTTATTTAACACGGTTCCGAAATGCAGGGCATCCTGCACATAATTCACGTAGCTGATGTACCTGCCGGCGCCGTCCACATTGCCGCCGATACCCTCCGTTACACTGTCACCAACAAAGGTGATCTGGATATTCGGGAAGCTACAGTCGGCAGCGCCCAAAATCAGCTTATCCAGCTCGTTGATTTTTAAGGTTTTTTCGTAGGAACTGCTCCAGCCGTACACTTCCTTCCGCTCTGCCACATATCCTCTTATGGCATCCACTTCCTCCTGTGTCAGGGAATCTGCCTGCCATAAAACATTACCGCTCACATCCGTTATGGCATGTGATCCTGCCAGTACCTCTCCGGGTACCATAGGTGCCGGTGTAACAGCCGGTTCTGTTTCTGCCGGCGTTGTTTCCTGCGGAGTCGTTTCCGGCGGTATAGTGCCGGTCTCCGGTGTTTCGCTGTTTCCGTTATCCTGCTGTTCCTTCTGTGCCATATACTCTTGAAAATCCTTGTAATTCCGACGGTAATCAATGTAATCGCCGCTAAGCACCACAACGCCTAAAAACAAAAGTACTACAACCAAAAAGGATGCTATATATTTAAAGTCTACTTTCATACATGCTCTCTCTTTCTTTTCTCCCTGTCTGCTTTTGCATCCCACTCATAGTAACACTTTTTCATAAAAAATACATCTTAATTTTTTATTGCGATTTCCGCAAAATCACCTTTTTTTTGCCATAATATGCCGCAATATTCTCATTAATCCAATAATTGGGCTCTCCCTCTTCCACAATATCCGTAAAATAAAGTACATGGGGCTTCACAGAAAAAGGCTCCACCTCCACCACGGTGACATCGGGATTTTTGTAATCCGTAAGTCGCTCCTGTGCTTCCGCATAATAGGTCTTTGCCTCCCCGTTTGCCAAAGAACGCAGCGCAGATACGGAAGAAAACGTATTTTTATCCGATGTTCCGGCAAAGACAAGCAGCACAAGCGCAAAAAAGATTCCCTGCAACACAGCCGTATACTTGCCAAGGACAGAAATCACGGTATGCATATCGCGGTAAACTTCCTTTTCTCCTTCCCCGGTTTTCCGTGCCAGCCAGCCGAGTCCGTAAAAAATATCAAAGAAAATCAGAAGATAGAACAGACTCTGGAGCTGATTTTTAATACGTCCCGAATCCACATTACCTACCCCATAGAGAGAGGGCGCAAAGCCGGCGGCAAACAGGCAGAAGGAGAAGAACCAGACAATGAGCGGATGCGCATATCTGTATTTCTTTTTGCTCTCCCTGATCATTTTTCCCATAATGGGAAGTAAAAAGAGTACAATCACAACAAAGAACGGTGTTATCCATTCTTTTGTGTATTGTACTGCCTGTACAAATGACAGCAGAATTGCTTTTACCGGCGCCATTCCCGTTGTTCCGGACTGTCGCATGCTGTTTCCCGGGGAACACATACTGATGCCAAATCCTATCATCAGAAAAACACCCGGAATAATCTGCTGCCATTTTATTTTTCTGTTTACAAAGGCAAATAAAAATACGGTTCCGATTACCGCAAGCAGTCCTGTAGTATACTGGCTGCCCCCAACTATAAGCGCCAGCAGGGAAGCTCCTATTGCATAAGCCGCTTTATTCCCGGTTTTTGCAAGCTTTCCGCTCCATATCTGCAAAGCGGTAAACACAAACAGCAGATAATGCAGCATTGTGTAGGCAATGGACCCCGCATACCAGAAAAATGCTTCCGACGGAGAGGGCATGGTTTCTATCATGAGAAAACTGAGTACCGCCCAGATCAGAATCCTTTCCTTCCTGCAGCTTCCTTTCCCGTCTCTCTCATAGAAAAAGCCAATCAGACAGCGAATTGTCACATACAAAAAAAGCAGGATGCTTCCCAGCATGAGCACCGGTGTGAGAAAGGTAAATCGTTCTCCGAACACACCCGGATTAAATACATCCAGAAAGCTTACCGAATAACAACCGATCCAGGTCTGATAGGATTTGACCACATAGGAAAAAGCATAGGAAACGATATCCCCGATTCCGCCGCCTTCTGCAATCACCTGGTGCATTTCCTTGCACATGGAATAATCATCCGCCGCCAAAACATTGTACCTGCCAATATAGAGAAGTGGAAGTACACTTCCCAGAAGAAGTAAAAAAGGAATGCTGTCTGCTATTCTTTTACTGCTTTTCTCTTTTTTCATCCGCTTTCTCCCATCCGCCTAATATATGGCTATATATAAAGTATCCCCATCAAATATCATTTGTTCTTCCGCATCAAAAGAGTCCCAGTCTTTCTGTGCAAAGTACTGCTCGTAAATTTCTTCGGGCACTTTGATTTTTTCGTAGATTCTGTTTGTAAAGCGTTTCCACACCATATCAAAAGACCAGTCTTCCGCCGTACATCTTTCGTTAATGTTATAATTGTAAAAATCTATATATTCCGTCCAGTAATGACGTACCTTTTCATCCGTACAGATGCCTACCTTTTGCACTAAGATCCCTGTTTCTCTCTCGTATTTTTCCACTTGTGCTTCCACGTTCATCACGTAATTCTGATCCAGACGGTTGCTTGTGTACAAATCCGTCACCAGAACATTGGCATTTAACGTCTCCAGGAAAAGCATTGCCGCCACAGCGCCCGTCAATATCCTGTAACCGCTGCCCTGACCGGTAAGATACAGTGCTACATACAATACCAGACTGATAAAGCTAAAGTAGCTGACCAGAACTCTTGGCGTCATATACAGATATCCCCCAAAGGTCACCGCGAATGTACAGAGATTGGATACCAGCAGCAATAAAAGCAGATAAATCCATTCATTCAATTCTGCTTTCCGGGCAATCATGCCTCGCAATATGAGGATTCCGCTTACCACCAGCAATACAAACGGAAGAAAACGCAGGAAAGAAAGGCTGTATTCATTTTTCAGAATATCAATCTGTGTAATCAGAATGGTACGCAATGTCTGACCGATTCCGGCTGTGTGTATGCTCTTTTTGGCGCTGACTATAAGATGCATTGCTCCGAGCACCTTGGTACTTACGATATCTACCGCACATAAAAGACAGGGAACAATAACCGTCAATGCACTCTTCCAGAAAGTGTTTCGGTTCAGTTTCCCTTTTTCCTGCAGATAAAGTGACAATAGGGCAAACACCATAAACATGCCCACATATGCCTGATAGTTCAAAATTGCAGCAGTCAGCCACAGACCGCACCGGATGTTGCGTTTACGGCTGTAATCCTGAACAGCCAGTGCCACAAACAGACAGGGAATGCCGGATGTCAGTGCATATGCCGAAAAAAACAGCAGTTCCGAACTGAGCAGATTTAAAAAAGCCAGTAAAACAACGCCATCATACAAAAAGAAGTCTGCCGCTCCCTTTTCCGTCTTATTCTGGCAGCAGTACAAGGCATTGGCAATGATCGTTGCCGCTGCTGCCATCATTAACAGGGCCAGGAGCACATTAATTCCCGATGTATGCCCCATGTCCCATCCCAGTCTGTATGTAATTTCCCATAACAGGGCAAACAGATACCTGCCAGCCTGCAGATAAGGACCCGTCTGCGGTAGCACTTCCGCTATCAGCGTATCCCCATTAAAGGTTCCTCTGTACATGCCTCCGTATGCCAGCAGAAGCAATACGGCATTCAGCAGAAACAGCCGCATCGTCCTTTTCGTATCCGGATTATTTCCATTCTTTTTTAAATATCTGATCATAACATTCTGTCCTCTATCGACTGCCGTCCGATGGCTTTTCCTTTCCATCCGCTTTTTTCCGTGTTTCTGTCCGGTCACTGATAATATAGCGGGGACGTTTTTTTACTTCCATATATATTTTTCCGATATATTCTCCAAGCACACCGGTACAGATCAGCTGAATTCCACCGATAAAGCAGACTACGCAGACCATACTGGCCCAGCCCACTACCGTATGTCCGGTTATATGGGCAATAATTGCCCAGATTACGCCCCCGAATCCGAACATGGAAACGATAATTCCCAGGGTTGAAATTAACCGGATGGGTTTGTTGCTCAGACTGGTGATTCCGTCAAAAGCAAGAGCCACCATTTTTCGCAACGGATAATGACTTTTTCCCGCCAGTCTTTCATGCCGTTCATAGTAAACAGAGGTACTCTTGAATCCGACCAGCGGAAACATTCCCCGCAGAAAAAGATTCACTTCTTCAAAATGGGAAAATTCCTGAAGCACCCTGCTGGATACCAGGCGGTAGTCTGCATGATTGTATACTACATTGCCACCCATGGCATTTAGAAGTTTATAGTAACTCTGGGCGGTAAAACGCTTAAAAAAGGTATCGGTATCACGGTTGCTCCTGACGCCGTACACAATTTCGCATCCGTCCTGATAGGCTTTTACCATTTCTTCCATTGCCCCGATATCATCCTGTCCGTCACAGTCTATGGAAATAGTAATGTCACACCTGTCTTTTGCCTCCATCAGTCCTGCCAGAACAGTGTTCTGATGTCCGCGGTTTCTGCTCTGACGTATTCCGGCAAAGCATTCATCCTTTTGTGCCAGATCTTCGATGATATCCCAGGTCTTATCCCGGCTTCCATCGTCCACAAAAAGTATCCTGCTGTTTGGGGATATCAGTCCCTCTTCCTGCAGGCTCCTTATTTCATCCCGAAATTGCGGCGCCGTAATGGGAATCACCTCTTCCTCGTTATAGCACGGAATAACAATCCATAAGCAACAATCTTTCATTTTTTAATTCCCTTTTCGTACATAAATTTCTGTATCTTCCCCAAATGTGCCCATTCCTCCCTAAGTTCCTCTCTGTTTGTCTGCTCCGTCAGCTCAAGCTTTCCTTCTGCAGAAAAAACAGGATTTTTCGTAGTCGGAAGAGATTCACACAATCCATGCTTCTTCAGGAACTCTTCAAAGTTTCTGAAATTAGTTTCAAATGTACGATTAAATGTCGAATAGTCTGACTCTGTATATAACTGATACAGGGTTTCTCTCTTTTTCATGTCTTTCACAACCGGCACCGCAAAAAAATCCGCCAGTTCTTTTACTCTTAAATCCGTGTTACCCTTTCTGAGATATACACACGCCGGTTTGCCGGCCAGCAGGGTAATCAGATTTCCATGAATCCGGGTTCCAAAGGAGAAGTCCACATGGCTGCTGATGTACTGCTGCCATACCCGCAGATCCGGGAAATATTTCACCCGGTCATTTATAAAAATTTCAGTTCCTATATAACCGTATTGGGAAATCAGTTCCCGAAGGGACATCTTTTTTCCATAGAATGCTTTTCCGTACTGATCCTGACATATGTACACTGCCTTTTTATCTTCAAATGCCTTCCGGTATACTCTGTCTGTAAAATCCTGTACTCTGCCGTTCAGTGCCACCCGAAAGCTTTCCTCCGGCACACGGTCTTCAGAAATATGAAGAATACCGTTTTGATACAGGGAAGGACACCCCGTAGCCGTAACCAGTTCCCCTGCCCCGGCTTTGTCCAGAAGCTCCTTGGTCATATAGCCGCGGCACCCTATGGCACCGCCGCTTTTTCCCACAATGTCCAGGAATTCCTGCACTGGTTGCTGTATATCCTGAAACAGTTCGTGTACGGTAACTCCCTCATCAAGGGTAATGCCGATGCCCAATACAAAAACCGGGATAGTGATTCCTTTGATCAGTCTGATCACATTCTGCAGATACTGGGTATTGCCCTGCAGTACATTTGCCATGGGATACAGCACACAGTCATAATTTTCGTTTATCTCTTTTTTATAAGCATCCGCATCCCCGTTCATTTTGTACCAGTCGTAAAATTCATAGGAGTTTCCGGGAAGTCCGGCTATAAATCTTGCGGCATTCATGAACATCAGGTTGCCGGTATTTCCGATGTAATTGTCAATCCATGCAGAAATATCCTGTGCATTTTTCATAGCTTCGGTATCCGTCCAGTTGCTTGTGAGCATAATCAAACATTTCAAAGCTTACATCCTCCCCTCCATTGCTCGTATTTCCGGAAGCAGTACAGATTAACGGCTGCTCTCATACTGTTTTCCTCCGCCAGTCTTAAAATTCTTTTGGTGCGTGAAGAAGTACGCTCCTGCCGGCAGTAACTTACGGTTTCCTTACCCACCGGTGTTTCTGCGAAATGCTGCAGCTGTTTTTTCAGTTTTCCCGTAACGAAAAGCTCCTTTAAGGATATGTGCGGTGTAATCATATTGTCCAGCATATAGCATAAATAACGGTACAGCTGCGGCATCAGTACTTCTTTTTCCTCCGGGAAATCCGCAAACTCCTGTGAAAGCAGTCTTCCCAGTGTCAGAATTTCATCCGTATAATAGGTTTTAATGATGGCATGGGAAATGGAACTCTCCCGCATCCGGTAAAAATAAAAAAATCCTGCTTTCAGGTAATAAATACTCTCCGCCTCCAGAACACAGGCATAACTGCAGGCGGCATCTTCTCCCAGACGGATGGAATTGTCCACCCGCATCTGGTGCTTCCGCAAAAGCTCCCTGCGGAACAACCGGCTGCAGAGGGACGGCTGGAAACCAAAGGAAAAATATTCTCCCCTGCTTAACATTTCCGGGTATACTTTCTTTTTTAAGGCTTCTTTGTCATAATACCCGCCATCCATATTCTGGGACAGTGGCTTCTCTGTTTTTCCTGCTGCCACAAAATCGGAAATAACTATATCGGCGCCGGTATCAGTAGCCTGTCCGCACAACTTTTCCATCATGCATTCCGCAATCCAGTCGTCCCCGTCCACATATGCCACATAGGTGCCCAGAGCTTCGGAAAGTCCTGCTTTCCGTGCGCTGACAAGTCCTCCGTTTTCCTTATGGATGACACGGATGCGCCGGTCTTTTCCGGCATATTCGTCGCACAGCCTTCCGGTGCTGTCCTTGGAACCGTCGTCTACCAAAAGCAGTTCAAAATCGGTAAAGGTCTGCCTTAAAATACTGTCCACACACTGCGGCAGATACTCTTCCACATTGTAAGCCGGTACCACAATGCTTAAAAAAGGAGTTCCGTTATTCATCCGCCACCTCTTTCACCCGGGTTTCTTTTTCCAGGAAGGTATATTCATACCCCATTTTAGCAAGCCATCCCAAAGCTGTCTCCAGTTTATCCGCATTCTCCTGAAAACACCATGCATGGGTAAACACCACCACCAGGCGGTCGCGTTTATGTGCGTCCAGAGCTTTGAAAATGTCATCTGTTTTTTCCAGCCGGATATCCGTTACATAGTAACTCAGTTCTCCCGGACGGATACCGTCCCTTGACTTTAAAAGAGTCTCCGCCTGTTCCTTATTCAGATTGTAGCAGGAGTTGCTTTCATTTCCGCAAAGCAGACCTTCCACGCCTTCTTTTTTCAGCACCTGCACCATCTCATCTGTGGCATACCAGTAGTGAAGGCGCAAAACATGGGCAAGGGATTCTTCGCCTGCAAAATCAAGAATTTCCTGATTAACCTTCTCTATGCCCTCTGCAAATTCCTTGGTTGTCACCCCTTCGTCTTTGGGATCTACCTCTGTCATGCTGTGAAAGCCTATTTTCAGCCAGTCTGCGTTGTCCTCAAATTCCGTCTTGTAGGTATCCGGAAAATCCGCCAGATCATAGGTATCCAGTTTTCCAAAAACATATAAGGTCGCTTTCAGACCGTATTCCTCATGAAAATCCCTTAGCTTTCCCAGTACCTCATTTTCAAAGATGCTCTCATACTCATGAAACGCAATATCCTGAAAAATCTGGGTGGCATCATCTATGCTGAAATGCGTGTATTTGGGAATGGTTCTTACCCTGTTTAAGGGTTCCTCCGGGGTCTTTTCCGCCTGCAGGGCATAGACGATATAGGTTCCCAGTGCAATTCCCAGAAACAGCAGGAGCACAAGGATAACTATCTTTATTCTGTTTCGATTTTTATTTCTCCTAACGCTACGTGTCCCCAATATCTGTGACTCCATTCCATTTTGTGGGCAAAATCCTCGCCCGCTTTAATTTCAAAACAGTAGGCATCCTTAACTCCGTCACAATTCCGGAAAGTGCCAAACTGGTTTACTTCATATAAAATAAGGCTCAGGGTATACTTACCCGGCACAATATACTGCGTATCCAGGCTGAACGTAACTTTCCTGTCTTCTCCGCATTTTGCCTCAAATGCTTCTTTTGAGGTAATCATGGTAACCGGCGTGCCGTCCGCATAATGAATAATGGCACGGATATACATGTGCAGATCCTGCTGATTGGCAGTAAGTGTCAGCTTAAAACGCATTTTGCTGTTCTGGACAAAAACACTGCTGTCCGAATCCAGCACCTCTAATTTTTTCATGAACGCCACATGGCTCTTATGCTCTTCCGCTCTGGGGAAGTCCTCCAGATTAAGCTTCAGGGGCGACTCCTTCACCGTACCCATGTAAATCCGGATGGCTTCCTCCACATTGCCGTCATAAATGATGCGGCCCTTGTCCAGTACCACGCAGCGGCTGCAAAGCTGCTGGATGGTGTTCATATTGTGGCTGACATACAAAACGGTACGTCCTTCTTTATCTGCCACATCTCCCATTTTCCCCAGACACTTTTCCTGAAATTTCATATCGCCTACCGCCAATACCTCATCCATTACAAGGATTTCGGAATCTAAGTGTGCTGCCACGGAAAACGCCAGCTTTACATACATACCGGAGGAATAACGTTTAACCGGGGTATCAATGAATTTCCGGCACTCGGAAAACTCGATGATGTCTTCCATTTTTTTATCCACTTCACTTCGGCTCATGCCTAAGATAGCGCCGTTTAAGTAAATATTTTCACGTCCCGTCAGTTCACCGTGAAAGCCGGTACCCACTTCCAGCATACTGGAAATACGGCCCTTGATTTTCACTTCCCCTTCCGTGGGCGCCGTAACGCGGGAAAGAATTTTTAACAGAGTGGATTTGCCGGCGCCGTTGGAGCCGATAATACCCAGGGTTTCCCCCGCCTTAACCTCTAAGTTCACGCCGTTTAACGCCCAGAACTCCGTACCGCTCTCTCTTTTTTCCCCGATTTTCAGATTGGGGTCGTCTTTTCCCGTTTTCTTCGCCCACCAGCTCTGTAAATCGGCGCTTAAGGTCCCGCCGCCGATGCTGCCGAGCTTATATCTTTTCTTTAAGTTTTCTATCTTAATAACCGTATCCTGCATACTGTTTCCATGCCTTTCCGTAATTCTTAGCGGGTCTTATGCTGTAGCCGCCCATACCGGGGTCTACACGGTATCCATGAAGGTTTTCTCAATCTTGCTGAACAAAAGAACGCCGATAACCATAACCACTATCGTGGTAATCCAGCTGATGCCCCAGGAGGCAAACGGAATGTAACCGGTTCCTAAGAAAGCATAGCGGAAAATTGTCACAATGGGAGACACCGGATTTAAAAGATAAATAAACCGGTACCGCTCCGGTATCTGGCTTACGGAATATACAATGGGGCTGGCATACATCCAGAGCTGCACACCGAAAGCAACTAAAATGGTTAAATCCCGGTACTTGGTGGTGAGGGAGGAAACGATAATTCCCACTCCCATGCCGAGCATAGCAAGCTGGATAACCAAAATTGGGGTTAAAAGCGCCCAGGGAGTAATACCGACAGGTGTACCTGTCAGTGCATAAATCAGTAAAATCACCGCAAACAGGCCAAACTGGATGCCTAAGTCCAAAAGTCCCGTCAGTACCGTGGAAATGGGGGCTACCAGTCTTGGGAAATACACCTTGCCGAATACCCCCGCATTGGACACAAAGGTATTGGAGGTCTGATTGACGCAGTAGGCAAAATACGTCCAGATGATATTGCCGGACATATAGAATGCCATCTGCGGCGTTCCGTCCGTGGACAGTCCCGCAATATTACCGAATACCAGCACATACATTAGGGTCGTCAGTATCGGGCTGATAATCAGCCACAACGGTCCCAATATGGTCTGCTTGTATTTGGTAACGAAATTTCTTTTTACAAACAGAAAGATTAAATCCTTATAGGAAAATAATTCTTTCAGGTTGATATCCCATAAATTATGCTTCGGTTTTAATACTGTTGTCCATTTTTCTTCCATGATTGTTCTTCCAATTTTATTTTTTGTGATTAATCAGCCATTTTTTCCAGGCAGGGTACTCTTTGTTGGATTCATTCAGCTTGCAGGAAAGAAATTCTTTTACTTCAGGCTTTAGCCAATTATTACCATCTTTATCTGTTCGTTGCCGCAATTCCGCATAAGACGGTGTATCAAGTTCCGGTATATCTCCCAAAGCCAGAAAAGAATGTCCATTGTAGCAATGATACGTCGGGCAATGACATCCCGTTGCTTCGAAGTGCAATGGTCTGTCAATGTGTTCATATATGTTATCCAACGGTTTTCCTGCGTAGCATTTTGTCATGTTCCCGGTTCCCAGATGCACATAAACGCTCCAGTCTCCTGCATAACAAAACTGCTGCTGCGGTTTTCCAAAAATACTTTTCTTGAAATCAAAAAGTGCGGAATCAAATACACCCCATTGTTTATAAAATTCCTCATCTGATAAATTCGACAAAATAGGTATGGAAGGCTGTGTATCGTTGCGGGCAATCGTTACATGGCACAGCGCTCCCAAATAATGCAATACTTCTTCTTTTAACTGAGGTATATAAGGAATTAATTCATCATGGGGAGTAACCTCTAAAGTAAAAGAACAACCGGCTTTATCCATCATCTTTATATTACTAAAAAACAGCTCTGTAAGATTCATTCTGTGATGTTCCAGATAATGATAGGAAAACTTAAAAATCAATCTTTTTAATAATTCCTGTGGAAATTCTGTGATCTTTTTAAGCACATTGGTTACGCTTCCGTTCGTAACCACCATGACAAAATGCCCCTCTTCCAATAATGCTCTGATTACTTTTTCGATATCCGGACACAGAAGAGTTTCTCCCCCTCCGCATAAGTTTATCAGGCATGTTCCTCCTAAACGTTTTTTAGAAAGTGCCTGTGCAATTTCTTCTGCCGAATGTCCAATAGGTTTTAATTCACTTTTCCATTTATTGGTTTGTGTAATATAGCAATAGCTGCACCTGAAATTACACGTTGTAACCGGCACATAGCATTCAATATACCTCTTTAATTTAGCCATTCTTAATCTCCTGCATCAATTTTTGGTATAGACCCGATATTTCTTCATTTTCATAAGAGTATTTTTTTTGCGATTTTAGCTCATTCACCATATCTTCCAAGAGTGAAATGTCCGTAAGATATTTTATATATGGCAGATGTGAAATCCACCGGTAGGTTTCTCTTACTTTATGGTTATAGTTATCCAGAACAATACACGGCGTCTCCGTAATAGCTGAAAAAACCATCCCGTGAAGTCTATCCGTAATCACTACTTCCGCCTTGCCTATCTGTGCAAGTTTATTCTTGAGACAGCCATCTTTATTCTTAAGGAACTCCGAACTGGAAATTTCGGTATCCGTTCTTTCTATATCCGTATAATATTTTTTCAGGATACTCTCAATCTTCTTTTCCTGTTCTTCCGTATATTTCCTTTCTATGTCATTTCTAAGCAGGATAACCGCCCCTTTTCTTTCCTTCCCGCTGTCCATCTTCATGGTCAGTACAACATCCGGCATCAACTGAATGGGTACACGAAACATTGCTTTCATTTCCGCAAATGACTGCCTGTCTCTTGCCATAATAAAAAGATGCCGGTGTTTATTATATATTACTTCTGTTTTCTTCTTTTCCTCATTTCCTCCCGCATCTTTTGTAAAATAGCAGGTCTGCGGAAATATATATATTCTGTTTTGGGGAAATAACCGGATGGTTTCCCTTCTGACATTCTCATCATCCATATATTGATTTCCCAAATTTCCTCCGCCCGTCAATACTAAAATATCCTTACAGGACAGAATTTTACTAAGAGCATATATCTCTTTTGGGAAATCGGTAAGATCTACTTCAAAAATATTCCAGTCAGGGAATGTATCTGCAAATAACTCTCTTTCTGCCACATTGATGGCATAATCCCCCAGATTGCCATGGTTGGGTGTTCCTAAAATTACTATATTGTTTCTGTTTTTTATAATTTTATACTTATTCTTTACTGTATAAACTTTTTTCCAAAAACCTATGGTATTATTATAGGCTGGCTGGAAGACTTTATAATATATAATACTTTTTACTCGATTTATAAAATTCACTGAAGGCTCCTTCTAAAACTACTGCACTTCTTTTCAATATAGCAAATTCACTCTTTTTAGTCAAATCCCCAGAATGCTCTTTAATCCCTTCTTTATCCGTTCTTTTATTGTGCTATATACTTTATTTTTTTTCACGTAGGCATAGTATCGTGACGGAGATTGATAAAACAAACCATATTCCTTCTTCAACTCTGCCGTCAGAGCTTCTTGAACTTCTTTTTGCTGATACAACTCTGCAAACTTATCCCCCATATATGCCAGTAATTCATTTGCATCATCCCTTTTTTTTATCAGTTTATAATATTTAGTAATCTGATGCATTAACTGCAGCTTCGTGTCTGTAATAATTCTCCCATATTTTTTTTCTTCCAGAAATGAAATCCTGTCTTCATAAGCAAGGTAAATATCCTGTATTTTCTTAGGACTGATATTTCCCATAATACTATCGCCGCGTTTTCTGTAATAATACAGTTTTTCTTCCGTATAAACCGTCCGGGCACACAGATGCAATAACTTATGAATAACAAACTCATCCTCATGGATATATCCCTTGGGATAACGTATGTTTTCAAAAAGCCGTGCCTTATATATCTTATTCCACGCTACAACCGTCAAAAGATTTCTTGACTGCAACTGGTTCATGATATTTTCTTTTTCAAAGCAATACTCTTTGCCCTGTGCATCATATTCTGCATAAAGCGGCATCTCATTCTCCTCTATATCCTGAAAAGAACAGATTGCCATGTCTGTCTGATACTTCATCAGCAGATTATATAGCCGTTCTATCATCTGCGGATGTATACAGTCGTCACTGTCCACAAAAACAATATAATCCCCTCTGCATACATCCAGACCTGCATTTCTGGCATCGGATAATCCACCATTTTCTTTGTGAATGACCTTGACCCTTTTATCCTTCTGTGCATATTCTTCACAAATAGCACCACACCCATCCGGCGAGCCGTCATCCACCAGTATAATCTCCAAATCCTGATATGTCTGGTATAAAACAGACTCCACACATTCTTCCAGATACTTTTCCACGTTATAAATCGGAATAATTACGCTGACCATTATTTACCTCATTTTAGATAGAATTTCTCATACCAATCATACAGCCACACAAATCTGCTTCGCATGGCGTAGTAGCCCGCTCTGCCCATGCTTCCCTTTTTCCGTTTCAGGCTTTCCTGAAAGAAGGCATCGCACAAAATCTTCTTTTTTTCCTTCTGTATTTCCGCATGGGAAAGCCCGTCTCCCGCAAGCTTCAGGTTGACAAGGGCTGACTGCATGTACTCCCAGTACCGTTTATAAAAAAGGTCGTAATCCTCTCCGGGCACCCTCCATTTTTCCGCATAGCGGTACTGCTCTGTCAGAATACGTTTATGAATATCGTAGTAGCCCGCCCGGTAACAGTTGTCCAGGGATTCCTGTCCGGTTCTCACATAGCGGTACTGCACCGTATTGCAGATGACAACAGGAACATCCCCGCAGGCATCCAGATACTGCATATTGAACTGTAAATCCTCGGCAATGTTTAAGCCCTCTTCCATGCGCAGGTGATTTCTTTCTATAATATCCCTGTGAAACAGCTTGTTCCAGGGACTGTTTAAGAGATACCTGCCGGAAAAACGGAACAAATCCTTCCGGCTGCATTCCGCCGTTTCCGCTTCGTTGTAACGGATAATTTCCGTCATGGTTTCATCCGTCCCGTCCACCACGCCGAAGCCGCTCCACACAAAGGCATCCTCCCCGTACTTTTTCTGAGTCTGCATCAGCCTTTCCAGGTAATCCTCCGGCAGGTAATCGTCACTATCCACAAACTGAAGGTAAATGCCCTGCGCCATGTCCATTCCCGAATTCCGGGCAGCGGATACCCCGGCGTTTTTTTTGTGAAGCACCCGTATCCGGGCATCCTCTCCGGCAAAGCTGTCGCACAGAGCCCCGGAAGCATCCTTTGCCCCGTCTTCGATAAGGAGAATTTCCACATCGGAAAAGGTCTGCCGTCTTATGCTGTCCACGCATCTTTTTATGGTTTTTTCCGCATTGTACACAGGTACAATCACACTGATTAACGGCATGTTTTATCCCTTTCTCTTAAAAATCCCGGCAATCGCCTTCAGTCGCTTCCGGATGGCGATTTTACTTTTCAGGCGGCCCAGATACAGCTTCACTCTTCCGAAAAAACTGCCTGCCTTTACGGCTTCCACATCAAAATATTTACTCTTGTCCCGGATTAACATAACCGGCTCGTAAGGCAAATCCCAGCCTTCCGGATATCCGTAACAGGGGGGCAGGATTTTCACGTCATCCCTGCCGATAATGTAACGGTTTAACTGGGATTCATCATGCCACAGAGCAATGATACCATCCTTTTTGTCCGCGTCCACTCTGTCCCGCAGGGTGTGAATCATGTCCAGATAAGCGCCCGTCTTTCCACCGTTTAAGCCGCCCATCACATAGATGCTGCCCTCGTCCCAGTCCACAAACGCCCGGCACTTTGGATTCCTGTCATAGGTCATATCTTTCGGATTCTTACCATGGGCGCTGGCATGCTCCGCCACTAAAAGATTTTCCTTTACCGGCAGAAACTCCTCCGCCGTTACGGTCTTCACACAAAGGAAATTGGCGTTGATAAAGAAAGTATAATCATAATCCTTAAACCGTTCCTCTTCTCTGGAAAACAGGGCAAACCGCATCAGGGTGTTGTCCGGCCAGCCTAAATTCTTCTGTGGGATAAGGCACACATTTTTCTTATCGCTGTAAGGCAGTTTTTTCCTGTCCGTATATACAAAATATGTTTTTTCAATGTCCGGCAGAAAATTTTTTTCAAAGGATTCATAAAACTCCTTGAAAAAAACGGTATATTTACCGGTACAGATATAAAGTATCGCTACCCGCATGTGGGTCTCCTTTTCGGCTTATTCGCCCTGCACACTGCCATTGGCATCGATAAGGCAGTTACAGAGTCCTGCGTAAATATCTTTTCCTTCCGATATGTTCAGCCACTTTGCCGGGGCAATCACGGTTTTGTCCGGATTTTCATCCAGCCATGCCCCCCACCAGCTGAAACTGCTGTTGGCAATGATATGGTGCCTGCAGCAGCTCATAAGCGCCATATCCACATAGGCGCCCGCACCTTCCGATGCATCCACATACACCGTATCTTCGCTTTCCTGCTGTCTTCCCCATTCGGCATCGTCCGTAAACAGGTAAAAACGGCAGTCTCCGAAATGTTCTTTCATGTACCGGCGTGCTGCTTCATAGTAAGCATCCGTACAGATGTTTCCATATATACTTGCGAACTTGCCGTTCATGTAATCTCCTCTGCGGATATGCAGACTCACGGAAGATTCCGCCTGCATCTGCTCCCGGAACTTCTTCGCCTTTTCCGGAAACGTATTCCAGGCAAAAGTAAAATCCTTTCTTAAATCAAAAACGGCTTTTTCAAAATAACGCCCGCTTTGGAAATACCCGATCATATAGACATCATCCGTCTGAAAAACTTCCGGTTCAAAAATAATGGCGTCCTTTTCCTGATAGATTTTTTCTTTTCTGCCGGTAAGCTTTCGTTTCACCTTGTGTAAAAAATCCGGTTCGGAATCCGTAAGTCTCTGGTATGCTTCCCTATCCGCTTTCCGGTAATCCAGATGAAACACGGTCTGTAAGCAGTTCTTTTCCGGCGTATCGTAATGGGTAAAATCCTCAATGCAGACCTCTTTTCCCTTTTGTCGTAAGGACCGGTACAAGGCATAGGTAAACATCTGGTTTCCCATACCGCCGGTCATCTGCAGCATAATCATTTTTTTCCTCCTGTCCCGAGTTTCCGGGGTAAAATCCACTTCTCATTCACCCACATGACCGCATGGAACAAAAACGGAGAGGCTGAGAAGATTTTCAGTTTCAAAATATCAGATTTTTTTGCTATGGAAACACCAAAAACATCCGGAAAAGTATTTTTTCTCTCCCGGAGTAGTTGTTTTAATTCTTTCTGATGCTTTTTTAAGGGCCTATTTTCCTTTTTCCACAGTTCTTCGTAAAAAATAAGCAGTCTTTTATAAAAATAATAACGATGCAGGGAAACCGCCTCTTTGTCAGGCAACGTCTCCAAAAATGCTTCTTTTTTTAAGTAAGCGGGAATACGGTCCGTAAATACGCGCTCCGTCAGGCCGGCATTCATGATACTGCCTTCTCTTTCACAGACATAGTTGTAAAATGCCGTGTCCACATAAACACCGGTATGCACCCTGCTTAATATGCGGGCGGAAAATACCACGTCCTCATACCATTCTCCTTCCGGAAACCGTTCCTCTCCCAGAAGCTCCCTTTTGTAAAGCTTGTTCCATGCCGCATGCTGGATTAAATATGCTTCATCCTCTTTTAAATACTGCAAAAGCATCTCATAGGGCCTGGTATACACTGTCACCTTACCGGTAGAGCCGTCCTTTACACTGTCCCTGTAAATGCATTTATAGCGGCATGCCACCAGGTCTGCGTTGTATTTACCGGCAAGCTCCGCCATGGTTTCATACATGGTTTCTTCCACCCAGTCATCCCCGTCCACAAAGGTGATGTACTCTCCGGTGGCTTTTTCGATACCTGTATTTCTGGCGGCGCTTAAGCCTCCGTTTTCCCGGTAGACAACCTGTATGCGGTCATCCTTCTTAGCATATTCTTCGCAGATTTTACCGGAGGAATCGGTGGAGCCGTCCACCACAAGAATAATTTCCAGATTCCGGTAGGTCTGGCTGCATAAGGACTCTATGCAGTGTGCGATATATGCTTCTATGTTATAAACTGCCACAATAATCGAAATCCGCATTATCCCATTACCTTTCCGAAATACTCTTCCCATTTACGGTTTACACTGTCCGGCGCCATACTCTCCTGAATACGGGCCGCCTCTCTTCCCACTTCTTCTGTTTCCTCCGGATGGGACAGACAGTAAACCAGTTGCTCCTTTAGTGCCTCCGTATCCCTCACGGGCACGAGATAGCCGTTTTTCCCCGGTGTAATTAACTCCTTCGGACCGCCGCAGGGGCAATCCGTGGAAATCACGCACAGTCCTAAGGACATCGCCTCTATGAGGGCATTGGGCATTCCCTCCGTATCGGAGGTCATGACAAACAGACTGCTTTTGTAAATTTTCTCTTCTATTTTATCCGTTCTGCCGGGCAGGCTCACCCTTCCGTCCAGCTTCCGCTTTGCAACAAGCTTCTCTAATTTGGACCGGTCCTCGCCCTCGCCGTAAATCACCACCCGGTAGTCCGGGAAGTCTTCCTTTATTTCAGCGAAAGCTTCAAGCAGCATGGCGTGGTTTTTGTTGTCATCCAGTCTTCCCACCGCCACGATTTTTTTCTCCCTTTCCCCTTCAAAGCGCTCCCGGATAAACTGGGGGTTTAAGGAGTTTGGCAGGATTACGCCTTTTTTTCGGACAGCCTTCGGGAAAAAGTCCATGGCTTCCTTTGTCTGGAACACAATCCCGTCCGCAAACCGGAACAGCACTTTTGCCAGCAGGCGCATCAGCCCGGTGGGATACTCCATTTTCGGGTCCGCCACCACGGAAACCACGGTTTTGCAGTGCAGTCCCATGCCGGCGCACTCTGCCATAAAATTGTTTTTTCCGTTGCAGGAAAATACAATATCCGGCTTTATTTTCTTAAAAATATTCCGCAGCTTGAAAAACCTGGCAAAGAAATTGCCGATTCTTCCGTTCTTTTCTTCCCCGGGCGTAATATCGGACAGGATACGGGTAATTCCCGGCTTTAAGCAGTACTCATCCTCCTGCTGATACTGGGTCACCATATAAACGGTGTATCCTTTTTCCGTAAAATATTCCGCCAGATTGGCAAATACTCTCTCCGCCCCGCCCTTGGTCAGGGAGCTGCAGTAAAAAGCAATGGTTTTCTTATCCGCCATGTTCGTTTACTCCATGTAATACTGATACCACTGCTGGAACACGAAATAGGACCACATGAGCTTGGAGTAGTTGGCGCCGGTTGCCGGGCCGCCGTCCCCGTGTTCCATATAGGTGTGTAACATCTTCTGTAAAAATGCGGTATCAAAAATATCCTGTCTGTTCAGGAAATCCGTATCTGCCAGGGAAAGAAGCTGCTCCTTTAAGGGACCTCTGAGCCATTTGTCTAAAGGTACGCCGAAGCCTACCTTCGGTCTGTCCAGCAGTTCCCTCGGGATATAATCATAGGCAATGTCTTTTAAAATTCTCTTCTTTATATGGTTGCCGTATTTGAAGGAATGTGGCAGTCTGTAAGAATACTCCATCACATCCTTATCCATAATGGGGCATCTGGCTTCCAGGGAATACTTCATGGTTGCCCTGTCCACCTTGCAGAGAATATCTCCCGGCAGATAGGTATCCATGTCCAGAAGCATTCTCCGCTCCTGCCAGTTCTTCTCCCCATATGCCTGCTCAATAGGGTACAGAATGGAAATGCCGTCCCCCTTTACCATATTGGTAGCTGTAATCAGGTAATTATCCGCACCGAACTGGGTCTTGGTTTCCTTGTCCCGGTTCTTGGCAATAATACGCACCTTAAAGGGAAGCTTATCCAAAAGTCCCGTGTTCCGGATGCCCGGCAGATTGCAGAAACCGTATGTCATGCCGCCCAGTACATCTAATTTCTGTGCCTGTCCCACTTTATCATAAGCATTGTAGCCGCAGAAAAATTCATCGCCGCCGTCTCCGGAAAGTACCACCGTTACGTCCTTTCTTGCCAGCTCTGCTACCAGCATGGACGGTATCTGGGAGCTGTCCGCAAAGGGCTCATCATAGTACTTCGGAATGCTTGCCACCAGATCAAACATTTCCTTTTCGCTGATATAAACTTCCGTATGATTGGTGCCCAAGTGCTTTGCCACTTCCTTGGCAAACTTCGCTTCGTTATATTTTTCTTCGTTAAAGCCGATAGAAAAGGTCTTTACCGGCTCACTCTTCAAATCCTGTGCGACCGCCGTTACTAAGGAGGAATCGTAGCCGCCGCTTAAGAAAGTACCCAGAGGTACATCCGCAATCATTCGCAGGGAAACAGAGCGCTTTAACAGGTTCTTTAACTCTTCCTTGGCTTCCGCATAATCGGTTACCGGCTGCGCCTTCTTTTCCTGATAAACCGTCTTAACATCCCAGTATTTCCAGGTGGACTTTCTGCCCGCCTGAAACTGCAGAACCGCTCCCGGCTCTAATTTGTATACATCCTCAAAGATGGTATCCGGCGCATTGATGTACTGATGATACAGGTAGCGGGAAATCACCTCGGTACGGATGTGTTTTTCAAATCCCGGGCACTTCATAATGGGCTTTAATTCGGAGCCGAATACAATGCCCTCCCCGGTCAGCCAGTAATACAGCGGCTTTTTGCCGATTCTGTCCCTTACTAAGTAGAAGGAGTCGTCCTCCCTGTCGTAAAGGGCAATGGCAAACATGCCGTTGAATTTTTCCACGCAGGAAATGCCCCATTTTAAGTAGGCGGCAATAATAACCTCCGTATCGCAGTTGGAACGAAACTCATATTCCTTTATCTCTTCCCGGATTTCCTGAAAGTTATAGATTTCGCCGTTAAACACCACGGACACCCTTTTGTCGGGAGAGTGCGTGGGCTGGTGTCCCAGCGCCGATAAGTCCAGAATGGACAATCTTCTCTGGGCAAGTCCTACGGTGTAGCCGTCCTTCGCCGGGTAAATCTCTTCTCCGCTGTCATTGGGGCCTCTGTGATACATGGTATCGTTCATTGCCTTAAGCTGTTCGGTTGTAATGGTTTTTTTGCTGAAAAATCCGCATATGCCGCACATGGGTTGTACCTCCGCTGTCTTTACAATACTGCCTTTTCCATAAAGTAGTCCTTATACTCTACGAAATCCTTGCATTCCGCATCAATGCTTTCAATCAGTTCCTTTTCCTTTTCCGTAACCAGTGTCTTATAATTGTTGAAATTGTCATAGCCGTTTTTCGTCCAGGCAAACGGATGTGTTAAAATCTGTACCTTGTCGTGGGACAGAATGTTCTTTTCATCCGGATAGCCGTAGCGCCAGATGTGGTTGGCATCCGACATGTATTTTACCGCTACGGGAGTATCCTCGGTTACATTTTCCGCAAACGTAAAGAAATCATCCTGGTACGCATTTAAGATACCGGGAAGCTTGATGTTCTCCCTGAGGATGTCCTTGGAAGGCCTGTGTACGGAGAAGATATCCACCTTGAAACCAAACATTTCGCTTAACATGCTCATTTCCTTCACAATCTGCTTTCTCACCAGCTCCATATCCGTCATGCCGTTTAAGGCATAGTGCAGACCGATGACATGTCCTCTTTCATGCATGTCCTTTACCATGTCCATATTGCGCTTGGACAAAATATTGTAGGAGTTGTTGGTCCACTGGAAGAAATAGGTGGAAGTAAAATCCATACTCTCTTCTACTTTGGATAAATGGTACGCTCTCTCCACACTGTACTCCACATCATGCCGCATGAGGATAAATTTGTCCCTGTTAATGGCTTCCTTATAGCCTGCCTGCAGACCCGTGGATTTGATAATCTCAATTATTTTCCGGTAATCTTCGTATGAAAACATAGCTCTCTCCTTTATTTTTTACACAGTTCTTCGATATAGTCCCTCCATTGCCGCACCACGGCTTCCGTGTTGGCAATGTCCTTGATTTTACGGGCTTCCCTGCCAAGTTTTTCCGCGAAATCCCTGTCCTCAATCAGCCGGTTCATGCCTGCAGCCAGGGCATCCGCATCCTTAATAGGCACCAGCAGTCCGTTTTTCTCATTTTCAATAAGTGTCGCCGGTCCGCCGCAGGGGCAGTCCGTTGCCACAACGGGAAGTCCCAGCGCCATGGCTTCCATCAGTGCATTGGGAAGTCCCTCCCAGTCGGAAGAAAAAGCAAACAACGCCGCATCGTTTAATTTCTTTTCCAGCTCGTCGCTGGCTCCCATCAGATGCACATACTCTTCTGCATGATTTCTTGCAATGCTCTTTTCCAGAAGCTCCTTCGTGCCGTCATGAGAATCCCCGCCGTAAATTTCCAGTGTATAATCGGGATGCTTTTCATGCACCTTTACAAAAGCATCAATCAGAAGAAGCTGGTTTTTAAAGTCCACCAGTCTGCCGGACTGTACCACCGTTTTCCGTCTTTCTGTCGGTTCCGGTACTCCGATATACTTGTCATTGATGGGATTCAGGATGATTTTAGATTTTTTTTGTATCTTTTTTGTAAAGAATTCCTTCGCTCCCACTGTCTGGAACACATTGCCTGCTGCCGTGGGATACAAAAGAGGAATTAAAATTTTATCCCGCTTTCCTACATAGTGCAGATAGGGGTTGGTCCGTACGGAAACAATCACCGGAAGCCGCATAAAGTAGGTCGCCATCAACGCCCGGTAGTTGGCTTTCTGGGCAAAGGCAATCAGGATATCCGGCTTTTCCTTTTTCAAAAACTTTTTCAGATTGGAAATCCGCATGAAAAACTGTCGCTTTGTGGAAGCCTTTTCCTGCTTTTCCGTCAGACCCACATGCACCCTGTGAATTCTTTCGTCTATGGCAAATTCATTTTCTGCCACCCATTCCGTGGCGATATAAACATCATACCCTTCCTGTACCAGACGGTTTGCCAGCGTGGTTACCACCCGTTCCGCTCCGCCCTGTTCCAGACAGTTCAAGTGAAATACTATTTTACGCATGTGCTCTCCTTTTAGTTATCCCCCGGCTCATGAAAAAGCATTGATGCTTTCAATTACATACTCCTGCTCTTCTTCCGTCATACCGTTGTACAATGGAAGCGAAAGCACTGTTTCCGCATATTTTTCGGTAATTGGCAGAGAACCCTTTTTAATATTTAAATACCGGTAGGCCTCCGACAAATGTGGTGGTATAGGATAATGGATGATGGTTCCGATCTCTTTGCCCGCCAAATAATCAATCAGCTTTTCCCGGCACCCGGATTGCACGACAAACTGATGCCAGATATGTGTAGCGCCTTCCCTGATTTCAGGCAGTCGGAGAATGGGATTTTTCAGTTCCCTTAAATATCTGCTGCAGATATTTTCCCTTTCTCTCTGGAGTTCATCCAGATGTGACAGTTTCACCCGCAAAAAGCCTGCCTGTATTTCATCTAACCGTGAATTGGTTCCTACCACCCGGTTATAATATCTTTTTTCACTTCCGTAATTCCGAAACACCCTTACTTCATCGGCTATCCCGGAATCATTTGTTATAATGCCTCCCGCATCCCCAAATGCTCCGAGATTTTTGGACGGATAAAATGAAAAACAACCTATATCTCCGAATGTCCCTGTCATTTTACCATTGAATTTCGCCCCATGGGACTGTGCGCAATCCTCTATCACCCTTAAATGATACTTCCGGGCAATCTCCATAATCGGCGCCATATTGGACGCCTGTCCATACAAGTGAACGACCAGTATTGCCCTGGTTCTTTCCGTGATTTTTTCTTCTATCTTGGATGCATCCATATTAAAGAATTCATCCGGTTCCACAAAAACCGGTGTCGCACCGTTTATGGTGATACCCATAACACTTGCGATATATGTGTTTCCCTGTACTAAGACCTCGTCCCCCTTTCCTATTCCCAGTACCCGGAACGCAATCCATAAAGCATCTAAACCGCTTGCCAGGCCTACGCAATATTTTGCTCCGGTGTAAGCGGCAAATTCCTCCTCAAAACTCCTCACTTCTTCCCCCAAAACATACCAGCCGCTTCTTAATACTTTTAATGCCTTTTCTTCAAATTCCTGCTGATACATATAAAAGCCTTTATCAAGTCTGTTAGGCATAATCTTCATACTGCTTCTCCCTTTGGATTACCTGCCGTTAACAAGTTCCACAAATTTATCGTAATCCCTGATATACTCTTCCGCGTCGTAATACTCATTGGATAGGCAGAGCAATACAGAATCCTCACTAAAATCATACATTTCCTTCCAGACCATGCTTGGGAGATATATTCCCGTATGAGGCCTGTTTAACGAAAAAACGACTTCGTTTCCCTTGCCGTCGCACACCTTCACCTTACTTGAACCGGTAACGTTTATTAAAACAAATTCACTTTTTTTATTGGCATGCTGCCCTCGTATTACATTCTGTTCAGATCCGTATATATAAAAAATACGCTTGATTTCAAACGGAACATCTTTCAGGGATTCAACAATCACCAGATGTCCTCTTTCGTCCCCATGCTGCGGAAACTCTATCATCTGTACTCCTTTAGATTTCTCCATATACTTCTCCTTCCGGTTAGATTCGTGTTATTAATCGTTTATCACGCCATACCACTTCAGCGACCTGTATTTTCCTTCTGTAAACAGGCAGTCCTTAAATTCGCCCTCATACGTAAATCCTGCCTTTTCGTAAAAACGGACGGCTCTTTCATTGTCACTTAAAACATTCAGATAAATCCTGTGCAGTCCAAATTCGGCAAAGCCCTTTTTTATGATCAGCCTTGTGGCTTCCATAGCCACTCCTTTTCCCTGTACGCACTTCCGCACACTAATGGCATACTCAGCATTTCTGTTTAATAAATCTATCCTCTTCAGGCTGACCGTACCATAATATTCATCCCTTTCATCGACTATTGCATAATGCATATCCCCGCCTTCTGTCAATGTATCATTTTTATTGGCTTCTTTACAGAACCTTATCGTGTCTGCCAGCGTCATGCCTGCCATATTCTTTTTGAATGCTTTCTGAATTTCCTCATCATGCATCCATTCCAGCATCAGAACAGCATCCTTTTCCTTCAGTGGTCTAAGATAAGTCATCCTCTTTCCTCTCCTGTTGTATATCTTCCTCAATAATGTAGGGAGGCCTGTTTCTTGAAGCATCAAAGGTTCTCCACAAATACTCTCCCAGAATACCGAGGGTCATCATGATAATTCCAAAACTGAACAGATTGAAGATGAACAGGGTAGTCCATCCCGAAACATTGATGTAGCCCGTTATTTTGGCAATCAGAACTATCATTGCCCATATGATGGCTATCGCCATGGAGAATACTCCAACACCTAATACGATTGTTATCGGAAGAGAAGAAAAGCTGAACAGGGTGTCCATTACCAGCCTGATCTTTTTTCTCAGTGTCCACCTGCTTGTTCCGACCTCTCGTGCCAGACGGGTATAATACACAATGTCGGTCTTAAACCCACTCCACAAAATCTGGCCGGTCAACGCTGAATTTCTCTCATCTAAATTCGTCAGAACAGTAATTACCTTCCTGTCCAGCAAATACACATCAAATCCGCCTTGCGGCATATTGTTCAGAGCACATTTCCTGACAATCTTATAATATAATCCGGAAAAAAAGGTCTGCTTCAGCGGTTCATTCCTTGCCTTGCGTACAGCCAATACCACTCTGTTTCCCTCTTTCCAGCGCTCCACCATCTGCAGGATCAGCTCAGTAGGCTCCTGCAGATCAGCAGCCTTTACGGCGGCAAGGTCTCCCGTACAATGCGACAATCCACATAAAATAGCTGCATGGGATCCGAAATTTCTCGACAGGCTGATAAGATGAATGTTGGAATCCATATCCCGAAGTTCCTGCATGACCTGCCAGCTATTATCTCCGGAGCCGTCATTTACCATAACAATCGCATACTCATAATCTATTTTGTCAATAAATTTTTCCTTAATATCCTGATATAAGGGTCGTAAATTTTTTTCATTATAGTACACCGGAATCACTATGGATACCTTCATATCTCTTCTCCTGTTATTTCCTTTACATAATTTCTGTTATCACATATCCATTACCTGTCCATTCAGGCATCGAGATATTATACTATTTCAGCTTTTTGTACAGACGGTAATTGTATTTACTGCCCTCATCATAATAAATATCTGCAATACAGGTATATTCTTTCATAAAAACTTCCTCTTTCCATGTATTATCCCTAAAATAGTAAGAAAGTGTATTCAGCGAATCATCATTCACAAAAATGCAGTCTGCAGTTTCTATGAGTTCAAATATATAATCCACACATACCTCATTCGAGTATATGATATCCGGCAGATCCATTCCGAAATAATTGGCATTCCAGCCTAAATAACTGTATATCTCGTCGACACCCTCTCCGAATCCAATGGTATCCGGAGGTACCACATCCTTTACCTTTTGGGCAAGCTGTTCTACCTTTTCCATATTTCTTTGCGGTCTGTAAGCCCTCTGCTGTATGACAAGCCTGACCGGAAACGCTATTGACATCATAATGAGAACTGTAGTAATCCAGGCAAACAGAGTCCTATGCACCGCACCTTCGGATATCCTGTTTTCTTCAGCAAGCCATCCCATTAGAAGTCCCATAACCGGCATAATAATATACAGACACAAATAGGAGGCACGGTTCACATAATAGGCCATCTGCACAGCCCCCAGAACCGCTGCGGCACACAAAACCACTGTCTTCCCGTCAACGGCATTCCGGAAGAAACACTGTCTCATAACAAAAACCGCACAGACCAGAATAAACGCAAGGCACCCCATCCAGGGACTGACTTGAACCGGCAGTTCAATATACAGCGTATCTAAGAAATTCTGTTCCGCCCCCACTAACGGAAACAAGAAAACCTTAAGCGGCAGAAATGCTCCTCCTGTCAGAATATTATATACTCCGACTGTTGCATAAGCCCCTAAAAAGGCAATCGGCAGAATAAGAAGTGTCCTGATGCTGCAGAACCACCATTTCGTCTGCGCAACCTGAAACTCCTTACAAAGTTCCACAATACAGCTTGCCATAAAGGCCAGAGTTACTGCAAGACCGGTTTCCAGATTCCAGACAATGGCAAGCATGCTTATGACAATTCCCATAATCTGATAACATGCCTTGTTTTTTTTATGTTTTATTCCCCATGAAATATAGGCTAAAATAATTCCACCAAACAAAATCCGGTGAGGAAACATCTGACAGTACAGTCCGGTTCTCTCCCATACGGCAAAGGATGATAAGCTCACGGCGGCAACAATCTTCATCCATGAAGAGGAAAGAAGATTTTCCAGAACATAGAAAAAGCATGCCAGGGTTATGCCATTCAGAATTGCCATTATAACGATTATCGTATCATAGGAAATGCCGGCTATTCTTGTAAGCGGAAGCAAAAGGATACCGTAAAATCCATAGATGCCGCTATTCACTTCACTGTAAGCCTGCAATTGATAAGCCTTATAAACAGAGTGATAATATGCATCAAAATGATGTAGGTCACCTTCAAAAACATTAGTCCGGCACAACGACCATACAGTTGCCCCGGCCAATACCATATATAGCCCAAGCCGGAACCATTTGTTTATTTCCGGTATTTTTATTTTCGGACAGGCAAAGAACAAAAGAGCCACGGCAGCTGTCCCGATGAAGAAAAGCATTTCCAGTATAAGGGGCATATCACCTTGTGAAAAAAAACCGGAAAAGGTTCCGCATATATAGGGCTTCACAAATATCACGGCTGTCAGCAGACCCAGCAGAAGGAAAAGAACACACGAAAAAAGCTTTTCACATTTTCCGGATATTCTCCACTTATCAGGGATTGTCAGTTCAAAAGCAATATAACTGATACAACAAAGTAAAATAGCTGCAGCAAAATAAAAAATATTTTTTGTTGATTTGTGCAGCAAACCGGTTTTTAATGCCATGCACCCCCAGATTACCTCTATGACAAACAACATAATATAGAAAAATATATATCTTATACTTCTGTCTTTCCCGTTTTTCACTTTTTTTCTCTCTCCTTCATAAAGCACTTTTTTATTTCCGTGATAGGTACATTTCCCGAAGCATCAGGTACATGGCAATATAAACAAAGGGCATATTGTAAATCATGTACCGGGTCTGGGCGAAAATCAGCACGCCCACCACCACTACATTGATAAGGGTGGAAAGCAGCACTAAGAAGGCAAACCAGAATGCCGTCTGCTTTTTCTGTTTTCCCATTACAACTAAAAGCCCTATATAAACCGCACCGAATAAAACATTATACCATACAAGCAGCGGATGTGCCTTAGAAACCGTATTGCACAATCCCACCAGCATATTGTCCCCCGCTACCTGCAGTACCTTGAACAATCTATGGGACATAAGGGCGGAAATCATGGCGCTGTTTATATCGTCAAAAGCCAGTTCCCTCTCTTCTTTTTCATAAGAAAAGTTCTCATCAATATACGCATAAAACGAAGGATTTACAATGCCGAACGCCAGTAAATCGTAGTGGTCGGAATAATGGTTGTAACGGGACAGCCAGTTGCCTTCGGCGGCTTTGTAGGTATAACCCTTCTCCTCCGCCTCCGTCATAATATCGGTAAAGAGCTGTCTTAAGCCCTCGTCTTCCAGATATTCCGCATCCTCCCTGCCGGAGCTGTAAAAAAGCGTAATAACCATGGCGGAAGAATCCGAAGTATGGCGCATGGCGGTACCCCTCAGACTGAAATTATACAGTACATCCAGTCCAAACGCCAGGAAAACGGCAAGAATCACGCTGCCCCATGCCAGAAGCATTTTCTTTACCGGTATTTTTCGCGCCGTCCACAGAAAGAAATAAAGGGCGCCCATAATAAGCACAACAATATACATCTGCTTTCTGGTGCTGATAAGCAGCGCACCGATAAACATGCTTGTGATAAGTCTGCTGTTTTTATAATCTGTACTGTAAGCAGACAATTCGGTCAGAAGCAGGGTAAACAGCGGAATGGCAATCCCTTCCGAACAGATTTCATTGCAGTAAGTGGCATGTCTTGCCGCCACCACACGACATAGGAATACCACTGCCGCCTGAAAGAACACCAGCACACATGCCGAAAATACACCGCCCTGTACTTTTTCGCATACCGTTTTTGTCAGTGCATACATAGACACCGCCCACAAAAGGCACTGTACAAAAACCACTGCCTTGAAATAAAATCCCGCTCCGAAAAGCAGGCGGAAAAAGGCCAGAAACAGCGGATAAAACGGCTCTCTTCCGTAAGTAAAATCAATATAGCTCTGGGAATCCGCCGATAGGTTCACGCCGTCTAAAAAAAACAAAAAAAGATAAAACAGAAGGCAGAAGGCGGGGAGCAATATCTCGGGTAATACTGTCTTTTTCTTTGTCATACTCTGTTTTCCTTTTTTTGTCTGTGTACCTGATTTAACTGAAACTCAAAGTCCCTCCGGTTTTTCTTGGCAAGATCGGAAAGAATCATGCCCGAGAAAAATGCCTGTACCGCCGCCAGTTCAATAAAGCAGGATACAAACAGAGTGGGGAAATGATTGACCAGACCGATGCGTAAAAACTCAACAAAAACCGGAATAAACATGGCCACCGCCACTACGGTAAGAATTGCCGCAAGCAGGGTAAAAAAACCAAACGGCTTGTAGTTTTTGTATAACTGCACAATGGTTTTCAATACCTTAAAGCCGTCGGAATAGGTGCTCAATTTGGACACGCTTCCCTCCGGTCTGTCACGGTAGTCCACCACGATATTTTCCAACTGCATGTTGTTATACACCGCATGGATGGTCATTTCCGTTTCGATTTCAAAGCCCTTTGACAAGACCGGAAATGTCTTTACAAATTCATAGCTGAATGCCCGGTAGCCGGTCATAATATCCCGGATATTGCAGGCAAAAAGCCGGTTGATAACCCCTCTCACCAGAGAGTTCCCCAGATTGTGAAAGGGTCTTTTGTTCTCCTGAAAATAAGTGGAAGAAAGCCTGTCCCCCACTACCATGTCCGCATTTTTCTTTAAAACGGCATCCACCATTTCCCGGGCATTGTTCAGAGGATAGGTATCGTCCCCATCCACCATGATATAGCATTCTGCCTCGATTTCCCTAAACATCCTTCGGATGACATTTCCTTTTCCCTGCTGGTATTCATAGCGCACCACAGCACCGGCTTCCCTTGCAATTTCGTCCGTACCGTCCGCGGAATTGTTGTCATATACATAAACAACTGCTTCCGGGAGTGCCGCTTTCGCGTCTTCCACTACCTTTTTAATTGTCTGTGCTTCATTATAACAGGGAATCAGTACCGCTATTTTATCCATTATAATCTCCCAATCTGTCTTTATTTTCTGAGCACCCATTTCAGCCATATACCGTAGGCGGCGGAGCGGCCTTTCCTGAGTACCTTGGACAGAAACTGTCCCACCTTTCCGATGGAAAGCCTGTCTGCATTTTTACGGAGCAGATATACATGCTCCTCAAAGTATGCCTTTTTCTCTTTTGACATGACCTTTCCGGTGTTGGAATCTTCCCGGAGCATAAAATAATTCAGCTTCTCCTTTAAGACGTCTACTTTGCCACAGGGCGCCATGGACATCCAGAGATCAAAATCCAGAATGTAGCGGTATGCCGGATCGAAACCACCCGCCTTTTCAAAAACACTCTTGCGGAACATGACCGCACAGGGCATCCCGAAATAATTGTTGTAAATCATGGATTTCCGCGCCAGTTTTTTTCCGTCCTGTATGCCTTTTTTCGGATACCTTCCGAAAATACCCAGCTTTTTTCCCTCCCGGTTAATCATGATGCTGTCATTGATTGTCATCACTATGTCCGGATCTTTCTGCATAGCTTTGCTTTCCGTTTCAATGCTTTCCGGCACCAGTCTGTCGTCTGCACAGATTAACTTGATATATTCGCCTTTTGCCAGTTCCACACAACGGTTCCAGTTGCCCGCCATACCAAGATTTTTTTCATTCCGGTAAAGGTGTATTCTGTCGTCCTTTATACTCTCCACAATCGCCGCCGTGCTATCCGTGGATGCATCGTCCACCACGACAATCTCTATATTTTTATAAGTCTGCTCTAACAGACTTTCCAGTGTTCCTTTAATATCCTTTTCGTTGTTATAAGCCGGAATACAGATACTTACCAGGTCAGTCATGTTTGCTCCCTTTCTTCTGCTTATATTCCATTAAAATATAGCATAATCCCTACCTACCGTCAAATCATGCGAAGCAGGCTGTCCGTATAGGCCTGCACGGAAAAAACCTCCGCTCTTTTTAAGGATGCCGCTTTTCTTTCCGCAAGCTTCTCCGGTTCTGTAAGCACTTTTACCATCTGTTCCGCCATAATTTCCTCTTCTATTTCAATAACAGAGGCATCTAAATTTTTTTCCGGACAAATGACCGGCAGAAGCACGCCGTATTCGCCCTCAATAACGGTATGCCCGTCCCCGCCTTTCCGGTAATCGTCTAAGAATATCTCCGCGGGACCGGTTTTGCAGTTTACCGACATAGCAGGAATCCCTACCGCCATGGCCTCTATCAGGGAATTGGGAAAGCCCTCGCTGACGGATGTCATCACAAAAAGAGATGCCTGCTTTAAGTAGGCAAAGGGATTTTTCTGCACGCCGGTAAACCAGACGTCCTTCTCCACCTGCAAATCCTCTGCCAGCTTCCGGTACTCCGCAAAGGTGCCCTCGCCCACAATCATGAGCTTCAGCGTCGGAATTTTCTTTTTTGCCAGGGCAAATGCCTTGATCAGGTGCCAGAATCCCTTGACATCGTGCTCTCGTCCCATGGCTGCCACAACCGGTGCGCCTTCGTCAAAAAACTTCTGACTGTCCGCCGGCAGAGGCTCTTTTGCCAGCCTCCGGATGCTTTCCATGTCGCAGGGATTGTATACACAGACCACGTCCTTTGCCCCAAACTGTGTCTTCACATCATCCGCCATGACCTTGGAGCAGCAGATGACCCGATCCGCTCTCCTGCACAGCCGCTTCATGCTGTTTTTGTCCTGCAGGGCACCGTAGCCGCGGATACCCACCCAGATTTTATCCTTTACTCCCGTAAGGACATTCGCCAGATTGGCGGTGGGTCCGAAGCTGTATGTGATTTCTATGTTCCGTTCTCTTTTTATTTTTTTAATGGCACGGATACGTTTGCACAGATTTACGGCTTTTCCGACTTTTCCCGGCACGCTTCCCAGATTCAGGTCAATCATGTCCACGCCTTCCACGTCATAAATCATGCCCTTTGTGCTGAATACCACAAGTGTCAGGTGACAGTGGGGCGTAAGCAGCTTTGCCGTCATGGCGCAGATTCGTTCCAGCCCGCCCTGGTCTAAAAGCGGTACCATAAGCATCACATTTCTTTCCACTTCTATGCCTTGCCCTTTCTTTTCTTCAAAACACCGATTGCCAGCTTTCCGATAAGGGAAATGCCCTCGTATACATTGTAATAAGTCAGCGTCTCTCCGCCGAATTTGAATTTAAAGGCATCTATGCCGTTGGGATTTTCCAGACTGGAAACGCCTCCCCAGTCGTACTTTTCCTTTCCCTGTGCTTTCCATAAAAGCATGTCGTCCCAGTGAAGTCTTTTATTGGCTCTTGCCACAAAATTGGCATCCGTATTTTCGTCCCGGAAAGCGGATACGGAGTGAAGAAGTCTTACCTCATTTTCTCCCACAATGTACGAATGGAACACCACGGGCTTGCCATCCTTATAAATGCCGGTCAAAGCAAACGCATCCGCTTTCAGATACGCAGCAAGCTGGGGACGGTTAAAAACTGCCTTCATTCCTTTTTCCTCATACATCAGCTCATACATATGGGCAAATTCTTCCTGTACCCGGCTATTCTCCTGCAGTTCTTTGGATGTAAAATGCCGAAACTCCACCTCTTCCTTGTTATTGCGGCGGATTTCATAGCGCACGTTCTTGTTAATTCGGCTCTGCAGTTCTTCCTCCGGCAGCAAGAGGTCGCTCATGAGCGTATGGAACATGGTTGCCATTCTGTTTTTTCCGTTATCTTCCTTATCCACCGCATGGTAAAAAACAAGGTCGGTTCCCGTAAACTTATGGTTTTCCCCGTCCGGATACCAGACCTGAGTAATGCGTATTCCTTTTTTTCTGTAGGTTGACTGTATCATACCTGTCCTAATTCCTTTCGTAACCTGCCTGTTTCGGCCAAGGTACAAATCTTCGTATAATCTGCCTGTCTGTACGGTTTTCCCTGTTATTTACAACCGTACAGTTCTTCATATCGTTTTGCCTGTTCCCTGATGGAAAAGCCCGCTGCGTTCACTTCCTCTAAATGGGATTTTCTCTCATAGGGAAGCATCTGCATGGCGGCTATGGTCCATTTTTCCGCCGTGTCGGCAAGGGACATTCTGTGTATCAATTCCGTAATGTCCACTTCCTTCGTAATAGCATCGGATATCAGACACTTCAGTCCCGAAACCTGCGCCTCTACCACCGTACCGGGCAGGCCCTCGTAAAGGGACGGGAAAATCAGGATATCAAAAGTCTGATAATAGTCGCTTACTTTGGACTGATTGCCAGTAAAAAGAACCGCCTCGGAAAGTCCGAGCTGTTTTGCTTTTTCTTTGATTTCCGTCATCAGCGGGCCTTCCCCGACCAGAATAAGGCGTGCCGCCGGATTTCTCTTATAAATTTCCGCAAACACATCCAGCAGAAAAACATGGTTTTTCGGGGTGCGGAAGCTTCCCACATGCCCGATAACAAGCTTGCCGGCAAGTCCTAAGCTTTCCCGCATATCTTCCCGTGCCTTAATGTCATACACGTATTTTTCTGTTTCAATGGCATTGGGAATGACCTGTACTTTTCCCTGCTCCACCCATTTTTTTCCAAATACCGCTTCCCCGGCTTCTTTCGAGCAGGCAAGGCAGTAATCGGCTTTGTGCTTTAAGGAGTGGCGAAGTATTTTCGTTGCCACACCCTTTATACCGCCGTCCACACCGGCGCTGCGGGAATGGGCAATGGTAATGGGTATGCCTGCTTTTTTTGCAATGGGCAGGTAAATAGAAGCCGTGCTGGTCATATGACCGTGTACGGCACGAAATTCCTTATGATGTGAAAAAAACTGCTTCAGCGCTTTTTCATAGCTGAACCAGTTGTATACCTTAAAACGAGGGACCCGGTAAATCTTCCCTCCAAGTTTTGTGACTTCTTCTTCAAAATGCTGTTTTTCCGTTGTATGAATCAGAAAATCAAACTGTATTTTCTCCCTGTCCATATTGCGGTATAAATCCATGATGCGGCTTTCCGCACCGCCTATAGAAAGTCCTCCCAGTACGTGGAGCACCCGAATCGGTTCCGTCATAGAGTACGCCTTTCTGTCTGTTTCCGTTCTGCCTCTGCACTTTTGCAGGGCTTCCGTCTCTGTATCAACCCTGCACTTTTGCAGGGCTTCCGTCCCTGTATCAGCTCTTCATTTTCACGGCATAATGTTTGAAGGATGCCATAATATATTCTTTGATATGTCCGAAAACATTCCGCTTTACCGGCGTTTCCTTCATAAACTCTTCATAAGAAAGAAGCTGTTCCTTGTGTTCTTCAAACAGTTCTTCGTAGTGTTTCATTTCTTCGTCACTGGTTTCATTGATATGCACCACCATAGTCGTGGTTCCCTCTGACGGCTCTAAACTTTTCTGCATAAGAAAAGAAATCGGATAAAAAGTCATGCCCCTCCAGAGATAAGGGCCCTTGCCGAAACCATCCGTGATTTTCGTAAAGCCGTTTTCCTTTAAGGCTTTCAAGGTCTTTCCGTCATAGGAATGCGCCGGTGCCATGAAAATATCGGTTTCAATGCCGTTTTCGTTTAATATCTGCTTTCCCAGTGCAATCATTTTTTTCTGTTTTTCATAGGAAAAACCCGCGAATTCGGAAAAATGGTTCAGCGGAAAAAGTCCGCCGTGCTTTGTCCCGTACAGATGACGGTATCCGTGCATGGCAAGAACGCAGCCTTCCTCTTTTAATTTTTTCATTCTGTCGAAAAAATCCGGAACATCTTCCGTTTTATGCAGATGGGCATCCCTGCAGTCCGGAACAATGCCAAGCAGGGGCTTTATGTTGTATTTATCCAGAATGGTCTTGAAAGCTTCAAACTTTTCCCAGTCCATATCGGGTGTGATGTCATCCATACGCACTGCAATTTTCATTCTAACCACCATGCCTTTCCGTAACCTGCGTCCTATGCCTTAAGCAAGTACATCTCCCGCCTGCAGTTCCTTTGCCGACTCATATTTCTTTATGAGCAGGGAACCGTCCACCGTCCGGACAATGGGATGTCCGTCAAATACATCAATAACTTCTCCGGGCGCATAGGCGGAAAAATCTATCATTTCATCAAAGGGCTGTGCTTCCCACACCGTAACCTTTTCTTCTCCTACGTAAGCAAAAGCTCCCGGGAAAGGCGCTGCCACGCCGCGGATGAGGTTATAAATCTCTCTGGTTCTGCCGTGGAAATCGATTTTTCCGTCCGCCGCCGTACGCTTGTTGTACCAGGAGTCAAAATCCTTAGAGTCCGTCCTTACGGATATATTTCCCTCTTTATAAGCCGCAAGCAACTTCTTTATCAGATTTTTGGAGCAAATCATGTTCTTGTACTGCGCCGTGCGGATATCGTCCTGAGGGGTTATGGAAAACATCTCCGTGGCAAATACATTGGGGCTGTCCGCCTTTTCGTCATAGCAAAACAGGTTTAAGTTAAACCGGGTATCCCCTAAAATAATGGACCAGTTTAGCGGAGATCGTCCCCTGCCGAAGGGCAGATAACCGGCATTACCGTGAAAGCCGTAAATGCCGTAAGCAAATCTGTCTAACACCGACTTCGGAATAAGGCGCTGCCAGCCCATGGAAATGCCGATGTCAAATTCGTTCTCTGTGAAGAATTTCTGCGTTTTTTCATCCGTCAGAAAATAGCTGTCCGCTTCGTGCACCGGGATGCCGTATTTTTCGGTAAGCCCCGACAATCCCTTGTAACCGGACACCTGGTTTTTCTTCGTCACCTCCGGGCTGATGGTCACCACCAGATCTACCGGACAGATGTGCTCCTGTATGAAGCTTACGATATTTTCGGAGGTATCCTTAACCCCGAAAACGACTACTCTATATTGCATAGTATCTCCCACTTTGCTATTACGCAGCATTCTGCATACTCAGTCTGCGTTCCTGATACCATCCACGCAGACGCGCTTGCGCTTAGAAATCACCGTAGCGGTACATAAGATGCCACAGAACGGCATCTAAGTACCGACGGTGATTAAAAGTCTGCTTTGGATGGTATGCAGAATGCAGAGTTACTTCCTATAGATTCTCTTTGTACCAGTCAATGGCAAGGTTAATGCCCTTCGCGAAGTCGTATTCCGGGTCATAACCCAGAAGTTCGCGTGCCTTGGTGATGTCCGCATTGGAGTCGCGGATATCGCCTGCACGGTTGGGACCGAAGTTCGGCTCCACATCCTTGCCCAGTGCCTTGCACAAATCATGGTAAACGTCAATTAAATATTCTCTGCCGCCGGCACCGATATTAAAGGCCTCGCCTGCCGCATCGGAGGATGCCAGACATGCCTTTAAGTTGGCTTCGATGACATTGTCTACGTAAGTAAAATCACGGGACTGTTTGCCGTCGCCGTTGATGGTAGGCACTTCCCCGTTCATAAGCTGCTTGATAAACTTAGGGATTACCGCTGCATACATGCCGTTGGGGTCCTGACGTCTGCCGAATACGTTGAAATAACGCATACCGTAGGTGTCCAGTCCGTACAGTACTTTATACAGTCTGCCGTACTCTTCGTCCACGCGCTTGGTCAGCGCATAAGGAGAAAGCAGATGTCCTTCGTGTCCTTCCTTCTTGGGCAGTACCGGGTGGTCGCCGTATACAGAGGAGGAAGAAGCATAAACAAACTTCTTTACTCCGTTCTGACGGGAAGCTTCCATCATGTTCAAGGTGCCGCGGATATTGATTTCCTCATATAAAAGAGGCATTTCAATACTTCTGGGAACACTGCCCCATGCAGCCTGGTTCAGCACATAGGTAACACCCTTTGTGGCTTCCATACAGGTGTCCAGATTCCGGATGTCTCCCTTGATAAAGGTGAATTTGGGGTTCTTGGTGAGAGGTTCGATGTTCTCATATTTACCGGTGGAAAGGTTGTCCAGACATCTTACAGTATAGCCTAACTCTAAAACGGCTTCACAGATATTGGAGCCGATAAAGCCCGCACCGCCGGTTACTAAAAATACGCTGTCTTCATCAAATTTTAAATTACGAAATCCCATGGTTTTGTACTCCTTTTATAATCTCCAGTAAATGAAATCGCCGGCTTCATATTCTTTTCTGTCGAAAATACCCTTGATATCCAGAAATACCTTCTGCTTGTGCTCCGGCTTGTAGAAGCCTGCAATATCCTCTTTCTTTAAGGATAAGAACTGAGTATGGGAAACGGCAATCAGCACGGCATCCATATCCCTTACTTCCTCCATGGTTCCGAAGGTAATGCCGTAAAGGCGCTTTGCTTCGTCTGCATCGGCAGCCGGGTCTACCACAAGAGGAGTAATGCCGTACTCTGCCAGCTCGTTGTAGATATCGATAACCTTGGTGTTTCTGGTATCCGGACAGTTTTCCTTGAAGGTAAAGCCTAAGATTGCCACTCTGGCGTTCTTTACCGGGATGTCCGCCTTAATCAGGTTTTTCACCAGACTTTCTGCCACATACTTGCCCATATCATCGTTAATACGGCGTCCGGAAAGAATAATCTGGGAATGATAACCGAGCTGTTCTGCCTTGTAGGTCAGGTAATAAGGGTCAACACCGATGCAATGTCCGCCTACCAGACCGGGATAGAATTTAAGGAAGTTCCACTTGGTTCCCGCTGCCTTTAATACGGACTGGGTATCAATGCCCATTTTATTGAAAATAATGGATAATTCGTTCATGAAAGCGATATTGATATCTCTCTGGCTGTTTTCGATAACCTTGGCAGCTTCCGCAACCTTGATGGAGTCTGCACGGTAAACGCCGGCTTCCACAACCAGTTCATATACGTTGGCAATTTCTTCCAGAGTTTCGGCATCCATACCGGATACAATCTTGGTAATGGTTTCCAGACGGTGTACCTTGTCGCCCGGGTTAATTCTTTCGGGAGAATAACCAATCTTAAAGTCCACGCCGCACTTTAAGCCGGATTCCTTCTCTAAGATAGGAACGCAGATATCTTCGGTAACGCCGGGATATACGGTGGATTCAAATACGACAATGGAGCCCTTGGTCAGGTTCTGTCCTAAAATCCGGCTGGCGCCTTCTACCGGAGTAAGGTCCGGGGTATGGTCGGGATTTACCGGTGTGGGTACTGCCACAATATGGAATTTGGCTTCTTTTAACTTGGAAGGATCTGCTGTAAAATCCACCTTGGTTTCCTTGATGACATCGTTGCCGACTTCGTTGGTCGGGTCCACACCGCTCTTATACAGTTCGATTTTCTTTGCATTCAGGTCGAAGCCCACTACCTGGATTTTTCTGGCAAAGGCAACCGCAATCGGCATGCCTACATAGCCAAGGCCTACTAATGATAATTTTTCTTCACCGCTTAAAAGTTTTTCGTACAAGCTCATATTCGTTTCCTTCCTGTTCTTTATCTTAATTTATTTTATTGCTTTTTCTATCTCTTTTATATATACATCCGTTATGAGGTTTCTGTCAAATTCCCGTTCCATTTTTTTCCTGCCGCGAAGCCCCATCCGGGCGCGTTCTTCCGTGGGCAGTGCCAGGAACTTTTTAAGAGCTTCCTGTAAGCCTGCGGCATCCTTTGGCTCACATAAGAAACCGGTAACGCCGTCTTCCACAATTTCCTTACAGCCGCTTATATTGGTGGCAATGACCGGCCGTGCCGTGGCAGCCGCCTCCATAAGTACATTGGACATTCCCTCATGGTACGTGGGAAGAACTATGGCGGAGGCATCCTTCAGGTAATCTTCCACATTGGTATGGAACCCGTGCTGTGTTACCATTCCCTGCTTTTCGTAAGTATCCAGCAGTTCTCCGTAATCCTCATCGCAGTAGCCCAGCGTTTCAAAGGTTACGTTTTCCCCATGCAGGGCTTTTGCTGCCTCTAAAAATTCTTCAATTCCCTTTTCCCGCATAATCCGCCCGATAAATAAAAACCGGGTTCTTTCCTGCTCCGGATAGGGCGCCGGGGTGTGTTTTGCAAGGTTTACGCCGGAGCCGTGCACCAAAAGGCTCTTCTTTCCCTTTATCCCGCACTCCTCAAAAATACGGCGGTTCTGTTCATTCTGAAAAAAAATGCATTCCGCCCTTTTTAAGCCCGTCCGGTACATGCGGACAATCAGCTTCTTTAAGAAATTGTCCTTCTGGAAGGTACTGCCCAGTCCCGTAATGGTTGCCATGTACGGAACCTTTCCCATCCTGCAGGCAAGTCCGCCGTATACATCCGGTTTTATGGTGTAAAGAAGCACCATATCCGGCTTCACTTCTTTTAAGAGCTTTTTGTAGGAACGGTACAACCGGATATCCTGCAAAGGATTCATGCCCCTGCGGTTTATTTCCGTAAACCGGACCTCACAGCCCTCTTCGGCAAGCTCCTTCGTCTTTACCTCATCGGGAAGGCTGACCACCACTCTATGCTTTTGTAAGAGTTTTAGCAGCAATTCGTTCCGGAAATCATACAGACCGCCCGAAGAATTGCCCAACACCAAAATTGTGCCCATTTATCTGATTATCTCCACATTCTCCATATCCCGGATGGCAATTTCATTGTACTTCATCATGCAGATGCCCTCTTTGTAGGCACCGATTGCCTTCTCACCGGTCTCGCCACCTAAATTGGCAAGCACTCTTGCCGGGAAATTCACACCGCATTCATATGCATGAGGATAACCGCCGCCGAACCGGGGATTGACCTCCGAGATATAATACATTCCGTCAATCTTAAAAATATCGATGTCAATCATGCCGGCAAATCCGCAGTCTTCCGCAAATTTTTCCAGCATTTCAAAAAGAGCGGCATCCTTTACCGACACGGACTTATCCGTTTCCCCGGCGCGCATTTTGATTTTTTCCTTTACAAAAATCGAGGTACATTTATGGGAAAGCATATCCACGTAAACATCTGCTCCGTATTCGGTGCCGTTCATAAACTCCTGAATCATCAGGTTGTCATAGCAGGAAAACAGCACTTCGATTTCTTCCCGGCTGCTTACCTTATTGATATTGATACTGGCGCTTCCCTTTACCGGCTTTACAAAAACAGGATAGGAAATTTCTCCCTGCTCCACCGCTTTGTAGAAAGCCTCCTTATCCACATAGCACTTCCCGGTGGGAATGTTCTTTTCATTAAGAAGCTCATACATTCTGTATTTGTCAAAGCAGGTTTCCACCATCTCATAAGGAGATACAATGGGGGTGGTGCCTACCGCCAGAAAGCGTTCTCTTTCCTTTGCCAGAAAACTTAATTCCGGGTCTATCAAGGAAAATACACCGTCTATTTTTTCTTTTTCACAGATGGCTAAAATTCTGTCCAGATAATCCGGTGCCGTAATCCGCGGAACCAGATAAAAAGCATCCGCCTCGTAAACCGCCGGTGCAAGATTGGAGCAGTCCGTTGCAATAATGCGTCCGCTGTCCCCTACGGTTTTCTTAAAATACTGTACGATTTTATTCCTCGTTCCTGCACTGAGTATTAAGATATTCATGCTATTTTTCGTACTCCTCCATCCCTTTTTGCTTTTCACTTACCTTACTTCCAGACTTCCTGTTTCCTGTAACCGCCTCTTTCGTATTTCTGCAAAGTTACCCTCTACGGCATTGGTATCTTCCGCCACCTCATCAGAATGTCCCAGCACTGTTTTTATGGTCAGGAAAATTACCTTTATGTCCATCTCAAAGCTAAGATTTTCCACATATTCGATATCCTTCTGCAGCCTATGGTCCCAGTCAATAAAATTGCGCCCGCTCACCTGAGCCAGTCCGGTAAGTCCCGGTCTTACGGTATGCCGCAGTTTTTCCCGGTCGGAATAGTAAGGAAGGTAACTGACCAGAAGCGGTCTCGGCCCTATTAAGCTCATATCTCCCTTCAGGATATTGAACAGCTCCGGCAGTTCGTCTAAACTGGTGGTGCGCAGTATCTTTCCGAAATGCGTGAGCCTCTTTTCATCCGGGAGCAAATTCCCGTCCGCATCTCTTTCATCCGTCATGGAACGGAATTTATAAAGCCGGAATACCTTTTCGTTCTTCCCCGGTCTGTCCTGGGTAAAGATAGCCGGTTTTCCCAGCTTGCAACGAATCAGAATCCACAAAATCACATACAGTGGGGAAAGCACCACTATCCCCGTGAACGACAGCAGAATATCCAAAAGGCGTTTGATACACTTTTTATACATCCGATAAACCATGCCTTTCTTTGCATTACCATTATGCTTATGCAAATAATCCGCGGATAATTTCTATCACGGCATCCTGTTCCTCAACCGTCATTTTTATATCAGAAGGAAGACATAAACCTCTGTTAAAAATATCTTCATCCACACATACGCCGTCCGCCGCCGTTATAAAATCATGGTCTGCATAAATGGGCTGCAGATGCATGGGCTTCCAGATGGGACGAGTTTCGATATTGTAAGAAGCCAGCACTTCCCGGATTTCATCGGGGCAGCTCTTGCCGGACTCTTTGGTGTAACGGCTGTCATGGTCGCTTCTTATCTGCTCTGTCATGGCATCCTTATCCACCAGTAAACAACTCAGCCAGAAATTGGGTTCGGTATCGGACAGATACGGATTCATCTGCACCGGGAGTCCCGCAAGCCCTTTTCTGTAACACTCATATATTTCTTTTTTCCGCGCCTTGTGCTCTTCCAGATGCAGCATCTGTCCTCTGCCGATACCGGCTAACACATTGCTCATGCGGTAATTATAACCAAGCTCCGTATGCTGATACCAGGGTGCCGCATCTCTTGCCTGGGTGGACCACTTTCTTGCCTTTTCCGCCGCTTTTTCGTCATCCGTAAGCAGCATGCCGCCGCCCGATGTGGTAATAATTTTGTTTCCGTTAAAGCTGACAACATTAAACTTACCGAAGCTTCCGGTCTGCTTTCCTTTATAGGTGGCGCTCAGGGACTCTGCCGCATCTTCAATCAGAATGGCATTGTGGGCTTTGCAGATATCCAGTATTTCATCCATTTGGGAAGGAGTTCCGTACAGATGCGCCAGCACGACAACCTTTACATCCGGGTACTTCTGGAAAGCCCTTTCCAGCGCTTTCGGGTCCATATTCCAGGTATCGTACTCCGAATCGATGAAAATCTGTTCTCCGCCTTCATAAGTAACCGGATTGACGGTCGCATCAAAAGTCATATCGGTGCAGAATACCTTGTCGCCCGGCTTCACACCTGCCAGTTTTACCGCCAGATGAAGTGCCGCGGTTCCGGCGGAAAGTGCCACGGAAGCCTTACAGCCTACATAATCCCGCACACTTTTTTCCAGATGCTCCAGATTGGCGCCCACTGTCGATACCCAGTTGGTGTCAAATGCCTCTTTTACATATTTCTGCTCTTCTCCATGCATGGTAGGAGATGCCAGCCAGATTTTCTTGTCAAATGGTTTCATGCCGTTACTCCTGTTCTCCCTTAGGGTTATAGGTCGGTACAATTTCTTTAATCAGGCCCTTGATGTCATTGCTTTCGTCCCGGGATGCCACTTCCAGATTGCGAAGCTGTCTGAAAAACAGGGACTCGTCCATCTCGATGGGCTTGCCGATATGAATCAGCTCGTTGTCCGTATTCTGCAGGCCTTCCTCATCCATCAGCAGTTCTTCATATAATTTTTCACCGGGTCGGAGCCCTGTAAACTCAATTTTAATATCTTCATCCACTTTGTATCCGGAAAGACGGATTAAATTCCTGGCAAGGTCTAAAATCTTTACCGGTTTGCCCATGTCCAGCACGAAAATCTCGCCGCCCTTGGCATAGGCTCCCGCCTGCAGCACCAGAGAAACCGCTTCCGGAATGGTCATAAAGTAACGGATAATATCCGGGTGGGTAACCGTTACCGGACCGCCTGCCGCAATCTGCTTCTTGAACAGGGGAATGACGCTGCCGTTGCTGCCTAAAACATTGCCGAACCGCACTGCCACAAATTCCGTATCGTAATGCCGGTTGAATACCTGCACAATCATTTCGCATATACGCTTGGACGCTCCCATGATGTTGGTGGGATTGACGGCTTTGTCCGTGGAAATCAGCACAAATTTCCTGGTGCCGAAAAAGGCTGCCGCCTGCGCGGTCTTAAACGTACCCATGACATTGTTCTTGACCGCCTCGTTGGGGCTGTCTTCCATGAGCGGCACATGCTTATGGGCTGCCGCATGGTACACAATATCCGGTCTGTATTTTTCAAAAATGGTATACATTCTCCTGGTGTTGCGCACGGAACCGATTAACACCACCAGATTTAATTCCGGGTGGTTTCGCAACAACTCCTGCTGGATGTCGTAGGCATTGTTTTCGTAAATGTCCACAATAATCAGGCAGGAGGGTTTGTGTCCGGCAATCTGTCGGCAAAGCTCACTGCCGATGGAACCGCCGCCGCCTGTTACCAGCACGCATCTTCCCTGCACATAGCCTAAAATGGAATCGATATCCACCACAATGGGGTCCCTTCCCAAAAGGTCCTCCACGTCCACATCCTTTAACTTGCTTACATTGACCTCGCCGTTCACCAGCTGGTACATGCCGGGCAGGGTACGGAGCTTACAGGTCGTGTCCTTGCAGATATCAATAATCTTGCTGATTTCCGAACGGGAAACAGAAGGCATGGCAATAAAGATTTCATCAATGGCATAGGTATCCACCGCTTCCTTGATTTTGTTCCTGCCGCCGATGATTTTAATGCCCTGGATGAATTTGCCATGCTTGTTCACATCGTCATCAATCAGGCATTTAATCTGCATATGGGTGTATCTGCTGTTAATAATATCCTTGATAATCAGGTTTGCCGCTTCACCGGCGCCGATAATCATGATATTGGTAAGCCTTTCCTTTTTTCTGCCCTTCTGCCGCAGGCTTCGTAAAAACCGATAGCTGAAACGGCTGGCAAAGGTAAACGCAATCTGCAGGAATACAAACATAAAATAATAGCTGCGGGGAACCGGTTTGCCGGCAATCATCAGCCCCAGGCCGTTAAGTGCCGCCGTCACACCGCATGCCGCCACAATATTCTGCAGCTCGTTTACACTGGCAAATGCCCAGAGACTGTTATACAAACGCAGTATTTCAAATACCACCACGGTAATCAGCATGGTGATGGGCATAAAAGAATAGACAGAATCCAAAAAAACAGGGTCAATATCCTTGTATACAAACTCGTAACGCATCCACAAAGCCATAACGGAAGAAGCGAACACGGCCGCAATATCATAAATCAGCAAAAATATTCTTCTGTATAAAAGTGCTGTATTGATTGTTTTTTTCATCTTATAAATCCTTCGTATCCTTTATTTTTGGCATAAGCAGTACCAGTACGAAAAACAGGGCAAAGCCCGTGGGAATATAGGGGAGCATCACCCATTCCACCAGACCGCAGATACCGAATACCCCGATAACCGCTACCGGCACAATCCCGGCTTTTTCCCCTTTGTGTCTGCTGTAATAGTAAATGCTTCTGATTCCGAATACCATGCAGAACAGAAGAAAATAAATACCTGCTCCGATACCGAAGTCATATGCCACCTGAATGTAGGCATTGTGGGCGTGGGCAATCATCTTGCCGTTGTCCCCCTGTACCGCTACATCCTTGTGCCCCTTCCAGTCAAGAAGCGACAGATACTTCTTATAAATTTCCATACGGCCGTTGGTATAATCGGCATTGCCGCCGATGCCTTCCTTTTCTTCAGTCAGTTCCGGGGAAGAAAATCCGGTTACGCCCTCCTGTGTTTCGGAGACTGCATCCTCCTGCACCGTATGCTCTTTATCATAATAGGTCAGCTTGGCATCAAATACTGCAAGAAACTTCCGCACGGTAATATAGCGGAAGGAATTCCAGTCCTCTCCTTCTTTGATGGAATCCTGGAACCATTCTATTTCAAAAGTCTGCGGTTTGTTGTAAACCGCGGGAATAATACGGCAGGCAGTAAAGGTACCCACAAAAAAGCCCGCCAGTGTCAGAAGCAACAGCCCGGTACGAAACAGCGCCTTTAAGATGCCGTCCTTAAATTCCGTAAAAGAGGTAACTACGATAAGCAGTCCTACCAGGACAGCCGCCGCATAAAGTCCCGTCCGGGAAGCGGTCAGCAGCATATAGCCGCCTGCAAGTCCGAATACCCAGAGTTCCTTTAAGCAGAGCGAAATTTTCTTCGTCCTTGCATATTTAACCAAAAAAACAGCCAGCGCCAGCACCAGCACAAAGCAGTCATAGACCGCAGAAGAGGTCACCGTATGGAACACGCCGGGATAACGGGTATGGGTGTAAAAATGGAACGGTCTGTGCAGCCATGCATAAATGCAGATGCCTGTAAAATGTAAAAACACACCGTTTACGAAATTACTAAGATACCGTTCTCTGTCTCCTCTGTCCAAAAGCCGTAGGGCAAACAAAAGCCACAGTATAAACCAGGTAACCGGCCACTGCTTTCCGTTCCGGCTCCGGATAAATTCCGCCAGAAGAAGGAGAAGCATAATGCTGTATACCGGTGAAATATCCTTAAAAATATTTCTTTTTCTTCTGATATTCAGGAACAGATGGTACAGTACATTTACCGCAACCATGCCCCAGAGTGTGAAAGCAACCGCCGTTCCTCTGGCAAGGATAAGACTTTCTTCATCCGCTCCCTGCTGCATGCAGTACCGGATGCCGGCTCCCGCTGCCAGTACTATATAAACCGGCTGATATACATTAAAAAGTTCTTCCTTTGCGAAGCCGCAGAGAATTGCCAGGGCAAAGCAGGCTATGGTAATGTTGCCAGCGCTTTTCTGGTCAAAGGTGGACAGGGCATTCAGGTATCTGACACAGCCCAGCATCACGCCCGCAAAGGAAACCGTCTGCAGAATGTCCGGCAGCCTGCCAAGGCAGTCATTTAAGCAAATCTTCTTTTCCGCCACCGGTTCTTTTTTATGAAACAGACAATACCATGTAAAAAGCAGGAACAACAGAATACCGGTTTCATAGAAAATAATATCCACGGTTTCCGTTGCCAGTCTCTTTGCCGGAAATACGTTGTATGCGGCAAAAAGCGCTCCCGCTGCCGCCAGCACACCTGCCGGCATACGCCACAGCATGCCGATGCTCACTTTCTTCGCATCTTTTTTACGGAACACAAGCTCCGCCGCCAGAAGAAGCAGCACACCGGCAAGCAGAATGCAGCCTCCGATGAGAAGATACTGCTTCGCCGTAAAATAAACCCGGTAGCCGTAGAGAATGTCCACATTTAAGCCGTCTTCCATGGAAAGCAGAAGCTCCGCTCCCGGACATTCTATGGAAAAATAGTACACCTCCCCTGCTTTCCATTCCCCGCGCATGGGAATGGTAAACAGTCCCGGAATATTTTCTTCCGATAAGGTAAACACACTGTATTCCAGCTTGTTCAGGTTGGCGTCAAACAGGCGGAAATACAGAGTTTTTCCATCTATATCCGCTGTGTCTTCGTTGTATACATAAAAACTTAACGAGCGCAGGCAGTCATTCACCGGAATGAACTGCTGCAATACCGTTCCTTCGTTTGCGGTAATGGCTTTGGATTCTTTGTCCACACTGCCCATATACTGCCAGGGTCTTATGAGTTTCATCGGCCAGACCGAGAATACGGCAAGGAACACAAGTATACATATGGTCGCCTGTACGGCTCTTTTCATGGATATTGTATTTTTCAAGCCTCTTCTCTCCTGCCTATACGATGCTAAAGCATCAAATTAGTATACCATATTTTCCGTTTCTTTACAATCAAGAAACTCGTCCTACCGGTCGCCGCCGGTGAGATTTAAGTTGACGCCGTTCATATAGCCCATGCTGTCCGATAACAGAAAGCGGATAGCTTCCACTGTTTCCTCCACCTTCACATTCCGTTTTAAGGTGCAGGACTCCCGGTTCATTTCCACAATCCGTTCGTCGATTTCGCTTAAAAACGGGGTTTCCATCATATTGGGAGAAATGCCGTTGACGCAGATGCCCTTATCGGCATATTCCATTGCCATGCTCTTCATCAGCCCCAGCAGTGCATACTTGGTCACTACATACTGGCTCATGAACTTCGGCGGCATCCCGAGCGTTACGGCAGAAAGCATGACAACAACTTTGCCGCTGCCCCGTTTTGCCATACCCGGCAGAATATTCTGTCCCAGTGTCAGAAGGGAATGCACCTGCAGCTCCATGTCTTTGCTTACCGCGGACCAGTCCGCCTTTTTCAGTTTGTTGTAGGTAAGCTTTGCCGCCGGCAGATGTATGAAATAATCCGGGCAGTCCCCCGCTTCTTTTAAGGCGGCTGTTATTTTCAAGGTTTCCTCTTCCTTCGATAAATCCGCCTGAACAGGAATGATTTCCGCTCTTCTTTCCTCCGCCTGCAGCTTTTGCAGGGCTTCTCCGTGGGAGGAGTATCCCGCATATATCTTTATGTTTCTTTCGTTTCCGCTGTTTTCCTCACAGATACGGTTTATGAGTGTTTTTCCTACCTCAGATGAGGCGCCCGTAATCAGATATACCCTATTCTCCATCTTTAAGCACTCCAATCTGCATACTGCCCCGCAGTACTTTTTCCTTCTTCTGGTTGGTAATGACAACCTTCAGTTTGATTACCGGGAAATGTTCGTTCTTTTCCGCCACTTCCCCGGAAACAAGGAGCGTGTCCCCTACAAAGACCGGCTTCACGAACTTGGTTTCCACACTGTGTATCAGGCTGTTTTCTCCCGGCAGGTAAACGCCCGCCAGCGTGGACAAAAACGATGCCGTCAGCATACCGTATGCCACCCTGCCGGGATACCCCTTCTTTTTTGCAAATTCCGCATCGTTATGCAGGGGATTGCAGTCCCCGGTGATAGCTAAAAAATGTGCCAGCATGTCTTCCGTTACCGTTACGGAATAGCTTTCCGTCTGTCCTACCGTCAGTTCTTCAAATGTGTATCGGTTCATTATTCCCCCGCTTCTCCGTCATAATTTCCGGTTTCGATTTTTTCTGCGATTACCTTTTTTGCCTGCCCTGCTTTTTCCTGCCATTCCGCGTAAGCCTTGTCCCAGGATGCATATCCGCTCTGCCCTCTTTTATCGGGCAGATCATAGGTTTCAATCAGATATTCTTCCAGAAAAGCCGTGCATTTCTCCGAGCCCAGTGCATTGGTATGGCCGCCGCCGTCATAAAAGTCCGTTGCAAAATCAATGGCTATCTCTTCTCTATAGTCGTTCATATCCAGGAAATGATACCCATAGCTCTCCACGTAATCACTCATGTAATTGCACATTTTCTTTTCATCATAAGTAAGATCCGTGGGGGTCACCAGAAACAATGCCTGTATTTCATGCCCGGATAAATATTCCAGAAGTTCCTTCAGTGTTTCTTCCTGTTCGTCGGGAATCGGAAGTCTGTCCGTAATCATACTGACATCGGCCGCTTCTCCGACCACCACGTTTTCATTCAACCAGTATCCTTTCATACTGTTAGATTTCTCATACAGAAATGTCCGGTACTGGTCCGGCAGCACAATGGTTTTCCAGTTTTCATGGTACTTGATAATATCAAAATAATAGGTGTAGCGCTCCGTCACGTCCGGCACCAGGTCGTTAATGGTGCGGATACGGTTTAAGGAGTACTTCATGTTGTCCGTAACCCCTCTGGTATATGCCATGTTTTCCATCATATGCTCGTCCGTGTAGGTAAACATGCGCATTTCAAAAATAAACAGCTCCGGGGACTGGGTCTTTAACGCTTCCTCCACCAGATGAATGGCCGCCTTGGGGCGCTGCACATTGCTTGCCAGAGGATATGCCGTAAAACCGCTCTCCCCCCACATCTGGGGTCCCGAAAGACAAGGGTAAACGGGGCTGGAGCCTATCATCACCACATCTATGGTGTCGTCCGGCTCCGCATAAAAGCCGGTAAAAATATCCTTGATTACACCGCTTGTACGCATCATATACGTGAGAGGTATCAGCATGCACACAAACAGAAGACAAAACAATATGGATTTGAATGCCTGTTTTTTTGTCATTGTCCTGCCTCCTTAAAAGCCTCTGTAAATAAATTCCGCAGCATTGTAACCGGGACCGTAATATCCCAAGAAAATCACACTAAACAGTGCGATATACAAAAGTATCCACCGGATACCAATGGGCATGGCCGAAAATCTGTCCCGGATGGACTTTTTCCCCTGCAAAACAGAAACTGCCAGTAAAACAAAGAGAACCACTACGGTAATCACAAGTTCAATACCGTTTAACCCCAAAGACAGCAGGGAACCGTTCCAGAAGATTTCCGGATTGAAGTCCGCAAACATCTGCCGGTAGCTGTGCAGGCCGTCCGTAAAGCTGCTTGCCCTGAAAAAAACAAAGCTGGCGCTGACCAGTAAAAAGGTCCGAATCTGCTGCCAAAGAGCAAACCACTTTGTATTGTCCGTCACCCGGCACCATGCCTTCAGCTTTTTCCACAGCGGCTCTCCCGCTTCGCCCAGCACAATGTATGCCCAGTGAATAAGACCCGAACCCATGATGAACTTCCAGGCTCCTCCGTGCCACATGCCTACCGCAAACCAGAGAATAAACATGGCGGCAAAGGTGGCAAGCTTCTTTCCCCATTTTTTTCCGAACTTCTTTTTGCAGTCCGTCTGCAGCTTTGTAAACGCTTTGCTGCGGAGCAGCGGGTAAAACAGATAATCCTTCAGCCATGCCCCCAGAGTAATGTGCCAGCGGCGCCAGAACTCTTGAATGGATTTGGAGAAAAAGGGCCGGTCAAAATTCTCGGCAAGAGGAATCCCCAGCGCTTCCGACAGACCGATGACAATATCCATGCCGCCGGAAAAATCCGCATAAAGCTGGAAGGCAAAGCCTATGGCGGCTATTACGATGTAAAAGCCCCGGTAGGTATCCGTATCCCCGTAAATCGTATTCACCACCACCGCCAGACGCTCCGCAATGACTAATTTCTTGAAGAAGCCCCAGAGCATGCGCTGCAGCCCGTAGGTGAATTTATGATAGTCAAATTTATGGGGCGCATACAGCTCCTGTTCCACATCCCGGTAACGCAGGATGGGACCGGAAATAATCACCGGGAAATAAAAACCGAACAGCGCAAATTTAAGGAAGTTCTTCTGCGGCTTTCCGATTTCGTAATACACATCAAAAAGATACCCTAAAAGAGACAGGGTATAAAAAGAAATCCCCAGAGGTGCCGCTGCCTGCACGGTTTTTAAAAGACTGCTTCCCGGAAACAGGCGCATGGCAATGGCATTGTAGGTATAAATGCCGAAATTGCAGTATTTTAGTGCCGTAAGTTCAAGCAGGCAGAAAACGACAACAAGTGAAAGGACAGTTTTTCGTTTTTTCTGTTCTTTCACTCTATCAATATACAATGCCGCACCGTATATAATTGTAATGGTCACTGCCGGATAAAGAATCAGGTACGCACTTCCGGCAGTCAGAAAATATCCTATGCTTGCAAGCAGCAGAAACGGTCCCTGCAGTTTCCCCGGCAGCAGGTAATACACCGCAAACAGAACCGCCGCAAAGCACAGGAAATAAAATGATGTAATCGCCATTGGCTGCTCCTGTTATTTCTGTAAAATAATGTCTACCATTTCGCCCACGTTCTTCATGGTAACCACCTGGCCCATGGTAAACTTCATGCCGAATTCCTGCTCCACTGCGGCAACCAGGTTGATATGCTCCAAAGAATCCCAGTCGTCGATGTCCGCAGAGGTTGTGGTTTCCGTTACGGTGATGTCGTCATCGTCAAAAACATCCCGGAACACTTTATTTAATCTTTCAAATACTTCTTCTCTTGTCATAATGCTTTCCATGCCTTTCTATTCTGTAATCTCTATATACCGGTTCTTATTTTCGTAAGCAGCCGGAATTTCATATTCCCATTCCGCATTGCCCTCATTGTCCCTGTTCTTCAGGGTAAAGCCCTGCAGTCCGTAAAAATTCTCCACCATTTTGTTCTTGGCGGTGGGATAATAATAGCCGTAAATACGGGCAATTCCCCGCTTTTTGCACTCCTCCGTAAGCCTGTCCATCATGGCAAATTCCATATCCCGCTTCAGTACCCGGCAGCTCATGAGCCACAGTTCTATGTGCAGGGCATCCTCTTTTATTTTGCCGATGACCACGGATACCACGCCGTTGTCGCCGAACTTGTCCGCGAGTTTGCCGTACAGGGTAATATAGGAGGAGTCTTCCGCCATATGCTCGATATCCGCCTGGGAAAGGCGCTTTGTGGTCAGATTGAACTGGTTGCTTTTATTGGTAAGCTGGGCAATCCGCGCCATGTAAAGGGGAACAAACGCCCCGATTTCCGCTTTCATATCCAGGGATTTTAAGTACTCCCCGTAATCGGCGAAATTGTCCTGCATCTTCTTTCTTTCCTGATTTGCCTTATACATTTCGTTGCGCTTCGTATCGTCTTCGGAAAGTCCCGTCACCTCAAAGAACCCGGAACGGTCCAGTGTTTTTAGGTATTCCTCCGGCTTGTCCATTTCAGGTACTGCCACACCCGGCAGATTCTGCCTGATGATTTCCCTCTCGGCCGGATTGTCGTCCACAAATACCAAGCTGTCCGTACCGATGTTTAATTCCGCGGCAATCTCCGCCACGTTTTTGCTCTTCGGCTCCCAGTTGGCTTTGATTACCATAAAGTCATCCGGCTTTAGGACACTGTCCGGACGGCTTAAACCCGCCAGCGCATTTTCCTCTTCGTTCTTGGAGCTTACATTCAGCATGATGCCGATCTGCTTCTGCTCCTTTAAGTAGCTCTGGAACTCGGCATACACCTGTCCCATGGACGTTTCCTGACCGATTTCTATGTTTTCCGGGCCGTCGTCTCCGACCACTCCGCCCCAGAGGGTGTTGTCCAGATCCAGCACATATGCTTTTTTGTTTTTTCCGTAAACGGATTTTATAATATTTGCCAGATTGTAGGAAAGTGTGGGGATGGCAGGTACGCATAACGCATATTTGTACATATGCCAGTAAAAAGAATCACCCCATTTATCCAGTCCGTAGCATGCCGACAGGTACTGGATATCCTGCAGATAAAAGTTTTCGTTTGCGGCGGCATACTCTGCAAACAGGGCGTTCAGCCGGTTTACAAAGGCTACCCTTCCGTTGGAATTTACCGCATCCATATTTCCCAAAAGGCGGTAGTACGGAAATTCAAAATTGTTCTGGATAATGACGCACCCGTAGGTTTCCTTTAATTTTTCCCACATAACACGGAAATGCTCATAGGTATCCTTTATGAGCTGTCCGGTCTTTTCCCGGCTGTCGCCCACTGCCGGATATTCGGCAATGTTGCGGTTCGTGGTGTGAATATAAATCAGATCCGGGGCAAATTCCGCAAGCTCCGGGTTGTCAAACATGGCATCCTGCCAGTACTGCCCGTATTCGGATTCGTAAAAGGAAGGCTCAATGCCGTAATGCAGCAGAAACAGTTCCAGTATCCTTATGACATCATGGGTGGTGCTTCCGCCTAAAACCGCAATCTTCTTTTTTATCCGGGTTGTCCCGTCCGAAAGAAGTGTTTTCTTTATGCTTTTTGCTTTTTTCAAAATCAATTCGCTGTCAAAAGGATATTCTAATTCCCGCATAATCACTTACAAGCCTTTCTGCAGTCAAAAGACTGCGTACTCTTTATCATACCATAACCGCTCTTCTCTATCAACCGCCCGCTTTCCGGCACTGTTTTCCGTCCCGCACCGTTCTCTGCCCGGTACTGTCTTTATTTCTCTCCGTCCTCTGCGCTGTCTTTCCCCACCTTTTCCTTTATCACATACTGGGGGGAATTGTTCATGCAGACGTAGATTCTGCCGATGTATTCGCCAATCATGCCCATCATAAGCATCAGCATACCGCCGATAAACATAATGGCTGACATAAGGGAGCTGAAGCCTACCGGAACGGCAGGGTTTACAAATTTCTTAATCACCGTGTAAATGGCATATAAAAATCCCAGTCCGGCACAGATGGTTCCCGCCATGGTTGCCAGACGCAAAGGTTTTACAGAGAAAGAGGTAAAACCGTTAATCCAGAGAGCTAAAAGCTTGCCCAGCGTATAGCCGGAGGTACCGATTTCCCGTTCCCTGTGGGTTACGTTCACATTGACAATGCTCTTTGTGCTGCGAAGCACCAGACCGATGACATAGGGATAGGCATTTTTATACCGGAGCACCTCATCCACCACAAAACGCTTTGCCGCAAAATAGCTGGACACATACAAATCCTTAGGTTTTCCAAGCATCACTCTCGTCATCAGTTCGTTGACCTTACTGCCGAAATTGCGGAACCAGGAGTGTTTTTTGTGGGCATATCTGGCGTACACCACATCCGCTCCGTTTTCAATGCCGGCAAGCAGCTTGCCCACTTCATTGGCGGGCGTCTGTCCGTCATCGTCCAGACAGACCACGATGTCGCCCTTTGCCTGTGCAAAGCCTGCCATCAGAGCTGCATGCTGTCCGAAATTTTTGGCAAGATTGATACCTTTTACTTTATCGTTTGTTTCACAAATGCCCCGGATAACCTCAAAGGTATTGTCCGGCGAGCAGTCATTCACCAGCACAATCTCATATTCGTATGCCGGAAGTGCTGCCATGGCTTCCGCGATTTCGCCAATGACACCGCCTATGGTGAGCGCCGATTTATAACAGGGAATGACAAAACTGACTAACTGCGACATCTTTTTTCCTCTTTTCTATAAAATGGGATAAATCCGGTAAATGCCGAATACTTCCCTGTCTTTCGTATAGACACTGTCTGCTTTTTTGACGCCTACCTTTATGCCCTTTTCTGCATAATACGCCGTAATCCACTCAGAAAGCGTAGGAAGTCCCGCTACCTCCGGCTCCTTTACCACCGCAAATACATTGTCCATAGTAAGGATTGCCTCTTCCATGGAAGTAAAACCAAACTGCCCGTATTTCTTTTCCGTAAGCGGGCTCTTATTTGCCCAGCCTCCCATAATATCCAGATTGGACAGCGTGTTTTTCTGCCCCGAAAAGAACTTTTCGGAATAAGCCACACTGGAATACACATCCCAGAAATAAAACCGTTCCGGGTGCTCCTTCGTATAGGAAAGCAGACTTTCGTAGGCGGTATTTACTTCCTCTCTCCGGCTGTATTCCTCCTGCACCGCCCGGACGCTTTTACCCGTGTGGCTTACACAGCAGGCGCAGAGTGCCAGCAAAATAAGGGCAGTGGAAAGCTGGCTGATTTTCTGTGTTTTAAAAGCTGCCGCTTCCATAAAAAGAAGAGCCGTCAGCACGATAATTTCCATCAGATACAGGGAGTGGGTGATTCTCTCCGGACTTCTTCCCCGGTATAAAATAAACAGCCACAGGCAGGAGCGTACAAATCCTAAAAACGGCAGTTCCCAGAGAATGTGGAAATACCGGTTATACAGGGCTGCTGCCAGCACAAAAATATACAGCACCATAACCACCTGATTGTAAGGTCTGTCCGTTTCATATAAAAGGCGGTACTTTAATTCCCATGCCGCTTTTTTTAACTGTGCGGAAAAAGAGGGTTCCGTTTCCTTTTTTAAGGACGCCGCATACTCCGCTATCTTTCCCATAATATCCGCATCTATTTTTTCATCCATGCCGAAATCGTAATTGACAAGCAACGTATACTCGCTTTCCGTAAGCCCGATGCTTTCATAGAATGCCGTATTTTCCGCATAGGACGGAATGGTCTGGAAATCATACAGCTCCGTCCGGTTGTCGAAAAAGCGGTTGAATTCCGGCCAGGCTCCCTGTCCGTAGGCTATCATATGAATCCCCTGACTAAGCGCCATACCGGCTAAAATAAGCCCAATCATGGAAAGGTACTTCTGAAAATTACGTTTTGTGAAAACAGGACATTCCTTCGCCCACCGGCAGACTCCCGTCACACAGATAAAAGGGGACATCAGAAGGAGCATCTCCGTCCGCATCTGGTACGCCAGTACCACAAGCACAATGCTCACGGCATTTTTTTTAAGGAATTCCTTTACCGTTTTTTCTTCCGGTGCCGTGTAAAAAAGAAAGGCAGCCGTTGCCGCAAGAAGAGCTGAAGTTACCGTGTACTGCACAAAAACAAGCTCGGAAAGAAGCAGGGTCACAAGCAATGCCGCTTCTGCCAGAAGGGCAATCCCTTTTGTCCATCTTTTCCGGAAAAAAGTCAGAATTCTTTCCGTGATAAGATAAATACAGCCAAACTGGCAGAACAGAAAAAACAGACTGTACCAGGGCACCGCTCTGACCAGCCGGTAAAGCAGGCTTATCGCCCAGCTTAGCGGATAAAGCATCTGGATATTGTACCCGGTAGGTGTACCGGTATAAATGCCCGCCACAATGTCTTTCATCAGCATGTCATCATTCAGGGCAAAATAGTAGTCAAAAAACAGACCGGTTATCACAGCCAGAAGAACGGAAAACACCAGTGCCGCTATGCAGTTTTCTTTTCTTTTCAAGGTTTCCTTTAGGTTCATTTTCCGCGCTCTTTTATTTCCGATAATTTTCTACAATTTTGGTTACCGCATGAATGACATCATCCACATCTTCGTCCGTCAGGGAATAATACAAAGGCAGGCTCATGATTTCCTCATACAGCTTTTCCGCTTTAGGGCACAGACCCTTTTCATAGCCCAGCTCTTCGTAGTAGGGATGTCTGTAAACCGGGATATAGTGTACGTTGCAGCAGATGTTTTCCGCCGCCATGGCTGCAAAGAACTGCTTTCTGTCAATGGTAAGCATTTCCGGCTTGATACGCAGGATATACAGATGCCTTGTGGTATCGGACTCCGGGATTTCCTCCTGTACGGTAATTTCCGGAATTCTTAAAAATGCCTCGTTGTATTTTTCCACGATTTCTTTCCTTCTCTTCCGGAACAGGGAAAGCTTGTCCAGCTGGCTGATGATCAGAGCCGCCTGGATATCCGTCATGCGGTAGTTCATGCCCAGTGCCACCTGTTCGTAGTACCAGGGACCTTCGCTTTCTCTCTTCATAAAGGCCGGGATTCTCGTAATACCGTGGGCACGGTATAAAACCAGTCTATCGTAATATTCTTTGCTGTTGGTAAGGACGGCTCCGCCCTCTCCGCCGGTCACTGTTTTCACCGGATGGAAGCTGAAGGTGGTCATATCCGCAATGGAGCCCACGCTTCTGCCGTTGTATCTGGTACCGATGGAATGGGCGCCGTCTTCAATAAGCACCAGACCTTTTTCCTTGCAGAGAGCCGTCAGTCTGTCTAATTCCACTGCCTGTCCGGTAAAGTCCACCGCCACTACCGCTTTGGTATGCTCTGTCACATGTTCTTCCACGGATGCCGGATCGATATTATAGGTGCGCTCATTGATATCCGCAAATACCGGTCTGGCACCACAGTACAGGGCACAGTTAGCCGATGCCGCAAAGGTAATGGGTGTGGTGATCACCTCATCGCCTTCTGTAATCCCTGCTGCCTGACATGCCATATGCAGGGCTGCCGTGCCGTTGCTGCAGACCACTGCATATTTAGCCCCTGTCAATTCACACAGTTTCTTTTCCAGTTCCTCGATTTTGGGTCCGCAGGTTAAGAAATCGCTACGAAGCACTTCTTCCACTGCTTTTATATCCGCATCATCTATATACTGATGACCGTAAAACAACTTTTTTTCCCTGACCGGAGTTCCTCCGTCAATCGCAAGTTTTTCCATATATTAGTCCTTTCTTCCTGCCTACATGATAGCTATTGCATTCTCATATGCAGGCCGTATTGTAAAATCTATCATTTCCTTACCCCATAGAGAAATTTCTGTCGGAGATAACCTGCATGCCTTCTCTCCGTCAATTATATCGACGTGTGGAAATATTCGCAAGAATTTCTTTCTTATTGTTCAGACAGCAATGCTTCCGCAATCCGCTCTGCTCCTTTTCCGTCCACAAGGGTGCGGGCTTTTTTCCGATACTCCGACCGGAGGTTTTTATCTTCTAAAAGTGTTTCAAGCCCGGCAATCGTATTCTGTATCATTTTGTTTCCGTCCGTGCGGTAATTGCCGCCGTACTGTGCAATGCCTCTTTTTACAAAGGTCTGCACCAGACGTTCCTGATTTTCCGCAAAGGAAAAGGCTATCACGGGCACGCCCATGGCACAGAGCTCATACAGGGTGGAGCCTCCTGCACTGAGGGCGACCTTGCTCTCCGCCATCAGTTCTGCCATATTGGTTACATTACAGTGAATGTGAATATTTTCGTGTTTTTGCGCCAGTGCCTGCAGCTCTCCGATGTGGGGATTTAAGCTGCCGCTGACCACATGATACTCCTTTTCCTTAAGGGCATCGTACTTCATGGCTTCCATAAGAAGCTGCCCCGCAAGGTTAAAACTGTCGCTGCCGCCGGTGGTAATGAGGATACCGCCCTCTTCTGCCGGCATCACATTTGCGGCTCCCAGTGAAAGCGCCTTCCGTGACTGCACATAGCCTGCTCCCGCCGAAAACTCCTCCCTGAGGGGCACATAATTTGCCCCTAAAAGGAGCTTCGTGTCCGCGAAGGCGGCATCCTTTTCATAGCCCATTTCTTCCCCGTATATGTTGTAGTTAATAAGCATGTCCACCGGGTAGGAGAAGGCATAAATATCATCCATATAAATGGTGGTTATTCTTTTTTTTAATGCCGCCAGATATTTTTCCGTCACGTAATAGCTGTCCACCAGAATAGAGGTATTCTTCTGCGCCAAAGCTGCATCCGGTGACTCCGCCCCCTGCGGCAATTCCCTTAAAACCTCCCACAGTTCCGGCAGCTCCGCCTCCATATCCGCATAGTTCGTATGCAGGACGCGGTAAGGTATACCTTTCTTTGTAAGAAGCGGCACCGGCGTGTCGTCCGCAGTCACAAAGAGCACCTCTTCTCCGCGTTTTAACAGGGCATCCGCAACGGAAAGGCACCGCATCACATGTCCCATTCCTATTTTACTGTTGGCATCCGCCCGAATGACTACCATAAAATGCTCCTATTCCATAAGTTTACTGTAGCTGTAAAATTCTTCTGTTTCCGTTTCCTCATACCCAAGGGCTACAAACAGGTAGCGGGAAGCTTCGTTTCCCTTTTTCACCTTAGCCGTAAGCTTTACGGCATCGGGATGTTTTTCCCGTAAAAGAGCTTCTCCTGCGGAAAGCATGGCTTTTCCGTAGCCGCGCTCCCTATACTCCTGCGCAATACTGTAGCTGATTTCAAATGCGCCCTCTTCCGCCCGGTCCAAACGGTACATTCCCACCGGCGTTTCTCCATGGTAGCAGATATACAGATGTCTGTCCGGGTTCCGCAGACTTTCCGCAAACCATTCTCTATGGTTTTCCCAGGGAATGGGCTCCGTATGGAAGGACTGCTTTCTGGTTTCTTCTTCGTTCGCCCAGTCAAATATAAGCTTTTCGTCCCCTGCGGTGGCTTCCCGGAAGGTCAGGTAATTTTCCACCGCATCCGCAGTAAGGGGCATACCTCTGTCCATATCCTTTGTGCAGGTTTTTCCCAGCACATAGTTAAATTCCCGGGGATGTAAGCCGTAGCCCGGGCGGATAATGCGGATATTTTCTTCGCTTATGGTTTCTCCCTTTTTAATATCCTGCACCACAAATACCGAACGGCGGAATACGAGGCTGTTTTTCTCCTGCTCGCTGGGACCGTACATGGGTCTGCCGAGCGCGCTTTCCGTCTGCCGTACATGGGTCACCATTTCCTTAAATTCCTCCGGTGTCATGGAGAAGGACGCATCCGGATTTTCAATTTCCCGGCTTAAGCAGAAATGCTTTTCCAGAATATTGGCGCCCAGCGCTACCGCTGTGGTAGCGGACAGGGAACCCATGGAATGGTCGGAAAGTCCGATGGGAATTCCGAATTCCTTTTTCATGTCGCTGATGGTGCGAAGGTGCATATCCGCCAGGTCCGCCGGATAAACACTGGAGCATTTAAGCAGGGCAAGCTGACGGTTGCCCGTGGCAAAAATGGTTTCCACCGCTTCCTTCATTTCCCGAAGCGTTGCCATACCGGTTGACATGATAATAGGTTTTCCCTTGGATGCCACATAGGAAAGCAGCGGCAGATCCACCATTTCAAAAGAAGCAATCTTATAAAAGGAAAGTCCCATATCCTCTAAGAAATCCACTGCCGTGTTGTCGAAAGGCGTGGAAAGGAAATCCAGGCCCACCTTTTCCGCTTCTTCCTTTAATTCCTTCTGCCATTCCCAGGGGGTGTAGGCCTTGCCGTACAGACGGTATAAGTTTTCGCCCTCCCATGTGCCGTTATCGATATGAAAATAATGGTTGTTGCAGTCGATTGTCAGGGTGTCCGGCGTATAGGTCTGTATTTTAATACAGTCCGCTCCGCTTTCCTTTGCCGCATGAATAATCTCCTTTGCGCGCTCTAAGCTGCCTGCATGGTTGGCAGACATCTCTGCAATAATATAAGCCGGCTGGCCGTCACCGATAAGCCGGTTTCCAATCCGAAACTGTTCCATAAATCCCATCCCTTCCGAATTTCTGTTTCTTTCCCGTACGGTCTCTCATTATTTCTTTTCCGTACGGTTCTCAATGTTTTTCTGCCGTTTCACGCTTTTCCATGACACGGTACTTTACTTCCGCAATCTCCCAGTCGTCCATGGTATCGATGTCCTGTACCTCAAGCTCCGGCAGGGGGAACGGTACGGTTTTATCCATAATCAGTTTTTTCTGTCTGTAAAAATCCGCCACCCGGATAAAGTAAAACTGTCCGGCATCATGGTAAAACGGCTCTAAGTCCTGGGAGCGGGTAAACATATGCTCCGGCCACTTAAAGCTTAAGAAATCTCCGTTCAGCACCACGCTTCTCTGGGGCGGAAAGCTGAATTTCACCACGGGAAGCAGCGCCTCCGCCTGTTTTTCCTGCATGGCGGCATAGGCTTTTTTTAACTTGCACGCCGTGACAAAGGGCGCCGTAGGGTAAATGCAGCATGCCACATCAAATTCCCTGCCCTGCTCCTTATAGGCATTTAAGACCTCTGCCATCACATCCGTGGTGTTGGCATAGTCATTGGCTGTATCCGCACTCCGGAAAAAAGGGACCTTTGCCCCTGCTTTTTTCGCAATCTCCGCAATCTCCGCATCGTCCGTGGAAACCATGACCTCGTCAAAAATCCCCGCCGACAGGGCTGCTTTAATGGAATAGGTAATAATGGGTTTTCCACAGAACTCTTTGATGTTCTTTCTGGGAATGCGTTTGCTGCCGCCTCTGGCGGTAATGACTGCTATGGTACTCATGCTCCTGCCTCCTGTTTGTGCTGCTTTAACCTCCGGTAACCGTTCAGTAACCGGTAATAACTATAAAACAATGCCGGTGATTTCATTAAAAATCCAATGAGCTTCTGCTCCTCGGCTCCGGTTCGTTCCCGGTAATAGGGATTGTCCGCAAACTCCGGCAAATCCTTTTTTACCAGGCTTCGCAGCTCCTTCACAAAGCGGTACTTGCCCTTCATTTTGCCGCCCATACAACTGAAAAGGGTGTTCACAAAGGCAAGCTCCGTATATTTATAGTCAAATTCCTCCCGGAATTCTCCGTAAAAACCGTATTCTTTGCTTTTTTCCAGCAAAAGCTCCATGGCAGTCACCCGGTCCAGGCACTTCTGTCTCGAAATGTAATGCACCGTGGAAGCCTCGTGCTGGTAATAATAATACAACGGCTCGTCCACTCGTTCAAACTGCTTTCCGTGTAAAAGCCAGAGGGAGGACATGCAGTTATCCTCGTAAAAAATATCCTCCGGGAACCAGAGCGCGTGCTCCGTAATCATGTTCCGGCGGTAGATTTTCACCACCATGCTGCCGGGCTGTAAAATGAGCAGCTTCCTTTTTTCCGCAGTCAGTACGCCGGTCTGCTCCGGGGTATTGTTCTGCACCCGTTTTCCCGGTGCAAAGGAATGCTCTCCCACAAGCTGGTAATCGCAGCCCACGATATCGGCCTTCGTTTCTTCAGCTTTGATAAGCAGCTTTTCAAACATATCCGGTGCTGCCCAGTCGTCGCTGTCCATCATACCGATAAATTCCCCGCCGGCTGCCTTTATGCCCCGGTTTCTGGCTCCGCCCTGATGGTGGTTTTCGGGGGACGCAATGACTTTCAGTCTGCTGTCTTCTTCTGAAAGCTTCTTAAGCACCTGCAGCGAATTGTCCGTGGACGCATCGTCCACCGCAATCACTTCGTAGGGAATATTCTTTTGTGTAAGAGTCTGTCCCAGTAAGGAGCGGATGCAGAATTCCAGCTTGCCGTCCGCCGCCATGTTGTAGACCGGCACCACAATACTAAGCTTCATTCACCTTTTCTCCCTTTTCCTGCACAATACCGCCGTTTTCCACCCGGTATACAATTTCACAGTTGGCAATGGTCTGCAGTCTGTGGGCAATAATGACTAACGTCTTTTTGCCGTGCAGTCTGTTGATGGCGTCCATAATGGCGGCTTCCGTGTCGTTATCCAGTGCGGAAGTTGCCTCGTCCAGAATTAAAATTTCCGGGTCCTCGTACAATGCTCTGGCAATACCGATACGCTGTCTCTGACCGCCGGAAAGACGGATGCCTCTCTCGCCGATGCCGGTGTCCAGACCTTCCGGCAGGCTTCTTACGAATTCATCCAACTGGGCTTCCTTTAAGACCTCCCAGACTCTTTCTTCGTCAATTTTATCCTCCGCCACACCGAATGCCACATTCCGGCGGATGGTATCGTCCAGCATGAAAATCATCTGGGGAATATAACCGATATTTTTAAGCCATGCCCGGTATTCGTCCTGAATATCCGTTTTGTCCGCATATACATGGCCTTCGGAGGGCTGCAGAAGTCCCAGTAAAATATCCACCACCGTAGTTTTTCCGGCGCCGGAAGTGCCTACGATACCCACTGCCGCACCAACGGGAATTTTCATAAACGCATCCTTAAAAATGTATTTCTCCGTGTTCGGGTATGCGTAGGTGATGTGGGACAGGGTAATGGCATCCTTCACGGGAAGCTTCTCGGAGACTTCATCGGCAAAGGACATGTCCGTCTTTTCACTGGCGATTTCGTCCTGCAGATTGTCACTGACACCCATAAAGAAGGGCTCGAAATATGCCATGGAATTAATCTGGTTGTTGATGCGGTTCACACAGGGTAAAAGTACCAGGGCTGCAGCCGCAAAAGTGGTCAGGGTCTGCATCATATCACCGGAGGGCACGCCACGCAGCATCATGGCTAAGATATAACCGATCATGCACATAACGCAGACGGTTTCAATTACCAGCTTGGGGATGTTGTTGTACAGGCTGTATTTCTGCACCGCATCCACATAGCCCTGTCCGCACTTCACATACTCGGAAACAAAATACTGCTCCTTGCCCGCAATCTTCACTTCCTTAATGCCCTGCACCGTCTGTAAAATCCACTTGAACAGACCGCTGTAGTAGTTCTGGTTGTCCTCGCCCGCCTTGTGCATCACGGGCTTTAATATTTTCTTGATGATCCAGAGCAGTACCAAAAGCACGCCGGCAATGAGAAACGTCATGACAGCATCCTGCGCCAGACAGTAAATAACCAGGAATACAAAGATAATGCCGTCTGACAAAAGCTGCAGCAGCGCCAAAATCAGCGCATACATGTTGTTGACATCGGAAGTAATGCTTCTCTGCACCACGGAAGTATCGGCATTTAAGTAAAACTCATAGTTCCTCCGCAGATAATTCTTCATCATGCGCTCAGAGGTACGAAACTGATTCTTGTATACAAAAGCATATGTGCATTTTAACTGGAAATATAAAAATACATTTTTTATCACAAAAATGCCAATCAGGGAGCACATGACAATCACCGAAAACCGCATGGTATCGCCCCCGCCCAAGGCATGGTATAACGAGCTTACCAAGGCGTTATTCTCTATGGAATTCCGGTCCATGACGATGCTTACCACCGGCACAATCATACCCACGCCGGCTACCTGCAGCCCCGCGCCGATCACCATCATGATGACTAAAAAGAACATGGTAACCTTCTGCTTTTTGTCCAATAAAATGTTCAGCTTCTTTAATATCTTAATCATGTCTGTCTTATGCTCCGTCCTTAAATCTGTTCCTTCTGTCTGCAAATGAACAGGTTCTTAAATTTGTTCGTTCTGTCTGTGAATGAGCGGGTCCTCGTATTTATCCATGAAATCCGGCCCCAGCCGCACCATTTCGTCGGCAAACCGGATGGCCTTGATTTCCGTCAGCACCGCCACCACCTTCTTAAACCTGAGGTTCGGGAAGAAATTTAAGATTTCCATGGGCAGTGCGGCATCAAACTGGGGGTATTCGGGAAACAGGGTCCGGTAATCCAGCGTGTCCCTCGGATGCGGTTTGATAAATATGGTTCCCTCTTTTTTATACTGTTCGATAATGTCTTCAAAAATCTGCTTTCTTATCTCCAGAGAGCAGAGCGGATCTGTCAAAATCAGGATTTTGTCGCCTTTTTCGTTGGCTTCTTTTATCTGCTCTTTCAGGCGGGCTTCATCCCGTACAAAGGCTTTGATGAGGATTTCCTTATCCTCCGCCGTAAGTTTATCCGTAAGCGCCTGCCTGGACACCTCGATATATTTAGGGCAGGGATGGGCAATGGCGGAAATGTCGTTGACTTCCATATCCAGACAGTATTTGCCGTAGCCGTTCTGCACAAAAATAAGGTTCAGACGGTTGGACATGAATGCCTTCATTCCAAACATTCCTCTGTTGTCGAACCTCGCCGCATCGAAGTTTTTCAGGCAGTTTAATCCATCCTCCATGGCGTGGTAGGGAATTTTATTCTGATTTAAATAATAACCGATGGGGTCGGAATCGCAGTACACATAAATGTCCTCATACTGCCGCAAGTCCACCGGAACAAACGGAGCCTCCAGCCGGGCGTACTCCTTCGTAAATCGGATGCGGGAAAGCATGTTAAAGAAAATATTGCCCTTATCCACCCTGTATTTTGCAAGCTCCGGGAAAAAGTCCTCTCTTTTTTCCTCAAACATAATGACTTCCCGGAACATGCCGGTACTCTCCACCCGCTCCTTTAAGGACTCGAAATTGTTGGACATGGTGGAAAGCATCAGGGTTGCCTTCCCTTTTTCCTCTGCGGGCTTCCGTAATTCTTTTAAAAATGTCACATATACGTGATAATAGGTATGACAGATATAAATCCGTCCGTTCTTTTTCATCCGCGATTTCCTTTCCACAGAATTGGGGCTAATCCATATGCTTTAACTTCCGGTGCAGCCTGCGTACCCCTCTTGGACAGGTGCCAAGCAAAAGCAGGTACAGCTTGTTTTTACCCGTAAGGTACGGGGAGCTTATCACATCCCCCATATGGTGTCTTATAAACGAAACGCACTTTCGGTACGGCAGGTTGTCCTTTGTCATCTGTCCCACCGGAATGTGAAGCAGATATTCCAGCCTCTGGAACAGCCCGAAACGGACTGCCACCTTTTGTAAAGCCGGATAATATTCCTCCACCAGTGCCGTCACCCTGTCCGCATTGTCCACGCAGTCCCCGTAAACCCTCGGGAACACATCCGGGTCTTTTTTCCGGGTGTTGCTGCCAATCCGGTAATACACATGATACCCGTATCCGGGCAGACTGTAAATCCCCTCCGTGCGGGTCAGCATTCTGGTCAGCAGATAAAAGTCTTCATTGAGCATCCCTTCCGGGAAGCCTTCCTCTGTAAAAAGCTCTCTTTTTAAGAGCTTGGTGCAAAAAGAGCAGTCGCCCTTATGCAGGAGAAGCTCTCTTAAAAAATCTTCGCTTTTAATAAATTCTTCCTCTTTCGGCGGAACACAGATGTCCGGCAGCCTACTGCCCTCCGCATCCACTTCGTCCCTGCCTATCTGGGCAATGCCGCAGCCGCTTTTTTGTATGGCGGAAAGCAGCCTTTCGTACATATCCGGCTCTATGAAATCATCGCTGTCCACAAAGCCCAGATATTCGCCCCTTGCCTCTCTGATCCCCAGATTCCGGGCAGAGGAGGAACCGCCGTTTTCTTTATGGAATACCCGGATGCGGGCATCCTTTTTTGCCAGTTCGTCACAGAGCGCCCCCGTGCCGTCCGTGGAGCCGTCATCCACCAGAAGAATCTCCATAGCGGAATAGGTTTGTCTGCATACGGAGTCCACACATTTCGGCAGGCAGTCCATAATATTGTAAATAGGAATAATCACACTGATGAGGGCATCCATTCTGCTTACAAATCCATCCTTTCTATTTTGTAGCCTCTTCGCACATTCTCCGGTACATATGGTAAGGAGCTATGGGCTCCGCTTCGCTTAAAATGCCGCTTTCTGCCGCGACTGCCCTGCCTTCCGTGAGGCCCTTCAGGAAAGAAAGCAGCTTCCTTGCGGCATTTTCCGCATTCCATTCCGAAGAAACAGTATCATAAGCAGCCCTTCCCAGCTTTTCCATTATGTTTTCGTTTTGTATCAAGGTTGTAAGGTTTTTATAAAAAATTGCAAAATTGCCGTCCGGGTAAACCATGCCGTTTTTGCCGGGCTTAAGAAGAAACGGTGCTGCGCCGATGCCGCAGTCCGCTACCACTGCCATACAGCTGTTCATGGCTTCGTTTAAAACCGCGCCCCAGCCTTCTCCGTAATCGCTGGTAAACAGGAAAATATCCGCATTTTCCATATATTCCCTCACCTGTTCGGGCTTCTTGAAACCGGCGAAGGTCACGTATTCCGACAGATGTTTTTCCTCCGTCATCTGCATAAGCATCTCTTCCATTTCGCCGCCGCCCACCATGGTCAGGGAAAAATCATAGCCTTCCTGCACTAATTTTTCCGCTGCCAGAATTGCCATTTCCGGGTGTTTCCAGTCAATAAAGCGGCCCGCCCAGAGTAAGGACGGCTTTTTTTCTCTTTCCCGGCGTCTTCTTTTTGTTTCCATCAGGTTATCCACATCCTGGGGCTTAAATGCGGGAAAATATCCCCATTTATACATTTTGCCGGGGTATGCTTTCACAATATGAAAGTCGCTCGCCACGTAGCCGCCGCAGCAGAGCAGGTACACCGGCGCCTTGCGGTAACGGGTATGATCCTTGTATTTCTGCACCAGTCCCCTGGGGGATATGGCTTTCCACTGACCGGTTTTATACAGACGTTCGCTGAGCCGGACCACAATTTTGCCTTCCCGCAGTCTGTCCGCGATGTAGCTTTCATCGTCCACGCCCCCGAACAGTACGATGTCGCTCTCCGCAATCAGTTTCCGGCAGAAAAATTCCTCTTCGTAAAACAGATGCAGATAGGGAAGCCCGGAGAAATCCTGCCCCCAGCCCATTTTTATCCGTTCCTCTGCCATAGGCTCCGTCTGCACAAAGAAAAAGTCCTCGGAAAGCTGTTCCCGCATGGCATTGCAGAACGGAATCTGATGATGATTGATGTAATTGGACACAAATACGACTTTCATACGCCCCTCCTTTTGCTGTACGCCTCCCACATGCATACAGCCGATAAATCTTTCATACTAACCCTTGCTAACTCTCTATCTTCCGGTAAATCTCCAGCAGCTGCCGGTAATTTTTCTCTGCATCATGGGTCACAAACGCTCTCGCTCTCGCTGCAGCCCCCAGTTCTTCCGCCAGCCGGCAGTCCCCGAACAGCCGGCAGATTTCTTCCGCCAGCGCTGCGGTGTCGCCCTTCTTAAATAAAAGGCCTTCCTTTTCGTGGGTCATCAGGCTTTCCACGCCTCCGACCGCCGAGCTTACCACCGGCATGCCGAGCAGCATGGCTTCTCCCACGGAATTAGGAGAATTTTCCAGTGCCGAAGCCGATACGAAAAGTTCGCTTTTCAAGTAGGCATCACACATGTCTTCCGCCTGCAGTCTGCCTAAGAAATGCACCTTTTCCTCCAGCCCGTATTTTACGATTTCATCCCGCAGATATTTTCCGTAAGAACCTATTTTCAGCTTTTCCTTTACGGACGCATACCGGGTCACATTGTCGCCCGCCACGTAAATTTCCGTATCCGGATAATTTTTTAAGATGTCCGGCATCGCCCAGAGCAGGTAATGCAGTCCCTTTAAGGGATAATTGCCCTGGCTGAAAAAAATCCGGTGCGGCATGCAGGCTTCCCGCTGCCAGCGTTTTTCATAAAACACCCGTCGCAGTGTTTCGTTCAGTATATGGTATTCGGCATCCGGGTTCATGGTGTGCGATACCGCTCTGTCCCATGCCGTTCTGCCCGCCAGATGACCGGCTCCTTTTATGGCTTCCGTTTCATGTTCGCCCCGCAGCACATATTTTTTCTGCTGGAGCCGGATATTGTCGTGGCGCAGCACATCCCGCAGCAGAAAACGCTTCTGAATGTGTTCCGGCAGATCCGCCGGATAGGCTTTGGCTATCTCCGTACAGAGTCCCTGCAGGCCAATCAGGATTTTTTCCTTCGGCACCACCTTTGTCATGGCAAGGGTATGGGCATACTCCGCGCCGAAGCAGTGCACGATGTCGGGCTTAAAATCCTCTACAATCCATGCAAGCCTGTCCTTTAGGGCATTTTCGTACCGCTCCGGGTTCCGTAAATCCTCCGAAAAGCCGTATGCCTCCATGCACTCTATGTGCCCCAGTTTCCGCACACCGGGTACGCTTCCTGCGTCCTCCGGCAAAGCACCCGTACCGGTTTCTGCAGAAGCTTCTGTGGAACACCCTGCGATATTTTCCACAGGAAAACAGATGCCAAGCTCCACTCCATTTTCTTCTTTATTCTGTTGTAAGGACTCCATAAGCCCCGTGAGCCAGCCCTCGTTACAGCTTGCCGGAAGTCCCAGCTTCCCTGCTATCATGGGGAGCATGATATTGCACAGCCAGAGTACTCTCATTTTCGGATTCCCGCCTTTATTTTTTCATATGCCGCAGCAAATTTTTTATTTTCCGCCAGATACCGGCGTAACGGCACAAGTGTTACCACAAGGTATGCCCGGCAGAAAAAAAGCTGCGTGCCCGTTAAATATTTTTTCGTTATCAGTCGGTGCTCTTCTTTGTCCCTTTTGCGGTTTTCCTTACTCTCCGAATAGCCGCCGCCTTCATAGGCTGCCACCGTAAACGGAAGGTAAACCGCCTCTTCCTTCTGCTTAAGCACGCACCGGAGAAAATGCTCGTAGTCCGCCCGGATACGGTATTCCGGCAGATACTTCCTGTCCGCAAACAGCCGCCTTGCATAAAAGCAGGACTGGTGGCAGGGGATGTTTCGGAAGCACTGAAACGGTGTCATGCGCCCCGGCGCCGTCTGCAGACTGTCCGTTTTTCTGCAATAGGTATCGCCGTAGTAAATGCCCTTTCCGGGATTTTTTTCCATGGCCTCCGCGGTTCTTGTAAGGACCTGTCCGTCATAGAACAGATCGCCGCAGTTTAAGAACAGCACGTATTCCCCTGCTGCTTCCGAAACCGCCTGGTTCATGGCATCGTAGATGCCGGTATCCTTTTTCTCTATCAGACGGATTTTTTCATCAGCCGGAAGGAGCCCCGCAGAGCCGTCCTTACTGCCTCCGTCCTTTACGATAATTTCATAGTCCCGATATTCCTGTTTACGGATGCTCTCCACCGTTTCCGCCAGCTTGGCGCCCGGATTTAAGCAGACCACCAGAATGGAAAATTTCACTGCCACAAAGCCCTCCCTTATTCCAGAATCCAGCTATGGTAGGGCAGAAGCCGGATATTGATGTCATAAGATTTCTGCAGAAACACAATAAAATATATGAAAAACGCCACACCCACGCATGCCTTGAAAAACAGCCGCATCCGTTTTCCCGGTATTTCCGAAAGCACTGCCGGAAGCAGGAAAATATTGCTGATACTGAAATAATAAGCAACACGGGACACCTCCGGGATGAAGGAACCGAAGCAGTAAGTGAGCAGCGCCCCCACATTCAGGATAAAATAAAATTTATTGGCACGGTTTTTCCGGATGACCTTTTTGTAAAAAAGCAGGCTGAATACCACCACTGCACCGCATTTGGCAATGTTTACATAGGATATCTGCGCTCTGTCAAACGCCGAATTTTCATAAAAGGGATAAATGGCAAAAATAATCCTGCGGTAAAAGCCCGGAAACACTACCAGACTGGCACAGAATACCCCTGCCAGCGCCACCATCCATTTTTTCCACGGCAGTGTCGCCAGAAAATAAGCGGGAATTACCAGAAGCACGCTTTTATGGAACAATGCCGCAAAGACAATACAGCCCACAAAGGGCATCCATTTTTTTTCAATGGCATATTTCATGGCATACAGGGCAACCGAAAGTGCAAAATAGTACCGCACTGTGTTCAGGCTGTTAAAATAAAAGCCCTGGGTCATCAGTAAAAACAATGCTGCGGGAAAATCCACGCTCTGATCGTAAATGGCTTTTAGGAAAAACCAGACTGTACCGAGGGAAAACAACGCCAGTATCACCCTGCCGCACCAGACATTGTTGCCCAGAAGATACTGTAACACCGCCACCAGCGCATTGAAGCCGATTTCGGAAGAAACATGCTGCCGTAAGGAAATCCGTTCAAACAGCTTCAGGTATTCCCCGTAGTCGTTTCCCACCGAAACCCGGCACGCGGAAACGCCGAAAAGAAGCAGAAATACCGCAGCAAACAGCACCTGGCTCTGCGCTTTCCGGCGGGTCACGCCGTACCGGCTGTCAGGTTCCTGTGTTTCGATACCGTATGCAATTAGGACGGCAAGCGCCGTAAGCCCAATGTACCACTTCATTCCCCTTGTTCCTTTCTTCCCTGCTTCATGCCCTGCCGCATCAGCGCAAAGGCTTCTTTTACCGTTTTCTGCGTACACAAAGTACTCTTATGCACCAGCAGAAAACGAAGCGCCATCAAAGGCGCCAGATTTCCGTACAAAAAATGATACAGAACTCCTCTGTCAAAGAAAAATTTATCATGATAGCCGGAAAACCAGGTGGACTCGCTTTCCGTCTCCCTGCCGATAACCTCCGGTGATGTATAGACCTGTATACCCTTGTCCATCAGTTCCTTGATAAACAAACTGTCCTCACCGTTGCTGTATTTGGCGCCTCCGCCGAACAGGGTAGAAAAACGGACACCCGATTTTTTCAGGGCATCTGTCCGGATGGCAAAGCTCACCGCTCCGTACCTGCCGCAGTTGTAAAAATGAACCTTTTTTTCTTCCGTGATGAGGTAGGTCCGTCTGTCCTCCGCCACATCCACGTTAAACACAATCATATCCGCCTTGGGATTTTTTTCAAAGGCACCGGCAATCTTTTCCGCATAACCGTCCCGGTATACAATATCTTCATCTGAAAATAAGCAGATATCTCTATCTGCTTTTTCAATGGCATGATTTCTGCTTTTTCCCACGCCTCTTTCCGCATAGTGAAAACAGCGTATCCTGTGATTGTGATAGGTAAATTCCTCTTCACCGTCCCTCTCGCACTGGTCGATAATAATGGCATCGGAGGAAAGATTCATCCTGCCGGCAAGCTCCTTCGGCTCTGCATGCATGGCAGCTACAAGTACCTGTACTTCCCTGTTCATGTTCAACCCTTTCCGGCTCGGTCCTTATGACCGTAATATAACTTCAGAAGCTTTTCGTCCGTACCGTACAATACGGCTGCCTCCGGCGGTGTTCCCTTCTTTATCAGAAGATGCACCATTTTTTCTATCTGTTTGCCGTTACGGATGCCTGCCTTTACCAAAAGGAGAACCGCCTCTTTTTCTTTCGGCATATCCGGGTCCGTAATATCCGCTATTCTGACCTGATGACCGGTATATTCGGCAATCTGTTTTTTAACCTCATTCAGACCGGAGCTTTCCTTTTCTGCCGGGTACAGCGCCAGGTCTTTTTCTCCTGTCAAAAACCGGTAGTACGCCTTAAACTCTTCCGGCTGCCCCATATCCAGAACGGGAAGCTCGTACCGGCATTCAAACAGCTCCGGTACATATGTGGAATCATCCGATATGAGAATATACAGAAGAACAAGGAAAGAAACCAGAAAACCGATGACGGCCCCCAGTATGGTCATGTTCATCGTCCGGTCGTCCACTAATTTTAAGGCAGCTTCCTTCGGGATCGTCAGCGGCTTTGTCCACAAAATCCGTTCCTGCGTCGCCGCGAAATCATCCACTGCCCCGATGAGTGCCTCCGCTATCTGCACGGATTTGTCCGGGTCATTCGTGGATATTACAATCGTCAGCACGCGGCCATCCGGCAGAAGTACGGAGGAAATGCTGTCCTTATAGGTTTCCGCCGATACCTTTCCGTCCAGTCTGTTTACCACATCTTCCACAAAATCATCCGATACGACAAACTCCTTCCAGGCATCCTGGGTAAAGCATACCCAGCCCAAAGGCTCTTCCTCCCCCCGGTAATATTCCAGATAAACAGCCAGCTTAGCTTCGTATTCCTTTTCCTCCGGCACCAGGCGCATGGCCGCAAAATACCCTCCGCCAAACAAAACTGCACCCGCAACCGTGGAAAGAATGACAATCCAGAGTCTTTGAAGCAGGCGCACGCAGAGCAATCTGCCGTCCACTATATCCCTCGCATATTCAAACAAAACGCCGTTGCGGTTTTCCATTCCCCTTATTCTTCTCCTTTATCCTTCCTCAGTGCGGTAATCTGGTTGCTGTCCACGCCCTCCGTGCTGTCCGGCCACAAAAGTACCTTGACCGTAAGCAGCATCAGCTTTAAATCCAGCCATACAGAATAATTTTCAATGTAGGTCAGATCCAGCTTCAGCTTGTCGTAGGGTGTGGTATTGTATTTGCCGTATACCTGGGCATAGCCTGCCAGTCCTGCCTTCACTTTCATGCGGAACGCAAACTCCGGCATTACCTCTAAGTACCGGGCAATAATTTCCGGTCTTTCGGGACGGGGACCGATAAAGGACATGTCCCCCTTGATGATATTGATTAGCTGGGGCAGCTCATCCAGTCTTACCTTGCGGATGAATTTACCCACCGGCGTAATACGGGAATCCTTCTTGGACGCCAGTCTTGCCACGCCGTCCTTTTCCGCGTCCACACGCATGCTGCGGAATTTCAGAATTTTAAACTCCCTGCCGCCCGTAGTGCATCTTATCTGTTTGTATAGCACCGGTCCACCGTCATAGAGCTTTACGGCAATCGCAGTCAGCAGCATAAACGGAGAGGTAATGACAAATAAAATCAGGGCGCAGATTAAGTCGATGGCTCTCTTGATAAAACGCTGCTCAATGGTCAGGGCATACTCCCTGGTAAGCAGTATCGGCGTATCAAACAGGTGTAGTTCCTCCGCTCCCTTTAAGATGACATCGGGAATTTTGGGCATGGAATAGGTTCTTAAATTTTGTCCGTAGCAGAACTTTAAGAGAGTATTCCTCTCCTCCATGGGAATATCCCACAGTACCACGCCGTCATACCTTTCCAGCGCTTCTTTTTCAATTTCCTTCATGCCGCTGTTGATATGCATGCATTTGCACACATCGAATTTGTCTTTCCGCTTTTCAAACTTTGCCAGAATGTCCTCAATGGGTCTGTCCCCGTGAACCAACAGTAATTTCCGCGGCGGGAACATATTTTTATAAAGAAAGCTGGCAAAAAGCGTCCAGCCAATGATAAACACAATCTGCAGTCCCATCATGCAGGCATACTTTTCCAGAGGAAACAGATGCCTTATTAACAGGGAAAGCTGTCCGTAAGTGACGGCATTTACAATAAAGAGCGCCAGTATCTGGGAAAAAATGACTTCCGCATTTTTCAGATACCCGATGCGCATGCCGCCGTACATATGAAAAAAGAAAAACAGTAAAATTCCGTAAATGGCAAGCAGCAGGGCATGTCCCTTTCCCCACCATTCCAAGTATACTTTAACCAGTCTGTAATAATCATGAAACCAGAAATAAGCATAAAGTCCAATCAGTCCCGCCAGACAGATTCCGCCAAGGAGCAGAACCATCAGGCGCTTAAAAGATTCCATCTTCCGCACTTTTAATACCCATGCCTTTCCAAACAATTTTTATCTGCAATTTTACAGTAAATACGCAAACAGTATAACACGCAAAAACACAAGCCGCAACACTATACGCGGCGTTTCACGGCACGAAGCGCCCAAAAGCAGAAATTGTATACACTGCAGGGAACCGACAGTTTCTCCGCCTTCCGGTACAAATTCCAGATTCTCCGGCAGGCTTCTATTTTATTGGAAGAAAGGGTGCCGCTGCTTCTGCGGTACTTCACCAGATTTTCATTCAGTCCGTATGCCGTATACCCGGACCTTAAAATGCGGAACCACAGCGCCGTATCCTCGCTTTTTATCTGCGGCATGGTGATTTCTTCCTTAGAAAGCTTGTCCGTGTCAAACATCACCGTGGAGGTAAAAATGGTGGTATTCTGCAGCGCCTGTTTATACACAAGAGTTTCCGGCACATGCACGATTTTACCGAGTCCTTTTCCGTTTTCGTCCGCAAATTCATAGCCGGTAAAACAGAATGCCGCATCCTTTTTTTTCACGAACGCAAGCTGATGCTCCAGTTTTTCCGGCTCCCACAAATCATCGGCATCCAGATAGGTAATAAACCTTCCCTTTGCCAGTGTGAGTCCGTAGTTTCTCGCTGCCGCCGCCCCGGTATTGGCAATGGGGTAGACAGCTATTCTTTCATCGGGTTTTTTTCTTAAATATTCCGCCAGAAATTCTCCCGTACCGTCCGTGGAACCGTCTTCAATGAGAAGCAGCTCCCAGTCGGAGAAGGTCTGGGCAAGCACACACTGTATGGTTTCTTCTATAAATGCTTTCACATTGTAGACCGGCACAATAATACTGACTGCCGGATTTTTCTTATCTGCCATCACGCATCCTGCCTTTCTGCCAGACGGTACACCACATACCGGTCTGTTTCTCCCGCATGCCGGTAACTGTCCTGTTTATCCAGGGCCTCCGCAAGTCCGTCCGTGGTCAGTCTTTCTTTTTCAAAAACCAGAACGGTTATCTCCTTAGAAGAGCACATGCTCAGGTAATTTTCGGATATTTCCACCTCATCCATACCGGTAAGCGTACCGTTTACCCAGCCGTGCAGCTCCTCCGTATCCGCTGCGTAGCTGTCGTAGGTATAGGCAGAAAGCTCCTTTTCCCACAAAAATCTGCCGTAGGGAAGGCATATCCTGCCGTCATAGGTCCTGGCATACGCCATGATATCATCCGGTGCCAGGAGCCATACCTTCTCTCCCTCCGGGATGCCGTCGCACACATACTCTTCCAGAATTTCTTCTGTTTCTTTTGGAAGCACATGTCCCATGGAAGCCACCTGCGTCTTCACAGGCATGACGGACAGAGTACCGCAGAGAAACAGGAGTACTGCCATGGCCGCTATGCATACAGCTTCTCTCCGCACAGGATATTTCCTTAAAAACGGCAGCTCCGGCGCCCACTCAAAAGTAAAACCGGTAAGCATAAAACCGGTAACCAGTGTAATCGGCAGCAGCACCCAGAGCTCCGCATATCCGTAAAAGGCGGTTGCATAAAGCATGAGCCCTTTGGCGGTCAGGGGAAAGAGCAGGAAAAGCAGCATGACCGTCGCATACCGTTTCAGCTCTTTGATTTCATTTTTCTTAAAAAACCACAGGATATACAGGGCAAGCAGAAAAAAGACCAGAAACTGTCCTTCACCCGTCAGCAGCCCGTAGCCGTCCTTCATAGCCTGAAGAAGATTTCTCATACGCCACCCTCCTTCTTAAAATTCTGCCTGAGGAGCATATGTCTTCTGTTGTTGACATAACGTATCACTTCCACGATAACCGTCATAAGCAGCACCAGTCCTGCTCCGTAAAGAGTCCAGACCATGCAGGCTTCCGCCAGAATACACAGAAGCACGCCTTTTTTCCGTTTCTTCATAAGGCATAGAAGCGCATAGGGCAGAAGAATCAGCGCTCTTATGGTTTCTCCCCGCCAGCCGGCGGCAAAAAGCCTGGCTCCGTCCGATACGGTGCCGTAACAGCCGAACTGGAACAGAAGGGCAATCACCAAAAGAAAAGTTATCTGTTTTTTATAATCCTTGGGAAACAAAAAACGCGCCCAGAGTCCGTACACCACGTATGCCAGAAGGAATGTCACAAGCGGCATGATACGGTAAACCGTATACACCGCCGGGCAGCCCGTAAGCCGGCAGAACAGTGCGTAAAAAGTAGGCAGTCCCAAGATTTTAAGTCTTGCGGGCATTCCCTGCGTAAAGGCGCTGCCCGTCATGGGACTTACGGTATAAACAGCATTTTCGGCAAGAAAGGTCTGTACCGTTTCTCCGGTAATATCCCCGGAAATTTCCGGTATCTGCAGCATCAGAAACCATACCGCCTGCAGCACCGCTATAAGATAGAAAAGCAGGGTCCGGTAAGGAAACTTTTGAAAGTTTTTCCAGCTTCCCGGTTCCGTCTCTGCTCCCTGCTGCTTCTTCTTTTTCTTCTTATCAAGCATGTCCTTTACGGCAAAGAGAACAACCGCCGCAAGCCATGCGGGAAGGGCAATGCCTGCAAGGGAAGATACGGGAACATGCTTAAAAAGCCCTGCCAGATGCAGTGCTTCTGCGATACCATATATATATATGCTTCTTTCTATCAGCTTTTCGCCTGCCAATTCCTGCGCCATGCCCACTGCTCCCATTTTTTCATTATCTTAAATTTTACCATAATCCCCCCGGCAGTACAACCGCAAAAAATCCCAGTGTTCTTTGGAAACACTGGGATTTCTGTATCATTTTTACATTGCTTTGATATCCATTCGTACCTTATCCGCTATCCTCGCAATATATTCGCTGTTGGTCGGACGGTTTTTTCCTTCCTGTAAGGAATAACCGAACAGCTTGGCGAAGGTATTGGCGTTTCCTCTCTGCCAGGAAACCTCTATGGCATTCCTGATAGCACGCTCCACCTTCTGGTCGGTGGTCTTGAACCGTCTGGCTATCACCGGATACATAAGCTTGGTCACACTGGATACCACATCCATGTCTCTCCCCGTCATCATGATGGCATCCCGTAAATAATAATATCCCTTCAAATGAGCCGGCACGCCGATGTCAAGCATAACCTCCGTAATGTAGGTTTCCAGCTCAATGTCGTCTATTGTACTAATGTCCACAATTTTCTCCCCCTTATTATCGATTTTGGGACTTTTTCGTTGATAACAGTGCTATGCTATCATATATTTGTACATTTGAAAAGGAAAAACTGACATTTTTTAATGTTTCTTAACGAAATCTTAACATTACCCTTCTGCCTTTCGTCCAAAAAATTTTACAATTCTTCTTTCAAAAGGTAAATCGGACGTTTTTTTACTTCCATATATGTCTTTGCAAGGTACTGCCCCACAATCCCCAGGCAGAACAGCTGTACCCCGCTGATTAAGGAAATAATGCATACCAGAGACGGCCAGCCGGATACCGGATCTCCGAATATCAGTGTCCTGATGACAATAAAAATAATCAGGACAAACGCCAGCACGCAGAACAATACGCCCATAAAGGACGCAATGGACAGCGGCATGGTGGAAAAAGCGGTAATACCGTCTATGGAATATAAAAGCAGCTTCCAGAAATTCCACTTGGTTTCGCCCTTCAGACGCTCCACATTTTCAAACTCTATCCATTTGGTGTTAAAACCCACCCAGCCGTATATTCCTTTGGTGAACCGGTTGTACTCCTTCATTTCCAGTATGGCATCCACCATGGGGCGCTTCATCAGGCGGTAATCCCTCGCCCCATCCATCATTTCCGCCTGGGAAATGTGCTTCATCAGGCGGTAAAAGCATCTGGCAAAAAAGGAACGGATGGGCGGTTCGCCTTTTCTCGTAACCCTTCTGGTGGCCACGGAGTCGTAGCCCTGTTCCAGATAGGAAAACATCTCCGGCAGAAGTGCCGGCGGGTCCTGCAGATCCGCATCCATAATAACCACATAGTCGCCTTTTGCCTTTTCCAGTCCGGCATACATGGCCGCTTCCTTTCCGAAGTTGCGGGAAAACGAAAGCAGTCTGACACGGCCGTCCTTTTCATGCAGCTTGCGGACCTCCTCCACGGTTCCGTCCTTAGAACCGTCATCCACATAAAGGATTTCAAAATCTATCTGTTTCTCCTGCAGAAAACCCGCGTTTTTGCAGAATTCCTCATAGAAATAAGGGACATTTTCTTCTTCGTTATAGCACGGTACAATCACACTTAACAATTCCATAGGCTCTTCCTGCCTTTCTTATTCATAACTTTTATCATAACAGATTCCCTTTTTTCTGTCCACCTTGTCTGGTGGATTCCTTTTTTCATTTTCTTATTTTCAAACGTTATATCCTATTGTATAATGGTTACGGAAATCTTCATTTTTTATTAAGAATTTAAAGAGCTTCCCACACCGCCGTTCACTTGAATAAAGAGCGGATAGGTGATATAATTGATAGGTTGAAAGAGGTATAGCATGAACTTTTTTACGGATCTGGTACAGAATAAGGTGCTGCTCAGCGCCGTGTCCGGCTGGCTTATAGCACAGATTTTAAAGACACTGATTCATCTGTTTTTTACAAAGAAATTTGTAGCCGAGAGACTGGTGGGAAGCGGCGGTATGCCAAGTTCCCATTCTGCAACCGTCTGTGCGCTTGCCACATCCACCTGTATATATTACGGTGCGCAGAGCTTTGAATTTGCCATTGCCACCATTTTGGCCATTATCGTCATGTACGATGCCATGGGCGTGCGCAGGGAAACCGGCATTCAGGCGAAGGTTCTCAACGAAATGATACAGCTCTTTACCGATATGGGCAGTGAAATGACCGCCCAGGAAAAGTTAAAAGAATTTGTAGGCCATACACCTCTGCAGGTCCTGGCGGGCGCTATTTTAGGTATTGCCGTAGCCCTTGTTTACTGCCTGAGTGTATAGTCTTTCCTTTTTCACATCATTACCTTCAGAAACGAAAGAGAGGATTTTTTATGAAAAAGAGGAGTTTACTCTTATTATTATCCCTGACTGCACTGCTTGCCTTGGGCGGATGCGGCAAGGACGAAAACGAGCCACCCTTAAAGCCCAGCGATATTGCTGAAACCATTGAAACCCCTGCCACTGATGCAGATCCTTCCGCTACGGACACCACTGATGTTCCGCAGGAAACCGACTCTGAAGAGCCCCCTGCAGAAGGCATGGTAAGAAGTGACGTTACCAACGAATGGGAGGATGAAGAAATTGCCGCATCCCGTCCCATCGCTGTTATGTTCCCTACAGACCGCAACTCCCAGCCACAGTATGGCATCGGTTCTGCCGGTGTTCTGTACGAATGCATGGAGGAAGGTGAAATGTCCCGACAGATGGGTATCATCGAGGACTGGAAAAACTTAGAGCTGATCGGCAACATCCGAAGCTGCCGTGACTATTACGCTTACTGGAGCATGGAATGGGATTCTTTCCTGATTCATTGGGGCGGTCCTTTCTATCTGGTTGATGTGGTAAAACGTGCCGATGTCCAGAACTTATCCGCATGTACCATCGGTGCCGGAGACACCGTGGCTCCCGCAACCGGAAGCGAAGCTTTCTACCGTTATCCCAAAGGATCTGCACCTTCCATTCACAATGGTTTTACCGATGGTACCAAGTTATATGCTACCATCGAAAAGTTAGGTTATCCGTTTGAACACAGAAGCCAGTACTATGATTCCGATCACTTTAATTTTGCTCCTGTGGCTGCACCTAATACTCTGGAAAATGCCAGCGGTTCCTTTGATGCTACCGAAATTGATTTATCCAAGATTTTCACCACTACCAAGAGTTCCTTCTCCTATGACGAGGAAACCGGTACCTACAAGAAATACCTGTACGGTTCTCCGCAGATCGATGAACTGACCGGAGACCAGCTGACATTTGAAAACGTTATCATCCAGGATACCTACTGGGAATACCGTCCCGACCACAAATACCTGGTATTCCAGGTACATGACAGCGGACGTTCCGGTTACTACTTCACCAAGGGCCGCGGTATTAAGATTACCTGGAGCAAATCCGATGATTATTCACCGACCAAGTACTACGACATGGACGGCAACGAAATTGAAATCAATACCGGTCATACCTACATCGGTATTGCACAGTCCGGACGCGAACCGATTTATAAGTAAGCAACGGAAACTGCAGTAAACAAAACCTCAGATTCGTCATATGACGGACCTGAGGTTTCTTTTTATCCCAGCCTGGTTATTCCGGCTGATATGTTCAAAAGAAGCTGCCCGATAACGAGCAGCTTCTTTTATGTACTGTTTTGTTTTATTCACCTAACCCACTTTCAATGGCTGCGACAAGGTCACTTAATGCCTCTGCTTCATCCGGACCTTCACAGTTAATTTCTATTTCATCTCCGCATTTTACGCACGCCCCAAGTACGCTTAATACACTCTTTGCATTTGCGGTGTTGTCTCTGAATGAAAAAGTAATTAAAGATTTGAATTTCATCGCCTCTTTACACAGGATTCCGGCCGGACGCAGGTGCAGACCCGTCGGGTTTTTAATAACAACCTTCTGGCTAACCATACCCACAATACCTCCTTATTAAAGTATATTCAGTATATCATTTTTTGAAAGAAATCACAAGTTTAATCTAAAACATAATATCCTGTATCAGGTTTGCCAGATGCTCGGCCTCTGTCTGAATTTGTTCCTTGTCCTTGCCTTCAATCATAACTCTTACCAGCGGCTCTGTACCGGACGGACGGATGAGTACTCTGCCCTCTCCCGCAAATTTATCCTCCAGTTCTTTGATTGCCTGCGCAATTTCAGGATATTCCAGATAATGTTCTTTTTTGTGATTAGCGACCTTGGCATTTACCAGTGCCTGCGGCAGCTCTTCCATAATAGTGGAAAGTTCGGAAAGCGGCCTGCCGGTTTCCACCATAACCTGCAAAAGATGCAGAGCGCTCAAAAGACCGTCGCCGGTGGTATTTTCATCTAAGAAAATTACATGGCCGGACTGTTCGCCGCCTAAGCTGGCACCAATTTCCTTCATGCGTTCCAGAACGTAACGGTCGCCTACCTTGGTCTGCTCCGTCTTGATGTCGTGGTCCTTTGCCATCAGGAAAAATCCCAGATTGCTCATAACGGTTACTACAATGGTATCCTGCTTCAGAGTACCTTTTTCTTTCATAAAGTTGCCGACGATAGCCATAATCTTGTCGCCGTCCACGATTTTACCATTTTCGTCCACCGCCAGCAATCTGTCCGCATCACCGTCAAATGCCAGACCCACCTGGGCTTTTTCTACGAGGACACGGCCCTGCAGCTCTTCCATATGGGTGGAACCGCAGTTGGCATTGATATTGGTGCCGTCCGGATTGTTATGGATAGCTACCACCTGTGCTCCCAGCTCCTTTAACGCTTCTACGGATGTATAGAAGGAAGCGCCTTCCGCACAGTCCACAACCACTTTTAAGCTGCTTAAATCCACGGGTACGGCGCGGATGGCATGATTGATGTATTCCTCTCTGGCATCAGTGCGGTACTTGATTTTGCCGACACCGGAGCCGGTGGGGAACTTCACGCCCTGCATATTGCTCTTGATCAGGCTTTCGATTTCGTCTTCCAGTTCATCTGGAAGCTTATAACCGTTGCCGTCAAAGAATTTAATGCCGTTAAACTCCACCGGATTGTGGGAAGCGGAAATCACAACGCCGGCATCCACTTTGTATTTTCTTGTCAGATACGCAATGGCAGGGGTTGGAATCACTCCTACATAAATGCAGTTGGCTCCCACGGAGCACGCTCCCGCCATCAGGGCATTTGCCAGCATATCGCCGGAAATTCTGGTGTCACAGCCTATCATGATAGTCGGCTTATGCGCCTTCTCCTTTGTCAGTACACTGGCTCCCGCCTGTCCTAACTGCATGGCAAGTAACGGCGTCAGTTCTTCATTTGCCACACCTCTTACTCCGTCTGTTCCAAATAAACGACTCATTCTTCTTCACCATATCCTTCCTCTGGAATATCATTCTTCTGTTATTGCGGTAATCTTTACCTGTACCTTAATGGGCTGCACAATTGTAATGCTGCCTGTCACGGATACAAAGACCTCCGCATCATAAGTGCCTTCCCGCAGCTCCGTCATCTGGTGTTTATCCATCAGCTGTTTGATGCTGATGTAACCTGCTATGTCGCTGTCCTTCCAGCTGTCAATATCCGCTTTTAAGCCGGTTACCTGTAGGTTGTAGTGGTCTTTCAAATCCACAATTTCGGCGGTATAGCCTTCCGGCAGACTGGAAAACTGTATTTTATCCCCCTTAATCTGCAGTTCGGACTCATATTCCTTTTCAATGCCCACGGTAACCGTCAGTCGGCCTGATGCGCTCCGGTTTGCCAGACTCACATTCTCCGGCAGATAATCCTTGATGTTCAGGGAGAATACCGCATCCTCCGTACAGTCTGTAACATCCAGCACCTCTTCCGGAATTGTAATCTCATGAATGCCTGTCAGGCTTTCCGTAGATCCCGCAATGGTAACGTTTTCCATGGTGCTGGTAACAGTGCCGTTAAGCAGGTATCCCTGAGCCGGTGTACCGGAGGCCGTAATCTTAACGGGAACGGTCTTGGTGTCTAAGATTTCTACCTTAACTCTTACCTTGGATGTATTGATTTCCAGATTTTCCTTGTCAATTTCCTTATCGGATGCATCATAAAGCTTTACTTCCGCATAGGTGGAAATATTGCCTGCCGCATCTGTAACATCCACCGTTACCCTGGCGGTTGCAATGCCTGTCACCACGGATTCGGGACCGGAAATTTCAATCCGGTTCTGGTCGGGTGTCGTATCGCTGATAATGTAACCTTTTGCCACTTCACCGCTGACTTCCGTCTGCAGCTCCAGCCGCTTGGTCTTCTTCTTTTCAATGTTCAGCTTAAGTATCTGGTTGCTGCCGGAAATACTGGTAATCTGTTCGTTGTAACGGAGGGAATAAAACCGGATTTCCACCGTATTGGCAACCGTCAGGTTGCTGAAATCCGCTTCCGCCACAATATCGCTGGTGCTGAGTTCATCCCGGATGGACTTCTTTGCCATAACGGACACTCTCGAAACCGTGTCGGTTTTGTCCAGAATTTCATATACCATGTTTTCATCCGTTAAAACTTCCGTATTTACCAGTTTTACGGGAATATTATAAAAGACCTTCTGATCTTCCGGGTTTTCAATGGTCATAACAAGCAGCCACAGAAAGAATGCTGCGGCAAGGGAAAAAAGTTTCAAAGCCCAGTTGTTCAGAAACAAACCTGCAATTTTATTTTTCTTTTTCAACTTTCTCCTGTTTACTCCTTCCCTTAAAGAATTTATATCCTCTGCGGTTGTCCTCTTCACTTTCCGGCTGCAGCTTCTGCAGACGGACTTTCAGACTCTCCGCATCCAGGTTGCGTTCCAGACCGCCCTTGTAGGCAACGCTGATTTTACCGGTTTCTTCAGATACAATAACAGTAACCGCATCCGTCACTTCGGAAATACCTACACCTGCTCTGTGTCTGGTGCCTAAGTTTTTATCAAGGCTCATATTATCGGACAGAGGCAGGTAGCAGGTTGCGGAAGTAATCCGGTTGCCGCGTACAATCACGGCACCGTCATGCAGCGGTGTATTGTGTTCAAAAATATTGATGAGAAGCTGGCTTGTCACGATACCATCCACTTCAATACCGGTACGTTCAAAGTCACCCAGCGGCTGTTTGCCTTCGATTACAATCAAAGCGCCCGTGCGTACCTTTCCCATTTCCACACAGGCTTTTACGATTTCATTGATGGTTTTAGTACTGAAGGAAGACTCCACCCCCTTGCTGCCGGTAAAAGGCAGTACATTGGTGATAATCTCCTTGTTGCCCAGTTCTTCCAGGGCTTTTCTGAGCTCCGGCTGTAATACCACAATCAGTGCCGTTACTGCGAAGCCTATAATATTCCTGCCCAGCCACAGGATGGTTGTCATGTGGAAATATGCCGCAATCAGCCAGAAACCCAGTATGAAAGCAAGCCCCTTTAGCAGCGACCAGGCTCTTGTATTTTTTATCCAGATAAGGATATGGTAGAAAAGAAATGATATAATCAGAATTTCCACCAGGCTGGAAAAATCCATATCCGGCATACGTCTTATGATGTTTTCCGTAAGATTCTGAAATTGCAAATGCATACTTACCTTTTACCCTCAAATTTCTTCAAAATCGTCGTCATTCTCCTGCGGTCCGTGCTGTGTGCCAATCGTCATGGATGCCGCCTGACGGCTCACATTCCTGTGTTCCGGGGAATGTGCGGTATTTCTTACAGCTCCCTGTCTTATCGTACCGCCTGCGGAAGCTCTCCTCTGCTGCGGGTACTCACTTCCGGTTCTGACCGGCTGGGTTGCCACGTTGCCGGTATGACCGGTGTGTGCCGCACGCCCCATCTGGGAGTTGATTTTTTTCACGGTTTTTTCGGGTGCCGCCACTGTCATCTTGGGCACCGCCTTTACATAGTAATAATATTCGTCATCTTCAAACTGTACCTTTTCCGTTCGGCTGTAATCCACACCCAGTACAAAAAACTGGATAATCAGGGCAATGCCGAGGGATACAATGGAGCCGAGCAGGATACCGATGACGGAAACATTGGTATCGTACATTAAATCACCTAAAAGCAAAATCATCACATCGGCAATGGTGCCCGCAATGCTGGCTATCGTCCAGGAATGGTCCACGGAAAGTCTTTTGATAATATAAACCAGTTCCAGGGTAAAGACAAATGCCACAACCGTAATCAGCATTTCCTTGTTGCCCAAAATGCCGTCAATCACCATACGCAGTCTTGCCATGGCTTCGCCGGCATCGGTAGCGCCTAATGCCGTGGAATTCTGGGAAATGAAATGCAGCATGTAGTATACAATCGTACCGCATCCTACGGAAATGGCGGATGCCGGAGTACCGATGAGACCCATGGCAAGCGGCACCACATACGGAATCCGGAGTCCGAAGCAGATAGGCGTCAGTATCACGCACAGCGCGTCCTTCGGTGTAAAACGGAAGAACAGTAAAAACATCAGAAGAAACAGACAGAACACCACAACGGCTGCCTCCAGCGCCAGTGCATAACAGTGCAGCAGGATAAAGACCGCCGCAAAAAAAATCATAAAGCCCACCGGCAAAAAGGAGCATACCAGCGCCGCAATCAGTAAAATTGCCACATTGTTTATCCGGGGCATGAAGCCAAGCTGGTTTTTGATGCATATAAAGGCAATGAACGCAATCAGAAATTTAAAAACCGGTGCTATATAGGTATCGTATTTACTGTATATTCTTTTGATAACTTCTTTGATTTCCAATAAACTACTCATATTTCAGCCTTTCATGAATATTTATTTTTCTCGTACAGAGAAGCAAGCTTCTTTAAGTTTGCATAATAATTTTTCAAGCTTTTCCTTGCCTTGTTGTACCGGTATGTGCAGATAAAGAAGGTTACCAGCGCATAACCGATTACCACCACACCGTACCAGGTCAGTACGTTTTTGGCAAACACAAACAAATCCATTTTATAGATATTGAGCATAAAGTTTTCCAAATCATATAAAACATACATGCCGAATACCACTGCAAACGCCACCGTAGCGCTGAGAACGGATTTTGCCGTCTGGATGCCGATATAGTCGCTGCGGAAATAATTTCCGATGGCAACGTTTTTCCTGCCCTCGCCATTTTCGTAAGAAGCAAGCTTTGTCATCAGAATAATTCTGTCTTCATTTAACATAAAGGATGCCTTTCTTCTATTTGTTTAAGTAACGCATTCTGCCGCTCTCCCTGTTGTTAAGCGGAGAATTTTTTTCCTGCGCGGACGCCGGTGTGGTCTTTATGGCTCCGGACAGACCGTACGCCAGTTCTCTTTTGCACTTTTCACAGTATTTGCCGGTCTTAATCGGAGCGCCGCAGGACTCACACTGCAGGACAATTGCGGAGCCTTCCGCAATTTCCAGTCTTTCTTCCCGGAGCCACTGATGAATCTGTGCCGGCTCCACATCGCACTCCTCCGCCACTTCCGTAATCGTGGCACCCGCATGGGCGCGGATGTATTCCTTTACGCGCTGGAAGTCCGCCTCCAGTGCCTCCCGGCAGGACGGGCACAAGCAGGGTCCTGCTATATAGTTGAATATCCTGCCGCATTTTCTGCAGTTTTTTACGTTCATGTTTTCCGTTCCTTTCGACTTTCCGGGACTACAACGGACTTCCTGCAGACAGTGTCAGAAAATATATTTTCTCTGCGCCTGCCTCCGTCAGCGTCTCTGCCAGAGCATCCAGCGTACACCCGGTGGTATATATATCATCGATAAGTATAATCGTCTTTAATTTTACATCATTTGCAACAATTTTGAAAGCCTTTTTCAAATTATTTTGCCGTTCCACACGGTTTAGTGTCTTTTGCGGCACGGTATTTTTCCCCCGTACCACTAATTCATCATACACCGGTATGTGAAGCGCCTTTCCGATTTCTTCCGCCAGAAGGGCTGACTGGTTGTACCCCCGTGCAGCCAGTCTTTTTTCATGCAGTGGAACCGGTATCAGGGCATCCGGGGAAATCCATCGCACATAGTCTGCAAATGCCTCCGCCATGGCTTTTCCCAGCCATGCGGCGTATTCCTGCCTGCCCCGGTACTTAAAGCGGTAAATACATCCCGCCACATCACCGTATGCAAACAGGCTTCTGCCCTGTATAAACCGGTGTTCCAGGCTTTTACAGTCGCTGCACAACTCTTCCTCCGTAAGCATTGGTTTTCCGCATTTTAAGCAGAAGGGACTCTGTATCCGTTTAAGCCCGCTTTCACATCCCGGGCAGATACCCCTTCCCATGCGCCCAAAGGGCGCATTGAGCCCAAAGGGCGCATTGAGTCCAAAGGGCGCATTGGGTACCGGTCTGTCACAGACCGGACACCGCAGGGGAAACAGCAATTGTTTTATGATTTCTTTCAAATTTCCTTCTTTCCGCACACATCCTTCTTCCTGTGCCGGCAGCACCTATGAAAGCTCCTTAATTCTTTCCGTAAGTGCCGTATATCTGCGGTTTACCTCGGCATTGTTTATCATCTGCCGCACGGTTTCGCTGCTTCCCAGAATGGTCACGCAGTTTTTCGCCCGGGTCACGCCGGTGTAAAGCAGATTACGGTTAAACAGCATCTTAGGCCCCGAAAGCAGGGGCATAACCACCGCCGCATATTCGCTTCCCTGGGACTTATGAATGGTAATGGCATATGCCAGCTCCAGCTCCTCCGCCTGCACAAACGCATAGGTGACACGCCTGTGTTCATCATATTCCACGGTCAAGGTGGACGCATATTCATTGATTTCTGTTATTCTTCCCATATCCCCGTTAAAAATTCCCAGTCCTTTGTCAATGGGGATACCGTACCGGCTCACAATCTCCCATTCCAGATCATAATTGTTTTTAATCTGCATGACCTTGTCTCCTTCCCGGAAAGTCACACTGCCGAAGGTATGCTCTCTTTTATTCGGAGCAGGCGGGTTCATGTATTTCTGCAGGGTGGGATTTAAGGTTTCCACGCCGAGGCTGCCCTTCCGCATAGGCGTCAGCACCTGTATATCATAGGGTTCCCCGTTTACATACCGGGGCAACTTATCCGTTATGAGCTGCACCATATGCTTGTAAATTACATTGACATCGTTTCTTTCCAGGAAGAAAAAATCCCTGCTCTTATTGTTTAAGGAAATCTGCTCTCCCTTGTTTATTTTGTGAGCGTTTACCACAATATCGCTGCTTTCCGCCTGCCGGAAAATCTTGGACAGCACCACGCAGGGAAATGCCTTGGATGCCATCAAATCCCGCAGCACCTGCCCCGGTCCCACGGAAGGAAGCTGGTCCACGTCCCCCACAAGAATCAGACGTGTGCCCGGCACGATTGCCCGAAGCAGCGCCTGGAACAGATAAATATCCACCATGGACATTTCATCGATAATGACCACGTCTGCTTCCAGCGGGTTATCTTCGTTCCGTTCAAATCCCGCCTTCCGGTCTCCCCCCGAAAGGGCGCCGGAAAGCTCCAGCATCCGGTGAATGGTCCTCGCTTCATACCCGGTTGCCTCCGTCATACGCTTGGCTGCACGTCCTGTGGGCGCCGCCAGAAAGATATCCAGTTTTTCCTGTTCAAAATATTTGATAATGGTGTTAATCGTGGTGGTTTTCCCTGTACCGGGACCTCCGGACAGAATGAATACGCCGTTTTTCACGCACTGGAACACCGCTTCTTCCTGTAAAGAGTCCAGTTCCAGATGCTCCTCTCTCGTAATGGTTTCTATCTGTCCTTTTATTTTCGTTTCCACCGCCGGCAGCATGCCCTCCTCCCCGTAAAGAGAAAGATTCAAATCATGGAGCATGCCCGCGCAGCTTAATTCCGCATAGTAGGCGCTTGCCGCAAATACCTGCAGTTCTTCCTCATCCGGCATTTTTTTCAGTACCAGTTTTTTGTCCATGCCTAAATTCTGCAGGTGGGGACGTATATTGTCTTCGTCAACTAAAAGCAGCTCCTGCGTTCTTTTGATGAGCAGCTCCTCCGGCAGGTACATATGCCCCTCCGCCATTGCCTGGCTCAGGACATATAAAATACCGCTGCGGATACGGTAATCGGAGTCCGTGTGAATGCCGATTCGGGAAGCGATTTCATCCGCAATCTTAAAACCCACGCCCTCAATATCTTCCGTCATTTTGTACGGATTTTCCTGCAGCACGCGGTACAGATTATCACCATAGGTATTATAAATTTTGACCGCTAATGTGTTGGATATTCCGTACTGCTGTAAAAATAGGAACGCTTCCCGCAAATCCCGTTTTTCCTCCATCTGCGCCGCTATCTCCCTGGCTATCCTGTCGCTTATGCCTTTTACCTCCACAAGGCGGATGGGTTCTTCCTCAATAATGCGGAAGGTATCGGTGCCGAAGGCTTTTACAATTCTTGCTGCCAGAGCTGCGCCCACGCCTTTTATGGCGCCGCTTGCCAGATACCTCTCCATGCCCGCCGCATCCTTCGGCGTCACAGCCCTGTAACTGCTTACCTTAAACTGCCTGCCGTAAACGGGATGCTCGATATAGTCGCCCTCCGCGTCAATGCTTTCTCCCTGGGTAATGCCCTTCATCATACCCACCAATATGATTTCTCCTTCTTCCCCGGATAATTCCAGCACCGTATAGCCGTTGTCCGTATTCTGAAACACAATGTGTTCCACAAAGCCGGTTATTTTTTCCATGGTTCTCCTCTCCGCGCTCTTTTTATCAACCAACAAAAAGGACTGCCATTGGCAGTCCCTATAAGTTATAATTCCGTTTCATTTGTTCGTAAAGCATCTGCGCCAGCCCCAGGCTGCCCTGCTCCGAAGTCTCGCCTGCGATTTCCTGAATCATATTGTCCTTGTAGTAATCCACAAGATTGGACGTATAAGACGAAGCACTGTCAGACTCAGGAATGGTCTTTACCATTTCCTTAAACATCTGTTCTACAAAATAAGCTTCAAATTCCTTGCAGGCGCTCATCAGCTCGTCATCCGTTGCCTTGCTGTAATCCTTTTTAGATGTCTGCTGCAGCTTAGATGCCGTCTGGGAACTGTCCGTCTTCAGCATATCCACATAACTGTTTGTCAAACTACCGATATCCATATGTACTACCTTATCTTTCTATTAACGGCGCAGATTGTTTGCCTGCTGAAGCATTTCATCCGATGCAGTAATCGCCTTGGAATTCATTTCGTAAGCTCTCTGTGCCACAATCATGTTGACCATTTCGTCTACGACCTGTACGTTGGAAGCCTCTAAGAAGCCCTGCCATACGGAGCTCTTTCTTACGGCTCTGCTGGTTGCCTCGTTGATGGGAGCGCCGCTGGCTGCAGTCTGCTGGAACAGGGTGCTTCCCTTCTTTTCCAGTCCGCCTGGATTGGAGAACTGGTAAAGACCGATGCGGATGCCGAGGGATTTCGGGTTGTTGTTGGCATCGGGATAACAGATTTCGCCGTTGCTTGTCACACTGATTTTGCTGGTCTCGTACTTATTGCTTAAAATAATGGATTTGCCGGCAGAATCCTGTACCGGCCTGCCGTCCGTATCCGCCAGCATAATGCCACCGTTGGAGGCTCTCGTCCATAAAAAGTTACCGTTTCTGGTATAGTAGGTATTGCCGTCCTCACCCTTTACTGCAAAGAAGCCGCTTCCGGTAATGGCAAAAGCCGTATCGCTTTCACTTGCCGTCATGTTGCCATCCTTGAAGATGGTGGAAATGGAGGCATTCCGCACGCCTAAGCCTACCTGTGCTCCGGTGGGTTTCTGCTCGCCGTTGGCGGAAGTGGTCCTTGTCTGTAAGGTCTGGTATAACAGGGATTTGAATTCGTTTACCTGCGTCTTGTAACCTACCGTATTGACATTGGAAAGGTTATTTGCAATATTATCTACGTTGGTCTGCTGGGCAATCATACCGGTTGCCGCCGTCCATAAGCTTCGTACCATTTTTATTCCTCCTGTACCTGGGCAGTCTTTCTACTGCATCAGGTCACTACCGTATCCGTCCAGTCTGCCTTATACCTTGCCGAGTTCTTTTACGGCAATCTCTAAGGAGCTGTCGTAGGTCTGCAGAATTTTCTGATTGCTCTCATACTGTCTCGTAATGCTGATCATATTGACCATCTCGGAAACTACCTGCACATTTGCCATTTCCAGATAACCCGACTGGATTTCTGCCCGGGAAGCCACGCTTTTTGCCCCTTCCACCGGTTCAAAATAGGTCTCACCGTAGCGGGTAAGATAATCATAATTTTCAAAATCCGCAATCTGGATTTTCGCCACATGCGTGCCGTCCTGGGTAATGGTACCGTCCGTCAGGACCGCCGATTCCTTCAGGGGATCCAGTTTGATTCTGCGGTTAGCCGTATCCAGTACATAATCACCGTCGCCTGTCACCAGATAACCGTCCTTATTCAGGGTAAAATTACCTGCACGGGTGTACTTTGTGGAGGTTTCCCCTGCTTTGTTGGTAAACTCCACGGCAAAGAAACCGCTGTCGGTCAGTGCCAGGTCAAAGGTATTGCCTGTTACACGGAAGGAACCCTGTGTGTAATCCGTGTAGTTTTCGCCGATTTTGACGCCGGGTGTGTTGGCACCTATATTTTCGCTTCTGCCAAGACCTACGGAGCTGTCCTTCAGCTTGTATGCCAGAATAGAGTTAAAAGACTGGCTGGTGGAGCCTTCTTTTTTGAATCCGACTGTGGATGCATTTGCCAGATTGTTGGTCATGATATCCATGCGGTTCTGTTCGTTCAGCATACCCGTATAGGCAGTGTATAAACCTTTTAACATACTTTTCCTCCCTTGCACCCGGTCTCAGGAGATGCTGAAGCCGGTTTAGTCTTCTTTGTAGCCGGCTAAGAACTCTACATATTTGCCGGTGCCGATAGCAACGGCTGTCATAGGGTCTTCGGCTGTCATGGTGTTGATGCCGGTCTTGGCGGAAATGAGTTCTTCCAGACCGCGCAGCAGGCTTCCGCCGCCGGTTAACACAATGCCTCTGTCTGCAATATCGGCAGCCAGTTCGGGCGGAGTCTTTTCCAGTACACTGTGGATGGTTTCCACAATCTGCGCCGTGGTTTCTTTTAAGGCTTCTTCGGTTTCTTCGGAAGAAACTCTCACGGTCTTGGGAAGACCGGTTACTAAGTTACGGCCGCGTACATCCATGTAATCCGGCTCCGGTCTGTGGTAAGCGGAACCGATTTTTATCTTCATATCCTCTGCTGTTCTTTCACCGATCAGCAGATTGTGTTTCTTACGCATGTAACGGACAATGGCCTCGTCGAAGTCATCGCCAGCTATCTTGATGGATGCGCTGACAACCGTGCCGCCTAAGGAAATAACGGCAATGTCTGAGGTACCGCCGCCGATGTCGACAATCATGTTGCCGCAGGGCTTGGAAATATCAATGCCTGCGCCGATAGCCGCCGCAATGGGCTCCTCGATAATGAATACTTCTCTGGCGCCTGCCTGATAGGTTGCGTCTTCTACCGCTTTCTTTTCTACTTCGGTAACACCGCTGGGAACACAGACCGCGATACGGGGCTTACGGAATGTCCTTCTGCCCAGTGCTTTCTGGATGAAATACTTCATCATTTTCTCGGTAACAGTGTAATCGGAAATAACACCCTGGCGGAGAGGTCTTACGGCAATGATGTTGCCCGGAGTTCTGCCGAGCATCAGTCTCGCATCCTCACCGATTGCCTTAATCTTGTTGGTATCTCTATCAAAAGCTACTACGGACGGCTCCTTCAATACGACGCCTTTTCCTCTGATGTAAACCAAAATACTTGCTGTTCCTAAATCAATTCCGATATCTGTGTACTGCATACATCTGTACCCCTTTCATGGTCCTTATCAACAAAAAAGCCGGTTGGCTCATATTCTTCATTCTAAAAAACATATGAAGTTATTATAACCCAATTTGTGCCATTTTCATAGGGGGTAAATAAAAAATTAAAAAATTAGACGCAGAAAATAAAGCAAGTGGTTCCTTCCTTTACTCCTGCGTCCGTGCATTTATATATTTATCGTCATTTTTCCCGGATACTTTACAGCATTTTCTTAATATATTTTCCGGTATAGGATGCGGGATTTGCCGCAACCTCTTCCGGCGTGCCCTTCGCAATGACCGTACCGCCGCCGTCTCCGCCTTCGGGACCGATGTCGATAATGTAGTCCGCCGTTTTGATCACATCCAGATTGTGCTCAATTACCACCACGGTATTGCCGCCCTCCGTCAGCTTCTGCAGAATTTCCACAAGCTTCTGCACATCGGCGAAATGAAGACCCGTAGTCGGCTCGTCTAAGATGTATATGGTCTTGCCGGTGCTGCGCCGGCTTAATTCCGTCGCCAGCTTGATACGCTGTGCCTCACCGCCGGAAAGCTCCGTGGAGGGCTGTCCTAATTTCACATAGGAAAGTCCCACATCGTTGAGGGTTTCAATCTTTCTGCGGATGGAAGGCACATTCTCAAAGAAAGGCAGTGCCTCCTCCACCGTCATATCCAGTACATCGTAAATGCTCTTTCCCTTGTACTTCACATCCAGTGTTTCCCGGTTGTAACGTTTGCCGCCGCAGACCTCGCAGGGCACATACACATCCGGTAAAAAGTGCATTTCAATTTTGATAATGCCGTCACCGCTGCAGGCTTCGCAGCGTCCGCCCTTTACGTTGAAGCTGAAACGTCCCTTGCTGTAGCCCTTTGCCTTGGCATCCGCCGTTGCTGCAAACAGGTCGCGTATCTGGTCGAATACGCCGGTATAGGTGGCCGGGTTGGAACGGGGTGTCCTGCCGATGGGGGACTGGTCAATGGCAATGACCTTGTCCAGCTGCTCCACGCCCTTGATACCCTTGTGTTTGCCTGGAATGGTGCGCGCCCGGTTCAGCTTCTTTGCCAGATGCTTATAGAGGATTTCGTTTACCAGCGAGCTCTTACCGGAGCCGGAAACACCGGTCACCACCGTCATGACTCCCAACGGAAAATCCACATCTATGTTTTTCAGGTTGTTTTCCTGTGCGCCCTGCACGGTAATCCAGCCGGTGGGCTTCTTTCTTACCGCCGGGACCGGTATCTTTAAGGCTCCGCTTAAATACTGGCCGGTGATGGACTCCGGTATCTTCATGATTTCTTCCGCGGTGCCGCATGCCACCACTTCTCCGCCGTGGGAGCCTGCTCCCGGTCCGATATCCACGATGTAATCGGCTTCCCACATGGTATCTTCGTCATGCTCCACCACAATCAGGGTATTGCCCAGGTCACGCAGGTTCTTCAGGGCCGCCAGCAGCCTGTCGTTGTCCCGCTGGTGCAAACCGATACTGGGCTCATCCAAGATGTAACATACGCCCACCAGTCCGGAGCCAATCTGGGTTGCCAGACGGATACGCTGGGCTTCACCGCCGGACAGTGTCCCTGTGGCACGGGATAGGGACAGATAGCCCAGTCCCACATTCACTAAAAAGCCGACTCTGGCTCTGATCTCCTTCAGAATCTGGCCGCCGATAAGTTCTTCGTTCTTTGTCAGGCTGAGATTGTTCAGAAACTCCTGCAGTCCGGTGATGGACAGGGCGGTGATTTCGTAAATGTTCTTGTCTGCCACGGTAACCGCCAGTGCCTCCCTTTTCAGTCTCATGCCGCCGCAGAGCTTACAGGGTGTAAACTGCATAAAGCTTTCGTATTCCTGCTTCATGGTTTCGGAGCCGGTCTCCCGGTATCTTCTTTCCACGTTTTTAATCAGGCCCTCAAAGGCAACGGGGTATACGCCCTTGCCCCTCTGTCCCTCATAATAAACATCCACCGTCTTGCCGTCCGTGCCATGAAGAATGATATTTTTCACAGACTCCGGGTACTCTTCAAAGGGTGTGTCCAGAGAGAAATTGTATGACTTGCAGAGCGCCTGCAGAATGGCATTGGTAAAGCTGCCCTTATCGGTACAGGACTGCCAGCCGGTCACCACAATGGCTCCCTGATTGATAGACAGCTCCTTGTCGGGAATCATCAGATCCACATCAAATTCCATTTTGTAGCCCAGGCCAAAGCAGTCCGGACACGCCCCGAACGGGTTGTTGAAGGAAAAGCTCCGGGGCTCTATTTCACTGACGCTGATGCCGCAGTCCGGGCAGGAAAAGCTCTGACTGAACGTCATGGGCTCTCCGCCAATGACATCCACGATAAGAAGCCCCTCCGCCAGGGCAAGGGTATTCTCCACGGAGTCCGTCAGACGCGCAGTGATGCCGTCCTTGACCACCAGTCGGTCCACCACAATTTCTATGTTATGCTTGATATTTTTCTCCAATTTGATTTCTTCGGAAAGGTCGTACAGATTGCCGTCAATCCGCACTCTGACGTAACCGCTCCTCTTGGCCCTCTCCAGAACCTTGGCGTGCTCGCCCTTTCTGCCCCGGACTACCGGCGCCAGAAGCTGGATTTTCGTGCCTTCCGGCAGGGCAAGTATCTGGTCCACCATCTGGTCCACCGTCTGCCTGGCAATCGGTCTGCCGCAGTTCGGGCAGTGGGGGATACCGATGCGGGCATACAGAAGGCGGAAATAATCGTAGATTTCCGTTACGGTGCCCACAGTGGAACGGGGATTACGGTTGGTGGATTTCTGGTCAATGGAAATGGCGGGGGAAAGCCCTTCTATCTTCTCCACATCCGGTTTCTCCATCTGTCCCAAGAACATACGGGCATAGGAGGAAAGCGACTCCATATACCTTCTCTGTCCCTCAGCGTAAATGGTATCGAATGCCAGGGAGGACTTGCCGGAGCCGGAAAGTCCCGTCAGCACCACCAGTTCGTTCCGCGGGATATCCACATCAATATTTTTCAGATTGTGCTCTTTGGCGCCTCTGATTTTTATCCATTCTTTTTTATTTTTCTCTGCCATTTTATTTACAAACCTTCCATACTTAGTCCATGTTCTGCAGCATGGTCTTTAATTCAATCATCTTGTCACGCAGCTCTGCCGCCGCCTCGAAGTTCAAATCGGCAGCCGCCTTCTGCATCTTTTTCTGGACATCGGCAATCAGCTTTTCCAGTTCCTTGCGGCTCATGGACTCCGGGTCCTTTTCGAAGGTTACCTCTTCCTTTGCCACTGCCTTGGATATGCTGATCAGATCCCGGACTGCCTTTTTGATGGTCTGCGGGGTGATGCCGTGTTCTTCGTTGTATTTCTGCTGGATGCTGCGGCGTCGGTTCGTTTCCTCTATGGCGGCGCGCATGGAGTCCGTCATATTGTCCGCATACATCACAACATGTCCTTCCGCATTACGGGCGGCACGGCCCACCGTCTGTATGAGGGAGGTCTCGGAACGCAGGAAGCCTTCCTTGTCCGCATCCAGAATGGCAACGAGGGAAATCTCCGGGATGTCCAGGCCCTCCCGCAGCAGGTTGATGCCCACCAGGACATCGAAAACATCCAGACGCATGTTGCGGATAATCTCCGCACGCTCCAGGGTGTCGATGTCCGCATGTAAATACCGTACCCGGATGCCAACCTCTTTCATGTAATCGGTCAAATCCTCCGCCATTCGCTTGGTAAGGGTCGTCACAAGTATCTTGTTGTGCTTTGCCGTTTCCTTTTTAATCTCGCCGATTAAATCATCAATCTGTCCCTCCACCGGACGCACGGATATTTCCGGATCCAGAAGCCCGGTCGGACGGATAATCTGCTCAGCACGCAGAAGCTCATGCTCCGCCTCATAATCGCCAGGCGTAGCCGATACAAACATCATCTGGTCGATATGGGACTCAAATTCCTCAAAGTTAAGCGGACGGTTGTCCAGTGCCGACGGCAGACGGAAACCGTAGTCCACCAGTGTCATTTTCCGGGAACGGTCCCCCGCGTACATCCCCCTTATCTGGGGCAGGGTAATATGGGACTCATCTATGATGATCAGATAATCATCCTTGAAGAAGTCCATCAGGCAATGGGGCGGTTCGCCCTCCTTGGAGCCCGTCAGATGCCGGGAATAGTTTTCAATGCCGGAGCAGAAGCCGGTTTCCCGAAGCATTTCCACATCAAAATTGGTACGCTCGGAGATACGCTGTGCCTCTAAGAGCTTATCCTCGGACTTGAAGAACTTCACTCTGTCCTCCAGTTCCTCCTCGATACGGTTGCAGGCTTCCTTTATTTTATTTTCCCCTACCACGTAATGGGATGCCGGGAAAATGGAAATATGGTTCAGTGTGGCATGCACCTGACCGGTGAGTGGGTCCGTTTCGCAAATCCTGTCGATTTCGTCCCCGAAAAACTCCACCCGTATCAGCACATCCTTGCCCTGTGCCGGGAAAATCTCCAGTACGTCCCCATGCACCCGGAAGCAGCCGCGCTTTAAGTCCATGTCGTTTCTGTCGTACTGCATGGCAATCAGCTCCCGGATAACCTGGTCCCTGTCCTTTTCCATGCCGGGACGCAGGGATACGATCATACCCTGGTAATCGTCCGGGCTGCCCAGACCGTAGATGCAGGACACACTCGCCACCACAATCACATCCCGCCGCTCTGTCAGGGAAGCCGTGGCAGAAAGACGCAGACGGTCTATCTCTTCGTTGATCGCCGAGTCTTTGGCAATATAGGTATCGGTGGACGGTACATATGCCTCCGGCTGATAATAGTCATAATAGGATACAAAATATTCTACCGCATTCTCCGGAAAAAATTCCTTCATCTCCCCATACAACTGTCCAGCCAGTGTCTTGTTGTGGGCTATGATCAGGGTCGGTTTGTTCAGTGCCGCTATAACATTTGCCATGGTAAATGTCTTGCCGGAGCCGGTGACCCCCAGCAATGTTTCAAACTGATTTCCTTCCCGGAAGCCCTTCACCAGTTCCGCAATCGCCTGTGGCTGGTCACCGGTAGGTTTATATTCAGAATGAAGGATAAAATGGTCCATCTGCCTGTTCTCCTGTTTCAATCGTTCTGTTCCAACTGCATGCTGTACTTCCGTTTTCTCAATCCGTCTGCATGCGACTCTCCCGTTTTTCCAAAAGAAAAAACTGTGACAATGTACAAATTCTTCTTGTACTATATCACAGTTTTGTAAATTTGTATAGACTTTATGCAAACATATGTTTGTTTTTTATTTCTATTGTATTTTCAGCAGTTTCTTCGCTTCTTCCTCCGATATGTGCTCTGATTCCATCAGATTACGGATAAGTTCCTTCAAGGTCTCGGCTCTGCCTTGCTTCCTGCCTTGCTCTTCGCCAGCCAAAATACCTTCTTCGTATCCTTCCCGTCTCATGTCCATATCATTTACATATGTTTTCAAATACTCCGACCTCCATTCCTCATTCAGCCTTGCTGTCCTGACCTCCCGTTCCAGAAGCCTCGTAAAATCATCTGCGGCATCATCTGTTTCAACGTACTGCAAAAATTCCCGAATACCTTCCGGTGCAACTGACAGATCTGCCGTTGTATTATAAAAAATCCAGTTCATCTTATCATGCAGCTGCACATCCGCATCCTCGTCACATACCATGTGAAAATGGTACACATAATGATCCTTTCCAAATGGATCATAGGTACAGATAAAAATGATATAAGTTTCTTTCAGCATGATATAATCCATTCCTGAAGAAAGTATTTCCTGATCAATCATGCCCTGATAATATCTGATACGGAGCGGAAGTTCCTCCTGTACCATTCTATTGCGGGATTTGTTCTGCATCTCTGCATCCACAACTCGTCCATTCTCCTCTTCAAGATACATATCCAGTTTCACAAATTTGGAGGCACTGCGATGTTGTAAAAAGTGTTCCCTGTCAACTTCTGCAACCGTCCCTATTTCCACGGGTGTCAAAAGATCTGCCAGTTTTTGTGCAATCACCGGATTTTTTGTAACCTTTCCGAACATGAACTTGTTCCGGATTGTCAGTTTTTCATAACTCATTTCGCTAGCATTTTTCATAAGCTGCTCCTTTCTTTTTGAAAGCCCAGCAGGGACATTTTGTACGCAGGAACAGACCTATTTACTTTTTGCCGTAAGCACATTTTCCATTCCTGCTCTTTTCAGTTGGATAAAAGCAAGAATTTTCCGAACCTTTTGCAAGGTAGATTTGTAAAGTATAGCTCCCGATACATGAAATATCATTTATACTTTAATAGACAGAAGCCAACACTCCCGATGTAATCAGCCGGAGCATTGATTTTCAAAAGAAAATATGCTTTGAAGATAGTATAACATTTCTCCAACGCACACTCAACCTAAATTATTTCCTATGATTATAAATTTCCCCATGGACAGATTCTGTCTTTTTTCAATTTTTTCATAAAAAATACCCTCCTTACTGGTTTTGTCCAGTAAAGAGGGGACATATCATCCGGGTATACAATGCCTTTCCTACTTAATCAAAAACGCTCTATAAATCTTTTTCTTTGAATCGCTCTGCAATTCCTTTTCCTGGAATCATTCTGTCAATCTGTTATTTACCGAAAAATTTCTTCTTTTTGCCACCCTCGGGATTGGTGCCGTCGCCGGGCTTCTCCACATTCTTTGCGGCATTCAGGGTATCGCCGGTAATCGCATCAAACTGCTTTAAAAGATCTTTCGCCTCTGCCTTCAGTTTGTCGGGAACCTGCACCACTAAGGTGACATAGTGATCGCCACGCACATTCTTATCGCGCAGGGTAGGTACGCCTTTGCCCTTCAGTCTGATCTTTGTATCCGTCTGGGTACCGGGCTTTACATCGTAAATTACTTTGCCGTCCACGGTATCAATCACAATTTCACCGCCGAGAGCCGCAACTGCAAAGGACATGGGAACGGTGGAGTAAATATTATAATCCTGTCTCTGGAAAATCGGATGGCGTCCTACGATAACTTCTACTAAAACATCGCCTCTGGGGCCGCCGTTTACGCCGGGCTCGCCGAGACCGGGCAGACGCTTGCACTGACCGTTATCGATACCTGCGGGAATATCCACGGCATAACGCTTTCTCATGGATACAAAGCCGGTACCGCGGCAGTCCGCACATTTCTCCTTGATAATCTTACCGGTACCGCCGCAGTCGGGACATGCCTGCACGTTTCTGACCGTGCCGAAGAAGGACTGCTGGGTAAATACCACCTGACCCTTGCCGCCGCACTTGCTGCAGGTTTCGGGGCTGGTGCCGGGCTTTGCACCGGTACCGTTACAGGTATTACATTTTTCTTTTACGTTTAACTCGATTTCCTTTTCACATCCGAACACCGCTTCCTCAAACGTAATCCGGATACTGGTACGGAGATTGGCTCCCTTCATGGGGCCCGTGCCCCTGCCGGTGCTGCTTCTTCTTCCGCCGAAGAAATCGCCGAATATATCACCGAAAATATCACTGAAGTCTGCACTGTTGAAGTCAAAGCCTCCGGCTCCGCCTGCACCTCCGTCAAAAGCTGCATGGCCGAACTGGTCGTATTGACGACGTTTTTCGGGGTCGCTCAGAACGGCATATGCCTCCGATGCCTCCTTGAACTTCGCCTCTGCGTCTTTGTCCCCGGGATTCATATCGGGATGGTATTTTTTCGCTAAAACACGATATGCCTTTTTAATGGCGGCATCGTCTGCGTTTTTGTCCACCCCCAGTACTTCATAATAATCTCGTTTCTGTTCTGCCATAATTTTTCTCCAATCCGCTTACCTTTTTGGAACAGAATATGTCCTGTCCATACAAAGAGAGATAGAGGCACCAAGGCGGTGCCTCTTTTTCCTGTATCTTTTATACAGTATCTATAGATTATACCTCGCGGAAGTCTCCGTCAATAACATCATCTTCGGGAGCACTGTTGTCTGCCTGTGCAGCTCCCATATCCGGGCCTGCTGCGCCTGCGGCACCCTGAGCGCCCTGTGCACCCTGCATGGATTCATACATCTTGGTGAATACGCCCTGTGCACTGGTCATCATCTTTTCCTGTGCTGCCTTTAAGTCAGCCACATCGCTGTCGCTCATTTCCTGGTCCTTGGTTCTTTCCAGAATAGCTTTTACAGCATCGATTTCGGTCTGAACGGATGCTTTTTCGCTTTCGCTTACCTTGTCTCCGACATCCTTTAATGCCTTTTCTGTCTGGAATACCATGGAGTCTGCATCGTTTCTGGCATCGATAGCTTCCTTACGCTTCTTATCCTGTGCTTCGTATTCGGCAGCTTCCTTAACAGCCTTGTCGATATCGGCATCGGACATGTTGGAGCCTGCGGTAATGGTGATGTGCTGTTCCTTGCCGGTACCAAGATCCTTTGCGGATACGTTTACAATACCGTTGGCATCGATATCGAAGGTAACTTCAATCTGAGGAATTCCTCTGGGAGCGGGTGCAATGCCATCCAGTCTGAACTGGCCCAGAGTCTTGTTATCCTTAGCGAACTGTCTTTCACCCTGTAATACATGGATATCTACGGCAGACTGGTTGTCGGCTGCGGTAGAGAATACCTGGCTCTTCTTGGTAGGAATGGTAGTATTTCTTTCAATCAGTCTGGTTGCTACACCGCCCATAGTCTCGATGGAAAGGGACAGAGGAGTAACATCCAGAAGAAGGATATCGCCGGCGCCTGCATCGCCTGCTAATTTACCGCCCTGGATGGAAGCACCGATTGCTACACATTCGTCAGGGTTCAGGCTCTTGTTGGGTTCATGTCCGGTAAGCTGTCTTACCTTTTCCTGTACGGCAGGAATACGTGTGGAGCCACCGACCAGAAGAACCTTGGATAAATCTGCGGAAGTAAGTCCCGCATCCTTCAGAGCGTTCTGAACGGGGATTGCGGTTCTTTCTACCAGGTCATGTGTCAGTTCATCGAATTTTGCTCTTGTTAAGTCCATATCAAAGTGCTTAGGTCCGTCAGCGGTTGCGGTGATGAAGGGCAGGTTGATATTGGTTGTGGTAGCGGAAGAAAGCTCTTTCTTTGCTTTTTCTGCTGCTTCCTTTAATCTCTGCATTGCCATCTTGTCGCCGGAAAGGTCAACGCCTTCCTTTGCCTTGAACTCAGCTAACATCCAGTTGATAATCTTGTTATCGAAGTCATCGCCGCCAAGGTGTGTATCACCGTTGGTTGCCAGCACCTCGATGACGCCGTCGCCGATTTCGATAATGGAAACATCGAAGGTACCGCCGCCGAGGTCATATACCATAATCTTCTGCTCTTTTTCGTTGTCAAGACCGTAAGCCAGCGCTGCTGCGGTAGGCTCGTTGATGATACGTTTTACTTCCAGACCTGCAATCTTACCTGCATCCTTGGTTGCCTGACGCTGTGCATCGTTGAAGTATGCGGGAACGGTAATAACGGCCTCCGTTACCTTTTCACCCAGGTAGCTTTCCGCATCTGCTTTCAGTTTCTGAAGAATCATTGCGGAAATCTGCTGAGGAGAATATTTCTTGCCGTCAATGGTACGTCCGTTGTCCGTACCCATATCTCTCTTAATGGAAGAGATGGTCTTTTCTGCATTGGTGACTGCCTGACGCTTTGCAGGTTCACCGACCAGTCTTTCGCCGGTCTTGGTAAATGCTACAACAGAGGGGGTTGTTCTTGCGCCTTCTGTGTTTGCGATAACGGTGGGTTTACCACCTTCCATAACTGCTACGCAGCTGTTTGTTGTTCCTAAGTCGATACCGATAATTTTACTCATTGTTATTCCCTCCTGAAAATTAATTTTCATTTCACATTTTATTCTACAACTGCTACCATACTGTGGCGGATAACCATATCATGGTAGGTATAACCTTTTAGTAACTCCTGTGCGACATAACCGGATTCCAGCTCCTCACTGGTGGTCTGCATCACCGCATTGTGCAGGTTGGGATCAAATTCCTTTCCCACTGCCTCAATGGGCTTGACACCGAGCTTATCAAGCTCTCCGATTAACTGTTTATATATCATGTTCATTCCGTCTGCAAAAGCACCTGCTTTTTCATCTTCGGGAACAGTCGCCAGTCCTCTTTCAAAATTGTCCACAACCGGAAGTATTTTTTCAATGACACTCTTGGCTCCCACATCAAACATGGCGTTCTTTTCTTTTTCCGTACGTTTGCGGAAGTTTTCGAATTCTGCCATCTGACGCTTTACCCTGTCTTCCAGTTCGTCTATTTTTTCCTTATAGGCTTCTTCCTTTTTGTCTTCTTTTCTGTTTTTCTTCTTTCTGTCCAAAGCCTCTTCCTGCCCTTCTCCCTTTTCTGCTTTGCTGGCAGAGTCCGGGGCGGAGACATCGCCGTCTGCGTTCTTTTCTACCGCTTCTTCGGCAATTTTCTTTTCCTGTTCTTCCTTTTCTAAATTCTTATCCTGTTCTGCCATACACGATTTCCTTTCTTATCCGCATGCCGGGCATGCTATTTTTTGTAAAGCTCCTCCAACTGATGCATCAGATTTTTCAGGGTGTCCACCACATGGTCGTAATCCATACGTTTCGGACCGATGATACCGATGGTTCCCTTCACTCCCTCATCCAGCTCGTAGGTGGCTGTCACCACGCTGCAATCCTTCATGTTTTTCATGGGAGCTTCTTCTCCGATGTATACCTGGATGCCGGTGTTGCTATCATCCGACAGGGTTTCCTGCACCAGGGTGCTGAGTCCCTGTTTTTCCTCAAAAGCACTGATTAACTCGCTTGCTTTCTCGTGGTCCGCCAGCTCCGGGTATTTGAAAATATTGTTGGCGCCGCTGGTATAAATCTCTAAATCTTCCTCTTCTTTAATGACCTCTGCCACGGCATCCAGTACCTCGCCCACTATCCGGCTGTGAATACCCGCCTGCTGCTTCAGTGCGGCTATCAGTCCCAGATTGATTTCCTCAATGGGAAGACCGTTCAAGTGTGTGTTCAGAAGCATATTCAGCTTCAGAAGTGTTTCGTCATCCAGACCCTCAGGCACCTGCAGCATATGATTTTTAATCATGTTGCCTTCAACCACAATCACCGCTAAAATCTGTCCTCTGTCCACCCGGGACAGCTGGATGAATTTCAGCTTGTTGCGGTGTATCTGCGGAGCCGATATCATGGTGGCATAGTTGGTATTCTGTGCCAGGACCCTGACTACCTGTTTTAAGAGGGACTCGATTTTGTCCTCCTTCTCCACCAGTAAGTCCTTCCTATCCTCGACTTCTTTCTGCTTATCCTCCATCATGGCATCCACATAAAAGCGGTAACCCTTGTCGGAAGGAATACGTCCTGCCGAAGTATGCGGCTGGATGATATATCCGAGCTCTTCCAGATCCGCCATTTCATTGCGGATGGTAGCGGAACTCAGATTCAGATCCGTGTACTTGGAAATGGTCCTGCTGCCGACCGGCTCTCCGGTCTCTAAGTAGTTTCGGATGATGGCCTGTAAGATTTTCTTTTTTCTATCGTCTAACTGCATCCTCCGTCCCTCCTTTTGGATTATTAGCACTCTCATTTAATGAGTGCTAACATCTTCATAAAATAAAATAGCACTTGCGCATGTATATGTCAACTGCTATTTTATAAAGAAATTATAAATAAAAAGTTATAAAATCCTGTTTAAAAGATTGCCGTCCAGATACGGGTAAATTGCCCGGTATATGGGAACCGCACAGAAGAATACGGTGTGCACTAAAAACAGTATGCCGCAGGCAACGGCTGCATATACCGCCACATTCGCAAGTACGGTCAGATATTTTTTTGTCTTCACCCATTTTGCGGGTATCCAGCTTAGGGAAGCCAGCTTCTGCAGGCCACCCACTGCATAATACATAATGGGAATCAGCGCCGGCATGATATAGCGCCCCTGGTTCTGGTAATCATAAGTATATGCGTAATCAATCAGAAGAATGACGGGAATTATCATCCACAGTACCATATTTATATGGAAGAAAACCGTTCTTGCCTTTGCCTGCCCGTCCGCTATTTTTTTACGGATAAGGATAAAGGAAAGAAATCCCACGGCAAATACCACCTTATAAAAACGGTACATCCAGATGTTGCCGTAAATGGACATGGAGCCGAGCGCCGCCACAAAGCTGATAAAAAGCCCGGCAAAAAAATTCCGCTCCTTTAACATGGTGAGCACGGGAATGCCCCTTGCCGCATAGCATTTTCCATAGGGCTGCACCGCCGGGTCACCGTACATTTCGGCACAGAGCCTCAGGCTCTTCAGGCCGATAAAATCCCCGTCATACAGGATGGCATTGCGGATAAAGAACCAGCCGATACCTAAAAGCACCACGGCTGCCACCAGGCCGCCCCGCTTCCACATATTTTTCCAGTCGCATTTTAATCTGCCGCTTGGTCCGTCCCGGTACACGTAAAAGCCCACAAACAGAAAGATGCTGCTGAGAATACAGCCGTACGCATTGTAATAGGAAAGAGCGCAGATGATAATTCCCACAGATAAAATCAGGCAGTTCCTGATGCTGAAATCGCTCCGGTATGCCCGCACCAGCGCATAAAAGATAATGGCGGTAGACATCATGCACATGGAGTCCGTATTCACATAGGTGTGCAGAAACAGGCTCTGGGGCAGGAACATTACAAGCACACAGAACAGCCACTTGAAGCGTCTGTCTTTAAACAGGCGGTTGCCGATGCCGTAAACCACCGCCGCCATGACGGCGCCGCATGCCACATCCACAAAACGCGCCGCATATAAAAGCGCCACCTCCGATGTGGTAAACAGACTTACAAACCGCATGAAAAGGCCCTGCACAATATAGGGCAGCATGGTATAGAAGCCATAGGAAACCCCATAGCCCGCAATCCGGATTTCCGGGTCAAAGCCGTTGGGCAGCCTGCCGTACTTGCAGATAAACTGTGCTACCTTGAAACGGCTGGGTTCATCGGGGGGATTGCCGTACCAGGGAGGTGTGTCCGCAAAGGGCTGCATCAGCGCCAGCGTCACCGCCGCTCCCAGAAACAGCAGCATGTATAGAATAAAGATATGCTTGTCCTGCAATTCAAATTTCTTTTTCGTTTTTTCCATAGAAACCTATATACTTTCCAAAGCCTGCCGGTGCCGCAGGCATATTCCTTATTATTTACAAAAAAACTACCGGCAACACTTTGCCTGCTGCCGGTAGAAATCTTTTCATATCCGAAACTGTCTCTTAGATGTAGAAACCGCCTGCTTCTTTGCCGTTTACCACATAGTAAGCCATTCCTTCTTCCGGCTTTACATATAAGTCAACGGACTTGAAGTCTGCTGCTTTCTGCTTTAAGTCATATTTCCAAACGTCCTTTGCAATCTTAACCAGGTCGTCGGTGGTGTAGCTCTTGCCGTCGAACTGTACGCTTAAGCTGACCTTAACATCGGTTTTCTTTTCTGCAGCTTTCTTTGCGGGAGCTGCTTTCTTTGCTGTTTCCTTCTTTTCAGCAGCTTTCTTAACTTCTGCTTTCTTCTCAACAGCCTTTTCAGCCTTAGCTTCTACTTTAGCTTCTACCTTTGCTACAGCAGCCTTAACTTCTTCCTTAGCAGCCTTAACTTCTGCTTTTACTTCAGCCTTTACAGGAGCTTCAGCCTTGGCAGGATTTACTTTAACTGCTGCCTTGGGAGCTGCTTTTACTTCTTCCGCCTTAACAGGTGCTGCCTTAACCTCTGCTGCCTTGTTTACTTTCTTGTTTGATACCATACGAATGTCTCCTTCCGTATAAAACCGGGTTTCCAATCCGGCTTTCCAATTCCCTTGTTTCCAATGTTTTCTATGTATCCGCAACAACTTATATATCAGTCTGCCCCTTCAATATAGAATATTCTTTGTTATTTGTCAACAACTTGATTTGAAAAGCAGTTGCATATAAATGTTTTAGTCCATTAACGTAATAAAAAGAACAGGATAACCAGTATGCCCAGTACAATCCGGTACCATCCGAAAACTTTGAAGTCGTGCTTTTTAATATAAGTAAGCAGGAAACGGATAACCACTACGGACACTAAAAAGGCTGCCACCATGGCTACTAAAAGCACCGCTAACTCCGTGCCGGTAAATGCCAGGCCGAACTTTACTATCTTAAGCAGGCTGGCGCCGAACATAACCGGAATAGCCAAAAAGAAGGTGAACTCTGCCGCTACGGGTCTGGCAATACCGATAAGCAGGGCGCCCACAATGGTTGCACCGGAGCGGGACGTGCCCGGAAATACCGCTGCAATCACCTGGAAAATACCAATGATAAGCGCTGCCTTGTAGGTCAGACCGGAAAGTGCCGTTACCTTCGGTGTCCTTCCCTTGTTCCAGTTTTCTACCACAATAAAAGCGATACCGAATACAATCAGGGCGGCTGCCACCACATACCAGTGATAGAACAGCTCGTTCAGCACATCATCGAACAGAACACCGATAACGGCTGCCGGTACGCAGGCTACCAGAATCTTGAACCACAATGTCATGATGTCCATGTTGACATAGGCAAGAGGTCCCGACTGCTTATAGCCGTGGCCTTTTCTGCAGAAGGGCCATATCTGCTTGATAAACAGAACCACTACAGCTAAAATTGCGCCAAGCTGGATGACCACATCAAACATTTCCGAAAAGTTTTCGGAAACATTTTCAAACTTTACAAATTCTTCCAGCAAAATCAGGTGTCCCGTGCTGCTGATGGGCAGCCACTCCGTGACGCCTTCCACAATGCCGAATAAAATGGCTTTCAAAATATCTAACATAATTTCCTCCGGTCCCTTAAGACTCTAAATAGTTAAGCAGCGGCTCATAGAGGGCCTCGGCATCTGCATAGCCCTGTTTATAAAGGGCTTTCAGCTTATCCTCATCTTTTTCTATCCGGCCCACGTTGCTCTTTTCTGCCGGGCGGATGACGAATGCCTGGCCGTTCTTCTGCTGATCGTATAAGTAATCCATGGTGTTGTTGTAAGTAATATGGCGTTCTGCCATAAGCTCTGCTACCTTGGGATAACGGAAATACCGCATCTTCAGCAGCGGAAGCTGGGTAGTCGGCTGACGCACAAAGCCCTCTTCCTTGGTCAGTACCACCACATTTTTGCTGTTGCCGTCCAATATGGACTTACGGATGGGGATAGCATCGGAAATGCCGCCGTCTAAATACAGGTGGTTGCCAATCCGCACGTTTCTGGATACCAGTGGAAGGGAAGCGGATGCCCGGATGGCATCCATATCCTTTTTCACATCCCGTATCCGGAAATAAACAGGTGTCCCCGCCTCAATATCGGTAGCCACCGCATATGCCCTGCCTTCGTATTTTTTGAATGCTTCGTAATCAAACGGATTTAGATAATCCGGTACCAGATGATAGGCTGTCTGCACATTGAACAAATCACCGGTGGTAAGCAGGCTCTCCACGCTGCAGTATTTTCTGCTCTTCAGATAATCAATACTGATGTCCAGCGCCCTGCCTCTCTGTTTGGACAGATAGCTTGTCATATGGCAGGCACCCGCCGAAACACCGTAAACACTGGAAAATTCCAGTCCTTTGTCTAAGAAGAAGTCCAGTACCCCTGCGGTATAGACGCCTTTCATTCCCCCACCTTCCAAAACAAGTCCGGCCTGATACATGATATTACCCCTTTCTTATTTTTATGTTCCTTTTCTGTTTCTCCCGTTTAATTTGCCCGGTCGGGATATTCCGTTTCCACAAATTTCTCCAGTGCTGTCAGGGAACGTTTTACTTTTTCCGTATCAATGCAGTAAGCCATACGGAAGTAGCCGGGACATCCGAAGCTGTCGGAAGGAACCAGAATTAAATCGTATTTCAGCGCTTTCTGGCAGAATACCTTGGCATCCTCTTCCAGCGCCTTCGGGAAAATATAGAACGTACCGCCCGGTTTTACACAGGTAAATCCCAGGGAGGTAAGCTTGTCATACAGTAATCCGGCGTTGGTTTCGTAAACGGAAATATCGGAGGTCATGTCCAGCACCTCTGCCACCGCAAGCTGGATGATGGAAGCCGGGCAGTTGTGACCGATGCCGCGGGAAATCTGCGCACACATGGGAACCATGAATTCCGCACCCTCACAGGCAGGATTGATTGCTACATAGCCGATTCTTTCACCGGGAAGGGAAAGGGATTTGGAGAAGCTGTAGCAGACAATGGTGTTGTCGTAGAATTTGGAAACGCAGGGTGCATCCACACCGGCGAATACCAGCTCTCTGTAAGGTTCATCGGAAATGATATAAATAGGATGTCCGAATTCTTCTGCTTTTTTCGTAAGAACCGCCGCTAATTTCTGAATGGTTCCGGTGGAATATACAATACCGGAGGGATTGTTTGGCGTATTGATTAAAATCGCCATGGTCTTTTCGTTTACCATTTCCTCAAAGGCGGTAAAGTTAATCTGGAAATCCGCAGTATTGGCAGGCACTACCTTCAGTACCGCACCGGTTAAATCCACATAGGGATGATATTCCGGGAAGAAAGGCGCAAAGGTTAAAATTTCATCTCCGGGCTGGGTAACCAGACGGAAGGCATGCGCCAGCGCACCTGCGGCGCCGGATGCCATGAAAATATGGTCCTTTGTGTAGGGAATGCCGAAACGCTTCTGTAAGGATGCCGCTACCTTTTCCCTTACTTCGGTAATACCGAGACTGGGGCTGTAGCCGTGCAGCGCCACGGGAGATTTCTCCTGCAGCATCTTTATCATCACTTTGGTAAATTTCTCGGGAACCGGTACGGAAGGATTGCCTAAGCTGTAGTCAAATACATTCTCATAACCGATTTCTTTTCCTCTTTCCGTTGCAAATTCGGACAACTGTCTGATAACGGATTTGCCGGAAAGCATTTTTTTATACTGTTCTGTCAACATACTGTTTCCACTCCATTCTTTCTGTTCTTATTCTTTATTTCTATATAGTTTTAACAAATACTAACAATTTGCCCCCGGAAAGTCAAGATTTTATTCCTCTGCCCAGAGCAGGGCGCACTTCACGGCTTTCTTCCATCCTGCAAGCAGCTCGTTTCTCTTTTCCTCTTCCATGACCGGCATAAAGTTCTTGCCGGGTTTGCGGTTTTTCCTGATTTCCTCCAGATCCCGGTAAAATCCGGTGGCAAGTCCCGCCAGATAAGCGGCACCCAGAGCCGTGGTTTCAATGCAGCCGCCCCGGCATACCCTGGTATGTAAAATGTCCGCCTGGAACTGCATGAGGAAATCGTTGGCGCTGGCGCCGCCGTCCACCAGTAAGCTTCTTCTCTCAAAGCCCGCATCCTGTTCCATGGCTTTCAGAACATCATGTGCCTGATAGGCAATGGACTCCAGTGTGGCTCTCACAAAATGCTCCTTTGTGCAGCCTCTGGTGAGTCCTACCATCATGCCTCTGGCATAAGGATTCCAGTAAGGGGCTCCCATGCCTGCAAATGCCGGTACCAGATACACGCCGCCGGTATCTCCCACTTCCCTTGCCAGGCTTTCCGACTGGGGCGCACTTTCTATCATTTTTAAGCCGTCCCTAAGCCACTGGATGGCGGCGCCCGCCACAAAGACGCTGCCTTCCAGCGCATAGTCCACATTCTCATCCCTGCCCGCCGCAATGGTGGTAAGCAGACCGTGTTCGGAGCGGATGGCTTTTTTTCCCGTGTTCATCAGAAGGAAGCAGCCGGTTCCGTAAGTATTCTTCGCTTCTCCCGGTTCAAAGCAGCACTGCCCGAACAATGCCGCCTGCTGGTCTCCCGCCGCTCCGGCAATGGGGATTTCCCCACCCAGCACGGTCAGGTCCGTGTAGCCGTAAATGCAGCTGGATGGCTTTACCTCGGGAAGCATGCTCGCCGGTATACCGAAATAGGATAAAATTTCCTTATCCCACGCAAGCCTGTGAATATCAAACAGCATGGTGCGGGAGGCATTAGTATAGTCCGTCACGTGCACCCTGCCCTTCGTCAGGTTGTAAATCAGCCAGGTGTCCACGGTGCCGAAAAGAAGCTCTCCCTTTGCGGCTCTCTCTCCTGCACCTTCTACATTCTGTAAAATCCAGGCAATCTTGGAAGCACTGAAATAGGCATCCGGTATGAGTCCGGTCCGCTCCCTTATTACTTTGTCAAAGCCCTCCTCCACCAGTGCGTCTATCATGGGCGCCGTCCGGCGGCACTGCCATACAATGGCAGGGTATACGGGCTGACCGGTCTTTTTATCCCAGACAATGGTGGTTTCTCTCTGGTTCGTAATGCCGATGCCGCTGATTTCATCCGGCTTTGCGCCCACCATTGCCATGGCCTCGATTGCCACTGCAAGCTGGGAAGACCAGATTTCCATGGGGTTATGCTCCACCCAGCCGGGCTTCGGATAGCTCTGTTCAAATTCCTTCTGCGCCATGGAGCATATCTGCCCCTCCCTGTCAAACAGGATGCAGCGGGAACTGGTGGTTCCCTGATCCAGTGCCATTACATATTTCTTCATAAAATGCCCTTGCCTTTCCGTAACCTGTAAAATAATCCGGAGCATTCCGGTTCTTTTTTACTGTATTACTTTATCATACCACATTCTTTTGTGTCATCGTGCAAAATTAAGGAAATATTTAATATTTTTTCCGTCCGGCTCTCCGTCCCTCGAAAAACCCAGTTTCTCTAACAGCCGGCAGGATGCGGCATTGTCTTTTTGGGTGACCGCCGTAAGGCAGGGCAGGGAAAGCGCCGAGCCGGCGTATTCTATAATGGCGCCACAGACCTCCTCCGCAATGCCCCTGCTCCGATAGTCCTTTTCTATGACATAACCGAGCTGGGGGCCTTCGCCCTCCGCCGGGTCTATGCCAGCCCTGCCGATAACCTGTCCGTTTTCCTTATACACCACCGTCCAGATGCCGTATTCGTAAAAGGCATACACATTTTCCCGGTACTGCCGCAGATACTCTTCCTCCCGCGGCATTTCGTACAAAGGCTCCATATATGTTTTTACCGCCTTGTCCTCATAGATGCGGTAGAAATCCCCGGCGTCCTCCGGGACGCTCTCCCGTAAGATACACCGTTTCGTTTCCAATATGGTAACGGGCAGCCCCTTCATCCGGCAGAGCACCTGGTCCAGGTACTCTTTGTCCCGCAGGGTGTCTTTTCCTATGAGATAACGTACTCCGCGGAAGGGTTCCGTTTCGTTTCCGTCCGTTAAAATGCCCAGTACGTTTTCCCCCGCTGCCGCCAGCTTTTCCGCAAGACTGCTGTCCTCCGTGGCATACAGCGTGCCGTGGGGCAGCTCTATGGTATGCAAATTTTCCGTTCTCTCCGCCATGCTTGTTTTTTCCTCTGAAATGCGCTACTATTGTGTCATATGTATTTTAAATCATTTTAAGTAGGAAAGGAAGTAAATTATGGTCAAGAATCCTATTGTAACCATAACTATGGAAAACGGAGATGTCATGAAGCTGGAGCTTTACCCCGATGTAGCTCCCATTTCCGTAAACAATTTTATCAGTCTTATCAACAAACATTTTTATGACGGACTTATTTTCCACCGCGTCATCAACGGCTTTATGCTGCAGGGCGGCGACCCGGAAGGCACCGGATGCGGCGGCCCCGGCTACAGCATCAAGGGTGAATTTTCTTCCAACGGTGTGGAAAACAACTTAAAGCATACAGAGGGCGTCCTGTCCATGGCAAGAAGCATGCATCCCGACTCCGCAGGCTCCCAGTTCTTTATCATGCACAGGAATGCACCCCACTTAGACGGCTCCTATGCCGCTTTCGGAAAAATTATCGAAGGCATGGATGTGGTAAACAAGATTGCCGAAGTACCTACCGACTACAGCGACAGACCTCTGAAAAAGCAGATGATGAAGACTGTTACCGTAGAAACCTTCGGTGTGGACTATCCCGAACCGGAAAAGATGTAAGAAAATACGGGAGGAGTTTGATGTTCATATTTTGTTTACAATTCATTCAAGGTTTCTTTACCTCGTAAACATTCTTTAGACACTTTCTTTTTTTATACTAAGTTCATAAGATACAGAAATACAAATTCCAAATTGCTTACAAGTTTATTGATATATCAAACTTTTTCATAATAAATGCCAAGTAAATAACCTTTACTTGGCATCCTCCCTTTTTAAGAGTTTTTGTTCTCCTTTTCATATTTCCCTTTTGTTTCTATTTCTTCCTTTGCATTACCAAAAAATCCTGCCCCTTCCGGGACAGGATTTTTGGTTTGGAAAAATTTAAAAACTTTAGTAGTTTGTAATTAGTCGTTTGCTTTGCCAACGGAACCGAATAATTCCATTTTTTCCTTAACGGTAGCCTTGATTGCTTCATAGCCGGGAGCTAAGAGCTTACGAGGGTCAAATCCCTTGCCTTCTAAGTCCTTGCCTGCTTCGATGTACTTACGGGTAGCATCTGCAAATGCAAGCTGGCACTCGGTGTTTACGTTAATCTTGGAAACACCAAGGGAGATTGCTTTCTTGATCATGTCTGCGGGAATGCCTGTACCACCGTGAAGAACTAAGGGAAGAGTACCGGTCTTTTCCTGAACTGCTGCAAGGGTTTCAAAGGAAAGTCCCTTCCAGTTTGCGGGATATTTGCCGTGGATGTTGCCGATACCTGCTGCTAAGAAGTCTACGCCAAGGTCTGCAATCTGCTTGCATTCGTTGGGGTCTGCGCATTCGCCCATACCGATAACGCCGTCTTCTTCACCGCCGATGGAACCAACTTCTGCTTCGATAGAAAGACCTGCTGCATGAGCATCTGCTACTAACTTCTTGGTCTTTTCGATATTTTCTTCGATGGAGTAGTGGGAACCGTCGAACATGATGGAAGAGAAGCCTGCTTCGATACACTTATAGCAGCCTTCAAATGAACCATGGTCTAAGTGAAGTGCTACGGGAACGGTAATGTTCATATCCTGAAGGAGTCCGTTTACCATGCCAACGATTGCATGATATCCGCCCATGTACTTACCTGCGCCTTCGGACACACCTAAAATAACCGGGGAATTTAATTCCTGAGCGGTGCTTAAAATTGCCTTTGTCCATTCCAGGTTATTGATATTGAAATGGCCTACTGCATAATGACCTGCTTTTGCTTTGTTAAGCATTTCTGTTGCTGTTACTAACATTTAAGTTTCCTCCTTGTTTTTCTTTTGGACTTATTTTACCCTATTTTTCTGAAAAAGGGAATAGTCTTTCTTCTTTTTATCAAATTAAGGAACAATCATGGAAATGGCTTCCCGTCTGTCCTCAATTTTCACCTCTTTGTGGTTTCCTCCGAACTCCCCGTCCAGTGTCCAGGCGATTTCTTCCTTTGCGATAATGGTGATGTGGGAGGTCTTGAACCAGTAAATAAATTCGTTGTTGGGATTTCTTTCCACCAGCGCCGTGACTATCCGGTTCATATCCTGCAGATTTTCCGGCTGGCGTACCAGTGTCACTTCTAATTTTCCGTCGTTTAACTCCACGTTTTTGCCGGTCAGCTTCTTAAAACCGCCCACGGAAACGGAATTCGTAATCATGCCGTAGATAAATTTACCTTCTATAATCTGGTCGTCACATTCAAAGCGCATGTCGTATGCCTTTACAGAGGTGAGGCTCTGCACGCCCTTCAGCACATATGCCATGTGTCCCAGCGCGTTTTTAAGGCTCTGGTCGGTGGCATAGGAAACCTCCGTAAACATGCCGAACGCCGCCACGTACACAAACACCGAGTTATTGAACACACCTATGTCGCAGGGAAATACCTTGCCCTTTACCGCCACTTCCGCAGAGCGCTTCATGGACTTTGGCAGGCACAGACTGTTGGCAAAATCGTTGGTACTGCCTGCGGGAATATAGCCGATTTCAATTCGTCTGCCGCTCTGCACCACACCGGTTACCACTTCGTCCAGCGTGCCGTCCCCACCGCTGCATACAATCCTGTCATAGGAGTCGTCCCGCTCCCTTGCCTCGTTCAGGGCATCGCCCCTCTTCTGTGTCACATGCACCGTCACTTCGTATCCGTTCTTAATAAAGATGTCCAGAATGCCCAGCAGGCGTTCCTTAACCTTTCCTTTGCCGGAAAGGGGATTGACAATAAAAAGCATCTTCTTTTTCGACATAGGCTTCTCCTTTTACGAGGTAAAATCTATCGGCTGTTTGCCGGCACGGTATGCCGCAATCAGTCGGCACTGTCAAGAGCTGCGGAATTGTACTGGATGGAAGTAACGGCATCGTTCTCCACCAGTATGGACAGGTGCATACCGTCTTTGGTATACACACACATATTGCCGTTCGTTTCATAACCGGTACCGTAGGCATTTTCCATATCCGCCTTTGTCATGCCGATGGAAAGTCCCTCCGGTGTAGCAATCAGGTCATCCTTTAAGATAATGGAGGAAATCCTGTCATCATCGCCATCCGGATAGGTGTCAATTTCATAATGATTGTAGGTATACACTTTGTCAAGTCCCTGGAAGGCGCAGCTTGCCGCTTCAAAATAGCTGACCGGCTCACCCAGCTTTGCAAGAACATCTTCCATTTCCATATCCATCGCCATATCCATGCCGTCCGCCGTAAAGACATAACCTTTTAATTCGTCCGCATCATCGGAGTCCCTGCCGGCATCTGTGCCATCTTCTGCATCCGCATCTTCTGCATCGCCGTTCTCTTCTTTTTCGTTTTCCGCACCGGTTTCCACGCCGTCTTTCGTAATCACCTTGACGTCATCGTTTCCGCAGGCACAAAGTCCCAGTGCCAGCATAAGTCCCAGCATCGCCATTGCTAATCTTTTCTTCATAACTATTCCTCATTTCTTTCCCATTTGCATATCATGCGTTCTTTACGGCTGTCCGTCCGTTTCCTCATCATGCCGTCTCTACGGCTGTCCGTCTGTTTCCGCAAGTGCGGCATACTGGGCATCCCGGTCCGCCTCGTAGGTCTGACGTTTCTCATCCCACTGCGCCTCTAAGGCGGCATCTCCCCGGCGGCTTTCTATGCCGCACTCTTCGGAAAGAATTCTGCCGAAGTACCGGGACAGCTTTTCCGCACCGGATAAATTCAGGTGCAGTCCCGCATCATAGGTGTCCTCTGTGAAATCCAGTCCGATTTCATCGGTCGCCTTTAGGAAATTATAATACTTCAAATCATTTTCTTTTGCAAATACTTCTACCTGTTCTTCCCATTCGTCGTACCAGTACGGGTACAGGCTGGGTGCTTTCACCAGAATCAGTTCCACACCGTTTTCCTTGCAGAGGTCATTCATTTTTACCAGATAGGACATGGCATTCTCCCCGAAGGTATAATCGCCCAGGGGCTTTCCTTCCGGCACATTTTCCGCCGGACGCACATCCACGCGCATATAGTAGCCGTTGTGGGTGACCGCATCCTTTTTGACAAGATAGGTAAGGTCATCCTCCGTCAGGGAAGAATATCTCGAATGATACCGCAGGATGGGAAAAACATATTCGATAAAGTTTTCTTCCGGCAGCATGGAAGCTTCGATGGAATGCACCTTGGACATTGACCAGCGCATGCCGTCCAGTGTCATGCGGTTGTACGCCTCCTTCTGGGGCTCGTTGTACTTTAAGGAAAGCACGTTGAATACAATCGCCTTGGGCTTTTCGTAGCGCAGGGTTTCTTCCATTAAATAATAGGACTGCCAGATAAGCTGCTGGGCGCTTCCGCGGATGTAGCTGTTGATACCGTATTCATCCCAGAGCACCTGCGGGCTGATGTTTTCGTAGAGCTCGCAGTCCCCCACGAAAATCACATCATGGTCCTTTTCTTCCTGATAGTATTCCGCAATCATGGCGCCCTCTACAATGTCATGCATGTATTTGGGCATGAAAAGCTGCTGCAGAAACCACAGGCTTCCGATAATAAGCGCCGCGCAAAGGAGGATGCAGCCGACCCGCTTCGCAGCGGATTTCTTTTTCTTCTTTTCTTGTATTTCTGTCATGGTTCTCCTCATTCCCCACCTTAAAACTGGTTATAGATAAACTGGCTGGCGCTGTAGCCGATACCGTAGGCACCGAATACAAGCACCGTAAGGAAAAGTCCGTACCAGATAAGAAACCGTACCGGAAAGGCAAATCCCGCAATTTTTTCCCGCACGCTGCCACTTCTGCCAAGCATGCTGACAGTAAACAAAAGCAGGGCGCCCACAAGCAGAATGGCGTAATCCCAGACAGTAAGACCCAGTCCTAAAAATGCTGTGCCCGTAAGGCTCTTTACGGAGAATTTCGTAAACATGCTGCCGAACATTTTAAAAGTAAGGGGCACATCCCGGTAACAGTCAAACATACGCAGGCAGCTCATAATGAGAACCGTACGCACAACCTGAAAGATCTTAAACCAGGTTTTACCCTGCACCCGGAACCGGGAATGAAACCGGTAGTACAGAGGCTCCAGTTCCTGGGAAATCATAATCACCACGAAGTTGCCGATACCCCAGGCGATGAAATTCCAGTTGGCGCCGTGCCAGATACCGGTGGTAAACCATACAATAAACGAAGCGAGGTAAACCGGAATCCGTTTGCCAATCTGCTCCCCGAAATACTTTCTGGAAAATTTGGAGAGCTTCTGCATGGATTTGCAGATGGACAGGGGATAGAAAATATAGTCCGTAAACCACGTACCCATGGTAATGTGCCAGCGTTTCCAGTATTCCTTGATGCTCTTGGAAAAATAAGGACGGTTGAAGTTTTCCGTCACGGTAATGCCCAACGTCTGCGCCGTACCGATGGTAATGTCAATGCCGCCGGTGAAATCCGCATACAGCTCCAGTGCATAGAAAAGCATGCCCACAAAGGCAAATGCGCCGTTATAGGTTTCCGTATCCTTGATAATGGCATTCACCGCCACAAGCATCCGGTCCGCAATCACAAGCTTCTTAAAAAAGCCCCACAGAATACGCTCAAGTCCCAGGGTAATGGTACGATAATCCGCTTTGTGTTCGGTATACAAAGACTCCGCCAGATCGCTGTAACGGCTGATGGGACCCTGCACCAGCTGGGGGAAAAAAGACACAAAGAGCGCAAACTTTCCCAGGCTGCGTTCCGCTTTTATCTTGCCCTGGTACACATCAATAAGATATCCCATGGACTGGAATGTATAAAAGGAAATGCCCATGGGAATCACCAGATTCACAAAGGACAACGTCTTTTCACTGCCAAAGGCATGCAGGATGCCGTTTATATTGGATATGGTAAAGTTGGTGTACTTTATCACCGCCAGAATGCCTAAATTAAAGAGAAGGCAGACAAGCATCAGGCGGAACTGATGCTTTTTCTCGGCTTCCTTCTTCTGTTTCTTTTCTTCTCTTGTCAGTCCCTGCTTTACCGCATCAAAGGACGCTTTGAACGAATCCTTCCTGTCCTGTATTTTCTTTGCCGCAAGGTAAGTGGTGACGGTGGTGGCGCCTATGTAGAGAAGGTAAGTCTTCCCCGCTGTAAAATAAAACACATAGCTTGCCAGAAGTAAAAATTTCCACTGCCATTTTTTCGGTATCAGATAGTACAGGGTAAATACGATCAGCAGAAACAGCAGGAATTCATAGGATGAAAAAAGCATGATCAGTCCTCAGCATCCATTTTACTTACAATCAGTTCGTACAATGCTTCCGCACTGTTGAAGTTTTCCGGCACGATTTCGTTGGCGCTGATGGCGACATCGAAGGTATCGTTGATTTCGGTAATCAGTGTTACGATGTCGAAGGAGTCCAGAATACCTCCGTCCACCAGGTCATCACAGTGTTCAAAATCCACATCCGGGTGTAAATCTCTCAAAATTTCCAATAATTCGTCCATAGTATTACCTCTTTCTTTTTTATCTATATAAAATTCATTCTGTAAAAACAGTTACTCCCCTCTTTACATTCCTTCCAGCACCCACTGCTTCAACAGCTTCCGGTTGATTTTGCCGTTGGCAGTAAAGGGCATGCTCTCTAACTTCTTTATTTTATTGGGAAGCATGTAACGGGGCAGCTTATCGCGCAGGGTCTTTGTCAGCTCCGCCGCTTCCATATCCCCAACAAAATATAACACAATCTTCTGGTTGGCATCATCATATACACAGCCGGAAAGCTTAATGCCGGGAAGCAGGTTCACATTAGCTTCAATTTCGCCCAGTTCAATGCGGTGTCCCATATGCTTAATCTGGTAATCCTTCCGGGACACAAACATAAGCTCTCCGTATTGATTCTTTCTGCCGATATCGCCGGTGCGGTAAATAATTTCCGGATATGCCTTGTTTAACGGGTTCTGCACATAGCATTCCTTCGTCTTTTCCCAGTTGTTGTAGTAGCCTAAGGTCACGGATGTGCCTCGGATACAGATTTCACCCTCTTCCCCGTCCGCTGCCGGTTCGTCCTTTTCGTTCAGTAACAGGATTTCCGTATTCTTGAAGGGTCTGCCGATGGGAATGGCTTCATCCAGGGCAAATTCCCGGGTTACCGGATAATAGCAGCACATGCCGGTGCCCTCCGTGGGGCCGTAAAGGTTAAAAAACTTCGCTGCCGGCAGCACTTCCCGCCACATTTTGAACTGCTTTATGGGAAATACCTCGCTGCCGAACGCCACGGTATGTAAATACTTCGGGGTCACGGTGTCAAAGGTCTTAAAGGCGGAAATCATGGTCAGCGCCGATACTACCCAGCATATGGTGTTAATTTTCTTTTCGTTCATGTATTCCACTAACTTCACAGGGAACATGAAATACTTGTGGGGAATCAGATAGGTCGTGGCACCGAATTTCAGGGTCGGGTACAGTTCCTTTAAGCAGGCATCGAAGTACAGCGGCGTCTGGTTGCCGAATACGGTATCCTCATTAAAAGAAAGGACTTCGGAAAGCTGCTCAATGTAATCCAGCACGGAACGGTGGCAGGCGCAGACGCCCTTGGGCACGCCCGTGGAACCGGAAGTAAACACAATGTAAAGTGGGTCGGTATCAATGGCTTTGCCCCGGATTTCCGCCAGCTTTTCCAAATCCTGAGAATGTTCCTTAATGTCCTCAAAACTTAAGATTTCACCGGTAAAGGTAAGCTTTTCCGCTGCCTCCCTCATGGCATCATCGCAAATCAGCACCCTCGGCTTGCAGTTTTCCAGTATCAGGTTAATTCTTGCCGCCGGCATTTCCTCGTCAATAGGCACATAAAAGCAGCCCGCATCAATGATGGAGAAAAAGGTTGCTATGGTGCGGGGACTCTTTTTCATAAAAACAATCACCGGCTCCTTGTAATAGCCCTTTTCCGCCAGGCAGGATGCCGTGTTTTTAATAATTGTATCCAGTTCCCGGAAGGTGTACTGCACTTCCTCATCGGCAAACGCCAGCTTATCCGGCACTCTCTTTACCGTGGCATCCAGATAGTCCAACACATGATTTTGCATGGTTCTTCCTCGTTTTCCGGGCAGGGTGCTCATCCCACCGCTCGCGGCTGCACCTGTTCTGCCCTTTTCTTCTATCGGGTAATCAGTTCTTTGTATTCTTCTTTTAAAACAGCGCAGGACTCCACACTGCATTTGGCAAGTACTTCCATGACATCTAAGAAGCCTGCCTGCAAGGGATAGTCCCGTTTAATCAGGGACAATTCCGTGCATCCCAGCAGGATGACCTCCGCCCCTTTCCGGTGCAGTTCATCCGCTACCGCCTGAAATTTTTCCATGTCCACAGGTTTTCCCGCTTTCACGTTCCGGTAAATCAAATCCATCACATACGCCTGGCCCGTCTCATCCGGATAAACCGCCGTCATGTTTTTCTTTCGCAGCTCCTCCGTAAAAAGTCCGGTGCGCACCGTGCCGTCCGTTGCCATAATGCCGGCGCTCCTGTATCCTCTTTCGGAAAGATACTGCACCGTTTCCGCTATGCCGTGGATAATGGGCACCCGGATGGCATTTTCTAATTCGTCATGAAAATAGTGAGCGGTAATGCAGGGAATGGCAATCCTTGTGGCATGCTGCTCCACCAGCGTCTTTCCCACCTCTATCATGGCAGGCAGCGGGCTCTCCTTGCTTTCCCCCAGAATGTATTTTGTCCGGTCGGGAATGGAGGGTCTGCTGTAGATAATCATATCTATATGCTCCTGGTCCGTGTCAGCCTGTGTCATTTTCGTGACAAGTTCCATAAAATATGCAGTTGCCATGGGGCCGAGTCCCCCGATAATACCCAGTCTGTTCATCGTATCTGCCAGTCTTTCTTTTACTGAATGTCCGTATAAATCGTTCTGTCGTAGTTGTGGCTGCGGTAATGGGCATTGGAATATTCCATCAGTGTCGCGTCATCCACATAACAGAAACGGGGATGGTCGGTGCGGGGACAGGTATCAAAATGGTACCAGCCTTCGCCGATATCTACCAGGTTCCAGTAATGATGTGACCGGGTGGGTATTTTTTCAATATCACGGTTAGCAATGCCGGCTCTTGTGAGAAGCTCCTTTGAGGTGGCAAAATACACATAGCAGTCACCCTGATGCAGCGCCAGTCCTTCATAAGCTCCCCGTATCCAGTCACCTTTTTCCGAATAGTTGATATAGGAAACATGGGTGCGTACCCAGTCATAAATTGCCACTAATTTATCATAGTCCGACATTTCGGGCGTAATGATATCCGCCAGCACCTTGTCCGCCAGCACATCCACCTCTTCCTGTGTGTAGGCATGCTTGCGCACCGTCAGGGTAATCGTCTGGCTGGTTTCGTTGCCCGCCCTGTCCTTTGCGGAATAGGTCACATGATAGTTTCCCTCTGTATTTAGATCCACACCGCTGCTGTCCACCTGCAGTTCAATGTCCTCATCGCAGTTGTCCGTTACCGTAACGCCCGCTTTGTAGCTGATGCCGTCTCCGATGTAAACCGTCCGGTTGGCAACGCCCTTCATCACCGGCGCCTCGGTATCAGCCTTTAAGGTAAGGGAAGCCACTGCTTCCGTGGTATTGCCGCCCTCATCCTTTGCTACAATCACGACCTCCTGTGTGCCCTCCGCAAGTACCGGATCTTTTTGAAAATAAAAGGTCAGCGCCGTGGCATCCTCCGCTTCCGTCACAAACTGCTCTGCCGTAAGCAGACTGGTGGTATACGCCGATACTTCATGCACCGAAAAAACAGGGGGAATGGTATCCACAATACGAAGCATGCTTTCAAAAACATGCCCTTCCGCCCTGATATACACCGTCTTTTCTCCCAGTGCGAGCATATCCGCTTCGGATACATCCGACAAAAGGACTGCCTTTCCGTCCGCCGCTTCGCCGGCGGGAAGCAGTACCTTTATTGCTTCCTCCTGTAGAAAATCCGAAACCGTTGGCACTTCGCTTCCGATTTCCAGCTCTGTTTCCTCTTTTACCGGGCTGATAAGCAGACTGCTTTCATAAGATGTTACGTTGCCCCCCAGATCCTCAAGAAGAACCGTCACCTTCTGTTCGCCGTACCTGCAAAAATCAGGCTCCTCCTTAAAACGCACCGTCACTGCCGTGGCATCCGTGATATTACCGGTAAAAGCATCCGCCGAAACAGCCGTGCCGTACGCCGTCTCCACTTCCGTCACATCCGCTTTGGGCGCAATGGTATCCTGTACCGTCAGTATGCAATGATAATTAAAAAGCCCGGAACGGAGGGAAATTTCATAATCTCCCGGAATAGACACATCCGCCTGTACCTGCTTTGTTACAAATACTGCTTCCTTGGATGGGTCTTTCAGAAAATCCTGCGCCGTCACCGGAGTACCGGCCTCTATGACGCAATGTTTATAGACACGCGTGGAGTAGGAATAGTACAAATATCCTATTCCTGCTGCCACACAAAGTAGAATTCCCAGAATGATTGCTTTGGTAACTTTCCTGCATTTCATAAATAAGCTCCTCCTGAAAGGATTATTTCACAGGATCTTTTCCGCTTAAGTACTGTGCAATGCCTTCCACAGCGGCATTCTCGTCGTTACCTTCGGCTGTTACAACCACATTTTCACCGGCAAGGAGTCCCATGCTCATCATGCCCATGATGCTCTTGGCATTGACCTTTACCGTACCGTCTTCGGACTGCAGGTAAATCTTGGAATCATAGGTGCTTGCAACCTGTACCAGCATGGCAGCCGGAGTGGCTTCGAGACCGTTCTTCAGTTCGACCTTAATAATCTCCTTTTTCATAACTTCCTCCTCTACGACCGCAGTTTTTCTGCGAGTTCGCTTAACTTCCGTAATCTATGATTGACTCCGGATTTGCCCACGGGAGGGGATAAATATTCTCCTAATTCCTTCAGGGCCGCTTCCGGATACGCAAGCCTTACCTCCGCCATTTCCCTGAGATTGTCGGGAAGACGGGAAAAACCGTAGTAATCTCTTAAGTAAATAATATCCTCCACCTGTCTTGTGGAAGCCTGCACCGTTTTCTGGATGTTGGCTGCCTCACAGTTGACCCGGCGGTTAATGGAATTTCTCATTTCCTTTAAGATACGAAGATTTTCCAGATTCATCAGTGCCACATGCGCTTCCATGATGTTTAAAAGCTCCACGATGCCGGCACCTTCTTTCACATATACCACAAAATACTTCTTTCGGCAAACTATTTTTGCTTCAATGTCAAACTGCCCGATAATTTCCTGCAGCTGCTCCGCCTGTGTTCTGTTGTTGCACACAAACTCCAGATGATACCCCTTTGTGGGATCACTGATGGAGCCGCAGCTTAAAAAGGCACCACGTATAAATGCCCTTCTGCAACACGCCTGTTTTAACAGACTCGTATCGGCAGGTCCGGACAAATCACCCATAATAGCCAGTAAATCCGCCTTTTTCTGCCCTTTTACGCCAATAACAGTATCTATATTATATGCTTTCTTCAATAATGTAAAGCCTTTTCTTAAGACTGCTTCATTTTCCGACTGAAATCCGATGGTCAGAGTACCGTCCTCCATCAGACCGTATTGCCCCGCATAATGCAGCATGGCGGACAGCTCCGCCATCTGGCAGTGCCTTGCCGGACTGATATGCTTCGCAAGTTCTTCTTTTACTTCTGCTGAGAAAGACATCGTTCCCTCCACATTTACTCCTGCAGCCTTTTCCCGTAAAACTCCCTATTCCCTGAGCTCTCTGTGGAAAAGCTTGATGCCGTAGTTGCCCTTGTCCTTCATTCTTTCGTAAAGCGCATTGGCAAGGGTGACGCTTCTGTGCTGACCGCCCGTACAGCCGATGGCTATCACAAGCTGGTACTTTCCCTCCTTGACATAGTTGGGAATTAAAAATTTCAGCATATCTTCCAGCTTGTCTAAGAATTCCTTCGACTCGGGGAACTGCATGACAAAATCCTGCACCTCTTTGTCGTTGCCTGTCTTTTTTTTCAGTTCATCCACATAAAAGGGATTGGGCAGGAAACGCACATCAAACACTAAATCCGCATCTGTGGGAATGCCATATTTAAATCCGAATGACAACAGTGTTATCATAAGGCTATTATATTCTTTGTTCTGCACAAAAATTCTATCCAGCTCTTCTTTTAATTCCCTGGTCAGAAGATTGGACGTATCAATCACATAATCGGCGCTGTTGCGGATGCCGCGGGTCATTTCCCGCTCTAAGCGGATGCCGTCCTCCACCCTGCCTTCCGGCGCCAGCGGATGCACACGTCTTGTTTCCTTGTACCGCTTCACCAGTGCATTGTCCGAAGCGTCCATAAACAGGATTTCCAGCTCCTTGCCGGCATCCTTCTGCTTCTGCAAAATGCTGGTTGCCTCGGTGAAGGACTGTCCCGCACGCACATCCAGGCCCAATGCCACACGGGTGATTTCGCTGCCCGGTGTGGCAATCAGTTCAATGAATTTATCAAGCAGTGAGATGGGCAGATTGTCAACACAGTAAAAACCGGCATCCTCTAACATTTTAAGGGCAGTACTTTTTCCGCCGCCGCTCATACCCGTTACCACTACAAATCGCATTCCGCTCACCTTTCCTTTCCGCATTTTCTTTCTGTATCGGCAGCACTGCTGCCACCTGCCGTTATCCGGTTAAAATTTTCCGAGCATGATGACTTCCGGCTCCAGATGCACGGAGAACCGCTCGTAAACCGTTTCCCGGATGTAATCAATCAAATCCTTAATGTCCTTTGCCGTGGCACCCCCGGTATTTACCACAAAACCGCAGTGCTTGGGGGATACCTGTGCGCCGCCTATCTGATAACCGGAAAGTCCCGCGTCCATAATCAGCTTGCCGGCAAAATGTCCTTCCGGTCTTTTGAATGTGCTGCCTGCGGAAGGAAATTCCAGAGGCTGCTTTTCCCTTCTGCGCTGCTGGAAATCTGCCATTTTCGCACGGATTTCCTCCTGATTGCCGGGTTTACAGCAAAGAGTACAGGAGGCCACGATAAAGGGATGGTTTTTCAGGGCGCTGGTGCGGTAGCCGAATTCCATGGTTTCGTTGTCCAGCTCTAATTTATCCCCTTCGTCGTTCCATACGGTCACCGTTTCCACGACCTGCTTCATCTCGCCGTCGTAGGCTCCCGCATTCATCATAACGGCTCCGCCGACAGTGCCGGGAATTCCTGCGGCAAATTCAAGCCCGGTAAGACCCTGGTCCGCCGCCGCGGCAGCCACTCTGGCAAGGCTTGCGCCCGCCGCCGCATAGATATGGTCTCCGCTGATGCGGATTTCATCCATTTTTCTGCCGAAGTGTAAAATCACTCCGTTATAACCCTTATCGGAAACTAAAAGATTGCTTCCGTTTCCCATAATAAAATAGGGAATTTCCACTCTTTTCAGGTACAGCAGCAGCTTTTCCGTCTGCACTCCCGGTGAAATTTCTATAAAACACGCCGCATTTCCGCCCACCTTGAAGGTAGTATGGTTTTTCATGGGCTCTTCCATGTGCAGATCTTCTGCGGGCACAAAGCGCTGCAATGCTTCCCTTACTGTCTGACTTATCATTTATTTCCCCCCGGTTTATAATTTTATGTAATATTTATTCTGTCTTTCCTTCCTCATCCAGTACGAGCTTGGCAGCGCCGAAAATACCGGCGTCGTTGCCTAACTTTGCCAGCGCAAATTCCACATCGCGGCAGCCGCGGAACGCATACTGCATGTAATAAGGCTTTACATATTCAAAAATAACTTCGCCCGCTTTGGAAACACCGCCGCCGATAACGAATGCCTTGGGATTTACCACGCAGGCAACGGCTGCCAGTCCTTTGCCAAGGTACTGTCCGAACTGCTCTGCAATTTCAACGGCTACTTTATCACCGAATTTCACGGCATCCCATACTGCCTTGGCGGAAAGCTCTCTGTCACGGAGCACGCTTGCTTCTTCGTCCTTTGCCAGCCTCTTCTTTGCAAGTCTCACGATACCGGTTGCGGAAGCATACTGCTCTAAACAGCCGATGTTATGACAGCCGCATTCTTCGGTTTCCGCATCCTCTACGTGGATGTGTCCGATTTCACCGCCGGCTCCCAGTGCGCCGGTTACCATCTGACCGTTGCTGATAATACCGCCACCGACACCGGTGCCCAGTGTTACGACAACCAGATCCTTAAAGCCTTTGCCGCCGCCCTGCCACATTTCGCCGAGAGCTGCCACATTAGCGTCGTTTCCTGCCATAACGGGTACATCTAAGTGCTTCCGGAAGGCTTCCGGAATATTGAATACGGTATCCCAGCCTAAGTTTGCGGTCTTGTATACGGTGCCTTCCGCATCTACGGGACCCGGTACGCCGATGCCGACACCGGCTACTTCATCCTGTTCTATCTCATACTTTCCCATTTTTTCTTCAATGCTTGCGGCAATGTCCGGAAGCACTCTTTCGCCGCCGTTTGCGGTCACGCTGGGGATTTCCCATTTTTCCAGCACATTGGCATTCATATCAAAAAGTCCCATCTTTACGGTGGTGCCGCCTACATCTACTCCAAATACATATTTCTTCATAACCGTTACCATACCTTTCTTTTTATATTATTTATTCGTCCTCATCCTCTTCACGTCTTCTGGCGAGGGAATTCTGCACTCTGGTATAAAGCTCCTGTGCCGCATTGTAACCCATCTTTTTCTGTCTGTGGTTTACGGCTGCCGTCTCGCAGATGACCGCTAAGTTACGGCCGGGACGGATGGGCAGGGTGTAGCATACCACTTTGTTGCCGAGATATTCGGTGTATTCTTCTTCCAGACCAAGTCTGTCATATTCCTTGTCCTTATCCCAGTCTTCCAGACGGATAACCATATCGATGGACTGGGTATCCTTTACACTTGCGGCACCGAACAATGCCTTCACATCCACGATACCAATACCGCGCAGTTCGATTAAATGCTTGGTGACATCCGGTGCGGAGCCTACCAGGGTTTCGTCGCTTACCTTGCGGATTTCCACGGCATCGTCCGTTACCAGACGGTGTCCGCGCTTTACCAGCTCAAGCGCCGCTTCGGATTTACCGATACCACTTTCACCTGTAATCAGCACGCCTTCGCCGTATACATCCACCAGTACGCCGTGTACGGAAATACATGGCGCCAGTTTGACATTCAGCCAGCGGATAGCTTCCGCCATGAATACGGATGTGTTCTTTTTGGTGGAGAAAACCGGTCTGTTATATTTATGGGCTATTTCAAGGAAAATCGGATCAGGCTGCAGCTCGCGGCAGAATACCACACAGGGAATATCATAGGACATCAGTTTGTCGTATACCACCCTCTTCTGTTCTTCGCTGATACCTTCCATATAAGTATATTCCACAAAACCGATAACCTGCAGACGGGAAGAGTCGAAATGCTCGAAATAACCTGCCATCTGCAATGCCGGTCTGTTTACATCCGGCATGCTGATCTTGATGCTCTTGATGTCAATGTCCGGAGTCAGATTTTCCAGCTTAAACTTTTCCACAACCTTTTCCATTTTTACGCTTGCCATACCCATACCTCGCTTTTTATCATTCCGTCCTTTTATGACGTTTGCTGTTCATAGACGGTTTTATTTTAGCACAAGCGGCTTCTTTTGCATAGCCGCAAAAATGCCGCACAGTGCCGTTACCTTTTCTTTTCCATGGCGGCAAAAAAGCCCGCTATCTGCTCCGCCACATTCACCGGAATTTCCGGCACCCGGCAAAGCTCTTCCACGGTGGCGTTCTTCACATCCTCTATGGACTTGAAATGCCGCATCAGAGCCTTTCTTCTGGCGGGTCCAACGCCCGGAATTTCATCCAATACCGACTTTACCTGACTCTTGGAACGCAAAGACCGGTGATATTCGATGGCAAACCGGTGGGCTTCGTCCTGAATACGGGTAATCAGCTTAAAGCCCTCGGAACGAGAGTCAATGGGCAGCTCCACATTGTTGTAGTAAAGCCCTCTGGTGCGGTGGTTGTCATCCTTAACCATGCCGCAGACCGGAATATGGATGTTCAGCTCCTCAAGCACCGACAGGGCAATGTTGACCTGACCCCTGCCGCCGTCCATCATCAGTACATCCGGGAACCGGGTAAAGCTTCCCAGTGAATTGTCCAGATCCTGCTCCTTTAGCTTGCTCTGTTCTTCCATACCGTGGCGGAACCGTCTTGTCAGCACCTCCCGCATGCAGGCATAATCATCCGGTCCCGCTACGGACTGGATTCGGAACTTCCGGTAATCGCTGCGCTTGGGCTTTCCTTTTTCAAACACCACCATGGAACCTACATTGGCAAAGCCGCTGATGTTACTGATATCGAAGGCCTCCATACGCACGATACCGGGCAGTCCCAGCAGATCCGCAATTTCTTTCACGGCACCGGTGGTGCGGCTTTCCTCTCTGGCAATCCTTTCCTTGTCCTTGGAAAGAACCAGGGAGGCGTTCTGTGCTGCCAGCTCCACTAATTTTTCACGGGTACCGATTTTCGGCACAATGAGCTTTACCCTGCCTTCTTTTTTCTCCGTCAGCCACTGTTCTATGAGTGTCTGCTCCTCCACTTCATACTGCAGCATGATTTCCCGGGGAATGAACGGGGTGCCCGCATAAAACTGCTTCACAAATTCCTGCAAAATCCGGGGCTTTTTCTGTCCCTCAATGTGGGTCATGTAAAAATGCTCCCTACCGATAAGCCTGCCGTCACGTACAAAAAACACCTGCACCACGGCATCCCTGTCGTCCTCTGCCAGAGCAATGATGTCCCTGTCCTCACCCACGCTGTCGGAAATCTTCTGCTTCTGGGACACGGATTTTACACTGTTAAACAAATCCCTGTACTTAGCCGCTTCTTCAAATTCCATTTTTTCGGCGGCATCCTGCATTTTCCCCTGCAGCTCCTTCAGAATCGGCTGGTAGTTTCCGTTCAGGAAATTCAGGGCCTTTTCCACCTGCTCCCGGTACTCCTCCCGGCACACTAAATTCTGGCAGGGGGCGGAGCACTGCCCAATGTGGTAATTTAAGCAGGGACGTCCTTCCCCGATGTCCTTCGGAAGGCTCCTGTTGCAGGTCCGCAGCTTATACAGCTTATTCAAAAGCTCTATGGTGTCCTTTACCGCACCGGCACTGGTGTAAGGTCCGAAATATCTTGCCTTGTCCTTTTTCATTTCCCGTACAAACAAAATCCGGGGGTATGCTTCTCCCACCGTCACCTTGATATACGGATAGGTTTTGTCGTCCTTTAACAGCGTGTTGTACTTGGGCAGATGCTCTTTAATCAGGTTGTTTTCTAAGATAAGAGCCTCTAACTCCGAGTCGGTGACAATATATTCAAACCGGGCAATCAGCGACACCATTTTGTCAATCTGAGGACCTCTGCCGATGTTTTCCCTGAAATAGGAGCGGACTCTGTTGCGCAGATTGACTGCTTTTCCTACATATAATATAGTGTCCTGCTCATCATGCATGATATACACTCCCGGCTTGGCGGGAAGTTTTTTCAATTCCTCATCGATGCAAAAAGCCATGTCTGCTCCTTTCTTTTCTGTGCATTCATACACAAAAGCCGTACCTGTCTGATACGGCTTTCGAATTTTATAAATCCATGTTGGAGAAAATACCCTTATTTTCCGGCTCTTCCGGCTTCGGCTCTTCCTCGGATTCTTCCTTCTTCGGTTCTTCCTGCTTCGGTTCTTCCGTCATCTGAACTTCCTTGGGAAACTTGATTTCCGGTACTGTCTGCCCGGGCTCAGCATCCTTCTTCTTTTCTTCCGGCTCCGGCAGTCCTTTTTCCCTGCGGAAAATTTCCATGAATTCTTTGCCGGTAATAGTTTCCTTCTCAATTAAGAAGGCTGCCAGCTTATCCATCAGCTCGCGGTTTTCGGAAAGCATCTGCTTTGCCTGCTCGTAGCTTTCTTTTAAGATGGCTACCACTTCCTTATCCACCTCGGCTGCCGTCTGGTCGCTGCAGTTCATGACATCCCTGCCCTCCAGATATTTGCTTTCCACAGTGGAAAGCCCCACCAGACCGAAGTGCTTACTCATACCGTACTGGGTAACCATGGCACGGGCAATATCAGTGGCTTTTTCAATATCGTTGGCTGCGCCCGTGGTCACGGAATGGAACACCACTTCCTCTGCGGCACGTCCGCCCACCAGACTGACTAACATATTACGCAGTTCTTCTTCGGAATTTAAGTACTTCTCTTCCTCCGGCACATGCATAACATAACCGAGGGCTCCCATGGTACGGGGCACAATGGTAATTTTCTGCACAGGTTCGGAGTTTTTCTGCAGGGCGCTGATTAAGGCATGTCCCACTTCGTGATAGGAAACAATCTTTCTTTCTTCCTTGCTCATGATGCGGTCCTTCTTTTCCTTGCCCACAAGCACCTGCTCCACGGCATCAAAAAGGTCTTTCTGGCTGACATATTCCCTGCCGCTCTTTACGGCATTGATAGCCGCTTCGTTAATCATATTGGCAAGATCGGCTCCAACAGCGCCGCTGGTTGCCAGCGCAATGGCGTCAAAGTCCACGGTTTCGTCCATTTTCACGTCCTTGGCATGTACTTTTAAGATATCCACACGTCCCTTTAAGTCCGGCTTATCCACGATAACCCGTCTGTCAAAACGACCGGGACGTAAGAGCGCCTTGTCTAAGATTTCCGGACGGTTGGTAGCGCCTAAAATCAGAATACCCTTGGAGGTATCGAAACCATCCATTTCGGAAAGAAGCTGGTTTAAGGTCTGCTCTCTTTCTTCGTTGCCGCCGTACTTGGAATCACGGCTGCGGCCGATGGCATCAATTTCATCGATAAAGATAATGCAGGGAGCGTTCTTGGTCGCTTCCTTAAATAAGTCACGGACACGGGATGCGCCCACGCCCACATACAGCTCAATAAAATCGGAACCCGCTAAGGAGAAGAACGGCACGCCCGCTTCCCCCGCCACCGCCTTGGCAAGCAGGGTTTTACCGGTTCCGGGAGGGCCTACCAAAAGGGCTCCCTTCGGAAGCTTGGCGCCAATCTTTGCGTATTTTGCCGGGTTGTGAAGGAAATCCACTACTTCCTGCAGGGACTCCTTTGCTTCGTCTTCACCTGCCACGTCCTTAAAGGTAATGCCGGTTTCCTTCTGCACATACACCTTGGCGTTGGATTTGCCGACGCTTAAGGGGCCGCCTCCCTTGCTCATCTTCTTGAACAGGAAGCTTAACAGCACCCAGAATAAAATCAGGGGCACTACATAATAAAGCAGAATCTCCATAATCAGACCGGAGTTGTCGGGAATGTATCCCCATACCTCAACGCCTGCTTCCCGCAGTCTCTCGGGCAGGGTATCATCGGATACCATTGCCGTATAGTAAGTGGTCTTCTGACCCATTCCGTAATAGGAAAACAGCGGATTTCTGTTAGTTTCCTTTTCGTCCACCAGTTCAATGTAAATCCTGTCGGATGCATACCGGACACACTTGACCTTGGTATTGGCTTCTCCTTCTTTGGTGCCTTCGTCCACCCATTCCATAAATTCGGAGTAGCTCTTTTCTTCCGTCGTGCTTCCTGATACCGTTTTCATGAAAACACTGGTCAGAATCAGCGTACAGAGAGCGGCTAACAGCAATAGGAAGAAATTCACTTTCCGGGGACTCTGATTGCCGGAACCTCCCTGATTAGACCCCCTCTGTCCATTTCCGTTTTGGTTCATCTGATCATCCATATTCGTTTCTCTTTCTTTTACTTTTTGTTTACAGTTTCATATACCGGATCGCAGGTCACTTCGCAGTCCAGCTTCTGGAACATCTTTTTGTCCACAGAAGAAAGCATGACACTGGAATGTACCTGACAGCCCTTTAACGCCGCCAGCATGGAAAGTGCCTTTGCCGCATCTTTATTTTCGGCTGCCGTAGTGGACAGGGCAATCAGTACCTCGTCCGTATGCAGTCTCGGATTTTTGCTTCCTAAATATTTGGTCTTTAAGGTCTGGATAGGCTCAATCGCCGTAGGAGAGATAATGTGTTTCTCGTGGGGAATGCCTGCCAGTTCCTTTAGGGCATTTAAGAGCACGGCTGCGCTTGGTCCCAGTAAATCGCTGGTCTTGCCGGTAATAATCCGTCCGTCGGAAAGCTCCACCGCTACTGCCGGATGTCCGGTTTCTTCCGCTCTCTTTTCTGCTTCCCTCACAACCGCCCTGTCAGAGGTCGTAAGGTGCTCCTGGTTCATCAGCATCTGGATTTTAATGACCTCTTCCTCAGAACGGGTGCCGTCTGCCACTCCCATCACTGCCTGATAATAGCGGCGGATAATCTCCTGACGGGAGGCTTCCCTGCACACTTCGTCATCCACAATACAGTTGCCCGCCATGTTGACGCCCATATCAGTGGGAGACTTGTACGGGCTTTCGCCGTATATCTTTTCAAAAATGGTACGCAGTACCGGAAAAATCTCCACGTCACGATTGTAGTTTACCGTGGTTTCCCCGTAAGCTTCCAGATGGAAGGGGTCAATCATGTTGATATCATTTAAGTCTGCGGTGGCCGCTTCGTATGCCAGGTTGACCGGATGCTTGAGAGGCAGGTTCCAGATAGGGAATGTCTCATATTTTGCATAACCGGCACGGATACCTCTTTTATGTTCATGATAAAGCTGGGAAAGACAGGTACTCATCTTACCGCTGCCCGGTCCCGGTGCCGTAACCACAACCAGAGGTCTGGTCGTTTCGATGTAATCGTTCTTGCCATAGCCTTCATCGCTGACGATGAGGGGCACGTTGGAAGGATATCCGGGAATAAGGTAGTGCTTGTACACCTTGAGCCCTAAGCTTTCCAGTCTCTTTTCATATAATACGGCGCTGTGCTGTCCTGTATATTTGGTAAGCACCACGCTGCCCACATAAAGACCCCTGGAACGGAATTCGTCAATCAGCCGGATTACGTCATTATCATAGGTAATTCCCAGATCGCCGCGCACCTTGTTTTTCTCAATATCAGCAGCGCTGACAACCATCACGATTTCTGCTTTGTGGGCTAATTTCATAAGCATCTGCAGCTTACTGTCCGCTGCAAATCCGGGAAGAACCCTTGAGGCATGAAAATCATCAAATAACTTGCCGCCAAACTCCAGATAGAGCTTATTGTCAAAATGACCTATCCTTTCTATAATTCGTTCAGACTGCATCTTTAAATATTTGTCATTATCAAAACCTATTTTCATCGCCTGTTCCATCCTTTCTGCATGGTAGTATACCACAAATAAGAGTATGTGGCAAAGAGGGAAACCGGAATTTCCGATATGTTTCACACTTTTTTCGTATTTTCTTTTTAATATCGCATGTTATTATATATTTTCGGTTTTTTCTGTCTCTTAAGACAGCCGTTTTTTCCTTTTTTTCCGTACTTTCTTATCTGTTTGTCCTGTTTTTGTCCAAAAATGCAAAATGCAGGACTTTAGATACAATCCTGCATTTTTTTGCTTTTTTTATTCTTTTTGCAAGTTTTCCGTCATATACGTCTGATAACTGTTCCGGCGGGTTGACTGCTGTTTTTTTCGATAACGCATGTTTTTATAACAGGCTGTCACACACGGAAGCAAAATCTCCGCTGCTCATGGCTCCCACTCTGGAGAGCACCACCTCGCCGTTTTTAATGCCGACGAAAGCAGGGATGCTGGTGATGCGGTACTTCTGCGCCAGCTCCGGATTGTCATCCACATTTACCTTGCCCACTTTAAGCTTTCCTTCATAGGTCTCGGCTGCCTTTTCCACTACGGGTCCCATCATCTTGCAGGGTCCGCACCAGTCTGCGTAAAAATCAATAAGTACCGGCAGGTCAGCCTGCAATACTTCTTCGTTAAAATTCTGTTCTGTAAATTTATATTCCATCGTTTTTCATCCTTTCTACGGTATAGTATGTCCTATCTGTAAATAATATATTTGCAGATGGGATTGCCGGCGGCTGAAAATTTTTCTTCGTATTCCGTCATAATATTGCCTTCCATGAGCTTTTCATCCGCATGTAAATCGTAGGTCAGCACCTCTGCACAAAATCCGGCTTCCGGCAGCTCCTCTACGGCAAAGTCAAATAAATCCCGGTTGTCCGTTTTGAACTCAATCCTGCCGTCCTTTTTTAAGATTTCATCATACCTTTTTAAGAACTGTCTGGAAGGAAGTCTCCTCTTGGCATGTCTGTCCTTGGGCCATGGGTCGGAAAAGTTCAGGTAAATCCGGTCCACTTCTCCCGTTGCAAACACATCGGTGATTTCCTCCGCATCCATTCGGATGAATTTCAGATTGGCTAACTCGTCCTCCTCCATTTTCTGGATCGCACGCAGCAGCACACTGGAGTATTTCTCAATGCCGATATAGTTGATATCCGGATTTTCCTTTGCCAGGGTATGTAAAAACTTTCCTTTTCCCATGCCGATTTCGATTTGTACGGGGCGATCGTTGCCGAATACTTCTTTCCACCGGCCTTTCTTTTCCTGCGGTTCCTGCACCACATAGATGCTGTCCGCAATCACTTCTCTGGAACCGGTAATATTTCTAAGACGCATATTATTTTACCAAACTCTTTCTGTCCATCTCTGTAAACGGAAATAAAAGCGCTTTTACAGCCGCTTTTGTTTTTATTATACCTTATTTTACAGGGAAAAGAAAGTACGAAAAGAAATACAAAAAACTCTTTGGTTTTTTCTGCCGATAGTGTATCATAGAGAGGTGCCCTCTGAGGAAAAGAAAGGATGTCTGATTTTGCTTCGTATACATAAATTAGTAAAAAAATACGTTACGGCGTTATTTGCCGTTTCTGTTGCGGCAGTGTGGACCTTTAACAGCCTTCCGGCGTATGCGCTGCCCGTCATTACGGATGCGGATACCCGTACCGCCATACCCATTGAGTCCAACAGCATACCGAACTGGCCGCAGGGCCCCGTTATTTCTGCCCAGTCCGCCATTCTGATAGATGCCGACACCGGTGCGGTTTTATATTCCAAAAATGCCCATGAACAGCTGTATCCCGCCAGTACCACAAAAATACTGACCTGTCTCATCGCCACGGAGCGATGCTCCCTGACCGATACCGTGACATTTTCCCACGATGCGGTCTTCGATACACCGAGAGACTCCAGCAACATTGCCATGGATGTGGGCTATGAGCTTACCCTCGAGCAGTGCCTGCAGGCAATCTTAATTGCTTCCGCCAACGAGGCCTCCTATGCGGTTGCCGAACACGTCAGCGGCACCACGGACTGGAGCGTCTTTGCCGGCATTATGAACGAACGTGCCAAAGAACTGGGCTGTGTAGACTCCCATTTTGCCAACCCCAACGGTCTGCCCGATGAGAACCACTACACTTCATCCTACGACCTTGCCCGGATCGGCATGGCATTTTTCAAAAACGACCTGCTCTGTAAGATTTCCTCCACGCCCCGTCTGGAACTGGAGCCCACGGATAAACAGCCCAAGCATGTCATCGAAAACTCCAAAAACCAGCTTTTTACAGGAAAAGCCTATGCTTACGAATACTTAGTGGGCAGCAAGACCGGTTACACGGTTGCCGCCAAAAGCACGCTGGTTTCCTGTGCGGAAAAGGATGGGCTCAAGCTGATTGCCGTTGTCATGGTGGAGGACTCCCCGGCGCAGTTTGCGGATACGGTATCTTTGTTCCAGTATGGATTTGAAAACTTTGAAAAAGTAAATATTTCCCAGAAGGAAACCCGTTACCGGATGGAAAACAGCAATGCCTTTTACGGCGGAAGCGATATTTTCGGAAGCAGCCGGCCGATTTTATCCATCAATACCCAGGATACCATTATCCTGCCGAAAACCGTTCCTTTTGAGGATCTGACATCCGAAATCACCTATGATACCGACTCTCCTGATGAAGCGGCGCTCATTACCTACACCTATCAGGGTGAATTTTTAGGCTCGGTTGCCGTGAATTTTACCGGCGGCACGGAAAAGGGCTACGATTTTAACGCTGCCGTGGAGCCGGAAAAGAAAACCAGCCTGCCCAAGGTTATTTTTATCAATGTGGTAAAGGTTATTCTCTGGATTGTGGGTGTTGCCGGCGGCATCATCCTGTTGCTTATCCTGTATGCCTTTATCCGCAACTATCATTTTGAGCTGCGGAAGCGGGGCGGCAGAAAGAGCTGGCTCAAAACCCGGAAGCGGAAGCTCACCAGGTATCAGAAAAACAGAATTGCCGCTGCAAAAAGGAATATCCGGCAGCAGAAAAAAAGACAGAGAAAAGAGAAGAAACGCAGTTGGGAGGATGACGAATAAGTCATCCTCCCTTTTTTAATTTCGCCCGTTTTTCCCGCAGGGTTTCCATTTCTTCCTCCGTAATAAAACGCATTGTTTTTACCACAAACACCTTGTCGTCCTGTGTTTTACGGATACGGATTTTGCCCTTCAGGTAACCGTGTTTTTCACAGTAAGCCGCACAGTAATAATGCCTGCCGTTTACGGTAAACCAGCGGATTTTCTTTTTTAAGTTCCGGCGGCAGAGATAACATTTGCTGCTGATGACCTCCCAGTCCGCCAGTGCTTCGCTCTTGCTGTCGAATACCCGGGAGATGTACTTGGCATAGGTATCAAATACAATTCTTACCTCATCCTCCCTTTTTGCGGGCGGATGGAACAAATCAAAGGACACTCTCCTGCAGATTTTTTCCGGTATTTTTGCGAATACCTTTCCGGTGTAATAGGCATCGCTGAATGCACGGTGGAAAGGAATGTCCTTTTCAATCTGTAGAAAGTCCACCGCATATTCCAGTGCCTTCCGGCTTCTGCCGTCTTCAAATGCCAGGCTGAACAGCTTCTGTACATCTAAGAAGGGCAGCGGCTTATCGGTCAGCGGCTCCATGCCGTAATACTGCATGTTGTTCTGCAGCTCCGACAAATCCTGCGGTCCCCAGGTACAGAATACCGGATTTTCCCCGCACCAGGCACGGAACTCTTCCATAACCTCGGGGAACGGTCTGCCCTGCCGGAGCTGGCTCATCTTCATATGGATAAGGCGACTGGTAATTTTATTCAGTTCATGGTAAATCTGTGGCTTGATAAGCTGGGAAAATTCTCCGGTCATCCTTCGGTTTTCGTCCATGCGGACAGCACCGATTTCTATGATTTCAAACTGCAGCTTTTTGTCCGCCGCTTCCGGGTCACAGCTCTGGTTCCATTCCAGATCCAGTATTATGAAATTCTTTTCCGTCACGTCTGCCTCCTGGTTCTTATTTCTGTCTTACTCCCGCTCCGCTCCGTACAGTTCCACGATTTTCTGCTGGGCAGCCGTTTTTTCCTTAGCCGCTTCCAGATCAAACGCATAAACCTTGTCATAGCCTAAACTCTTTACCTTGGACTGCATGGTGCTCTGCAGGCTGTAAAATTCTTCTTCATCCCCGGCGAATACCATTTTCCAGGAATAATCCACAATAATATTCCGGCACTGGCTGCGCATGGTGGTGATTTCCGGATCCTCGGAAGGGTAATTGAAATTGCATCCCGGCGAAACCACTATCATATTATGCCCATTCAGGTATTCCATTGTGGATTCAGCTTCCATATGCATCTTCCAGTTTTCGTCCAACACCGTATTTTCCATGGCAGTTACGGAGTCCCAGAGCTGATAGGCATAGGGGAAGCCGTCCTTCGTCAGATCGGACTGCACAATGGGCTTGTAATTCAATTCGGAAATACCGTCGCTCCACAGACCGCCACCCCACTCTTCGGGCAGCTCCACATCGCCGTTCATCAGCGCCTGCATGCCAAAATCCGTCAGCACCGGTCCGTTTTCCGTGCGCTCCCATGTCAGCCCCTCCGGTCCCGCCGTGCCACCTGCAACCTGGGCGCTGTTGTTGAAAACGCCCTCCTCGGAATACAGCCAGTCTATAAAATCCGCCAGCCTTTCGGGGTCCTTGGCATTGCTGCCGATACAGATAATCTCCTTGTCGTTGCCCATGGGACGGCAGCCGTAGGAATAAATCTGCATATCGTCGATGGGTGCCAGCATAAAGCCCTTTCCTGCTTCCTTGTTGGAAAGTGTATTATAAGCTGACTGGGACAGCCACGGCCATACGCAGAAGAAGATGTCGCCCTGCTGGTATTTTAAAAACAGGCTGTCGTAATTCTGGGAGGGGGACTCGGGGTCCACCAGTCCAAGCTGATTGGCTTCGTAGTAAAATTTTAAGGTACGCATGTACATGGAGTCGGAATCCACAATGCTCTGGTAATCGCTTCCGTCTGCCTTTGCCAGCACAAAGCCGCTTTCATCATAGCCATAAAGACAGGCTGGCTGCTTGGCATAGTTCATCATATTGCCGTCCCAGTCCTTAAAAAAGGAAAACGCATAGGTCGGATTTCCCGCATCGCTATAGGGCATCAGCTCCTGCATGCCCTTCAGCACCGGCAGCAAATCCTCCAGTGTCTTAATTTCCGGATAACCAAGCTTCCCGTACAAATCCCAGCGCAGGTAGGGACCGTAGGTAGGCTCCATGGTCTCGCTGGAGGTCAGCGGGGAATTCTGGGAAAGTTCGGAAGGAATGGCATAAATGCCCGTGGTAGAAACCCGGTTGTTCAAATCCCGGATAGCAGTTTCATACTGCATGATGTCCTTCCCCTTAAGATAGCCGCTCATATCCAGGATAAGACCTGCCGTCACCATGCTTTCTAAATTTCCTTTTTCACCGTTTACAATGACCAGATCTCCCAGATTACCCGCTGCAGAGCGGATGCCGTAGAGGGTGTCGCCGCCGCCAGCCACATTGGGGGCAATGATGTTGAGCTCCATATTGAAGCGGTCCTTTACCACCTTGGCAAACCAGCCGGACTGGATGCCCTGGAAGTTTGCCGGGGCATCAAAGACATCCACGGTAATGAACTCTTTATAAGGGCATTTTTCTTTCTCTTTTTTCTGTTTGATAAAAAGGATGCTCCCCACCGTTATCACACATAAAAATGTGCAGGCAAGCAGAATCATCCCCGTTTTCTTCTTAATTTTTTTCACGTCCGTACCTGCCTTTATCTTACTTCTTTTGTCCGTACAATTAACGTATATTATATTATACCATGAAGTGGCATATACGAAAATACTCTTTTTTCATTGCGTTTTCGCTCCGTTTCTTCTATAATTTAGGTATTATAGTAGCATTGCTCATAGAGTGGGAGATTTTATGTACACAGTATTTATTGTTGACGATGAAGCCCTTATCCGGGACGGTCTGAAACAGATAATCGATTGGGAAGCGCTCGGATTTACCGTTTGCGGAGAAGCCTCCAACGGGGAGGATGCCGAAAAGGAAATTCTCGAGAAGCAGCCAGACCTTACCCTGATGGATATCCGAATGCCCCGGAAGCTGGGGCTTGATGTGGTTGCCTCCGTGCGTGAAAAGGATTTCAAAGGCAGGTTCATCATCTTAAGCGGCTATTCCGATTTCAAATATGCGCAGGAAGCCATCCGCTACGGAGTGGAGTTTTACCTGACAAAGCCCATTGACGAGGACGAACTTCTCTCCTCCGTCACCACCATCAAGGCAGCCCTTGACAGCGAGAACCGCGACCAGGATACTTACGACCTCTTAAAGAAAAAAGCCCGCAATGTCATCCTGCACGATTTAGTTACCGTAGGACTGGAAACGGACTCGGACACCATTGCCGATCTGGAGCTGGAAGCGGGTATCTTCCAGGTAGTTATTTACGAAAACTTCAACAGCCAGCCCGGCAGCACCTTTTACAGCTTTGCGGATTTATTAAAGGTTTCCAACAAGCAGGAGCATACCTTCTACCATTTTACGGAGGACTCCAAGGATGTTATCCTTTTAAAGGGTACCTATGCACTGAACCGTTTTCAGGATTTCTTAAACCATTACGAGGACGTGAACCCACCCCAGAAGGGCAGTCCCATGGACTCCCTGTTTATCAGCTACGGTCGTCCGGTAAAGCAGCTTTCCGAGTTGCCGCTCTCCTATAAAGATGCGGCCTTCCTGATTTCCAGACGCTTCTTCTGTATGCCGGGTCAGCACACCTTAGGCTATGCGGAGCTTCCTCATTTTAACACGGCGTCCACCCTGCAGCCGGAAAAACTGCAGCATTATGCCGATTACCTTGTGGGTTACTTACAGACCTTCAACCGCAAAAATGTGGTTACGACCCTTACGGAGATGGAGAACTACCTTTACAACGTGGAAAACAGCATTTCCGAAGTAAAGCTGTTTCTGACGGATATGTATCTGCGTATCAAGGAAAAGATTAACTTAATCTACAATACGCTGACGATACCTTTTCCAACCAACTCCAATGTCATTGATTATATAGAGAAAAAGCCTTACCTGTATGAAATCATCCAGTTCTTCTCCGAACAGTTTGAGATGATTATGAATGCGACGGGCAACCCTTCCCGTAACAACGTGCTGGACGATATTCTCTATTACATCGACCACAATTACTACAACAATATCAAACTGGAATCCATTGCTCCCCTGTTTGGTTACAACAGCGCCTATCTTGGCAAGATATTCAACAAGACCGTGGGTGAAAGTTTCAACTCCTATGTGGACCATGTACGGATTGAGCATTCCAAGGAAATGCTGCTGGCAGGCAACTTAAAGGTTTATGAAGTGGCGGAGCGTGTGGGCTACCGCAACGTAGATTATTTCCATAAAAAATTCCGGAAATATGTGGGAGAGAGTCCCGCCGAATTCCGGAAACAGAACGGAAGCACAGCCGAGGATGAATAATCCCCGGCTGTTTTATTTTGCTAATATTGACTTGTACCTGCTTATATCGCTGATATCCTACTTGTAATCGCAGATATTGTCCAGCCAGGTGTGCGCCATGCCGAGCCAGGTCTGACAGGCAGGAATGACTTCACACTCATAGGATGTCTCTGTCAGCTTATTGGCAAGTCCGATACCGTGGCCGCCTTCCGGGTACATATGGAACTCGGTCGGAATACCCGCCTCTTTCATGGCACTGACAAGCAAAAGCGAATTTTCCACCGGTACGCAGCCGTCCGTGAACGTATGCCAGATAAAAGCAGGCGGTGTGTCTGTATTCACCCGGTTTTCCAGGGACATTTTCTCCACCAGTTCGTCGTATCTGTCCCCAAGTAAATTCTTAAAGGAGTCCCTGTGGGCAAATTTGCCGGAAGTAATGACCGGGTAATTCAGAATCATACCCTGGGGTCTCAACAGCTCCTTCTGTGCTTCGGTAAGTCCCATTCCTTCCCAGAGCCAGTCCTCGCTCCAGAACATGCCATAGGAGGCTGCCAGGTGGCCGCCTGCGGAAGAACCGATCACTACAATGTGATCCGCATCAATATGCCATTTTTCTGCATTTTCCCGCAGGGTAAGCACGGTTCTTGCTACTTCTGTCAGGGCTGCCGGGTATACGGCTGGCGCAATGGAATATTTCAAAACCACTGTCTGATAGCCCATGGCAAAGTACTGCATCGCCATGATTTCGCCCTCTCTTGTGGAAAGATAGCAGTAACCACCGCCGGGACATATGATGACCGCCGGTCTTTTTTTAATTTTATATTCTTCGGACTCTTCAATAAAATACGTTTCAAAGCAGGCACCCGGTAAGGAGCCTGCTTCGTGTAAGGGAATTATTTCGTGTATCATACATTATCATCCGGGTTTGTAATGGCACCCGGTTCCTTTTCAATCTGTCTGAAATAATACATGGCAAAGCCGCTGACCGTTAGCATGAAGCATGCCGGTCCAATCAGGATACCAAACAGCAGAGTGGTCTGGTTCCAGATAAAAATCATCACTTCTATCGCCAGTATGGCAATAAGGAAGATGGTCCGTACAAAGAACTTTGTGGCAATCCTTATGCCGTTCTTCATAGTTTCCAGCAGGGTATTTTCGTACCTTGCGCTCAGCGGAAATGCATAGAGGAAAATCATCACGATAAAAAAGATTGTGATGATACCGGCAATCAGGAAAATAACCGGATTATCCGGTAATTTGTTGAAAAACTCAAAGTCCAGATAGGCCGCATATACGGCAGCTAAGAAAATCAGCCCCAGAGGTATCCCCTGTTTCCAGTTCTCCTTAAAAGCCTTGATAAACTGTCTCCCTACATATCCCTCACGCTCATCCACCATTTTCAGTGTTACGCTGTAGGCTGCCACCGTGGCAGCCCCCATCGTAACAACCGGCAGAGAAAAAATCAACCATAAGAAGTTCAATTTTATCATATCCCACAATCTTGTAAGAAACCGATAAAGCGGACTATCCGTACTAAAGAATTTCATTTTATTCCCTTCTGCAAAATTATTTTTTACACTGTTATCTGAGAGGTGCCTGCAGAGCATTTCTTCTGGCTGCTTCTTCGATACACCAGTCAATACACTTGTCATAGCCGTAAGACTTTGCTTTACCGCGCATCTCAGCTACCAGCTTGTCATATTCTTCGTCGCTTTCTGCATAGATGGCTCTCCAGCTGTAGTCCTTTAAGCAGGTTGCTACCTGGTTCCAGGATGCCTCCAGAGCAGCATCTTTTTCAGACTCGGAGTAGGTGGTCGGGATGTCTACCGCATAGTTACCCTTATCCATGTATTCCTGAGCCGTAAAGCATCCGGTCAGATCTCTCCAGTCTCTTTCTGCATCGCAGCGTCCGTCTTCTACCTGGGTGCTTGCCCAGTACTGCTGGTCATATCTTTCGCCGGATTCCGGATTGGTGTCTGCAGCAGTCCATGTGGTGTTGTTTACCTGGAATGCACCGTCGTTAAAGGTTGCTCCGCCCCATTCTTCGGGCATCAGGGTCGTTCTGTCTTCAAAACAGGTCTTACCGAAATCGGTGAAGTATGTCTTGCCGTTTTCATCGTAATCCCAGCAGAGTTCCTTCGGACCGTAGTCCATGGTCAGACGTCCTTCGGGAGTACACAGCCAGTTGATGATTTCCATGCAGAGTTCGGGATACTGGGTCTTGGCGCCGATGCTCCAGATACGGTTGCCGCCCACGGAGCTTAAGCCGTTAACAATAGGACATGCCTCTGTGGGCTCTAAGCTCTCCATAATCTTGTTCTGGCTGTAATGCTCTTCTTTGTTGTATGCAAGAGAGCCTGCATAGTTGAAGATGGAGAAGAATACATTACCGTTCTGTACCTTTGCAATCATATCGTCGTACTTCTGGGTCATGGAATCGGGGTCCAGAAGTCCGTTGCGGTATAACTGGTTGAACCACTTTAACATGGTCAGATAAGGGCTGCCGTCGGAAAGTGCATCATAGAATTCACCGTTGGTTACATTGTAGTGACCAAAGCCGAATTCATCGTATCCGTAATAAGCGGTCGCCATAGCTTTTACATACATTACATAGTTGCCGTCCCAGTCAGGCCATAAGGACATTGCGTAGGTCGGCTTTCCATCGTCACCGGTGGGGCAGATTTCCTTCATCTGCTTTAAAACTTCCATTAAATCGTCCAGGTTGTCTACAGCGGGATGTCCCAGCTGCTCATATAAATCCCAACGGATATCCCAGGTATAGAAGAATGCATCATGGCTGTCGGAGCTTGCTGCTACGTTGTGACCGAATCCGTATACCTTGCCAGTACCGGAAATTTCACGGTTCTTCTCCAGTGCAGTCTGCATATGCTCGTTAATATAGGGACCGTAGTCTGCCAACAGGTCATCTTCTTCCCAGTCGAAAAGAAGTCCGGCATTAACTGCCTGCATGTAGTCTTTACCGTCGGAACCCCATACAACGATATCGCCTAAGTTTCCGGCTTCCATACGGGTATCATACACGCCGTCGCCATCGGGAATCAGGTTTACCTTCACACCGAATTTGTCTTCCAGAATTTTAGCAAACCAGCCCTTCATTTCGCCGGAATAGTTTGCAAGCTGGCTATACACGGTCAGTGTAACCAGGTTTTTTTTGCCGTTGCTGCTTCCGCTGCTTTTGCCACATCCGGAAAAAAGTCCCAGAATCATGACAGCGGACAGCATAAGTGCAACTACTCGCTTCATCTTTCTCATTTTTTAATCCTCCTTTATATATAGTAAAATGCTTTTGCTTAGCCTTTAACGGCTCCCAGCATAATACCCTTTACAAAATATCTCTGCATGAGCGGATATACCATCAGAATAGGTATGATGGATACCATGGAGATTGTGTACTTAATTACTTTAGCATTTAAAGCGCTCTGCATCAAGGTCTCTCCGACAGATGAGCTTACACCGCTGTTCATCAGGGCACCGATGTTGGAGCTGGTATTCAGATACAGGTATAATCTGTGCTGTAAGGTAAACAGATTGGAGGCATCCTGCATCAGGATCAGGGAATCCGTAAAGGAGTTCCAGTGACCTACCGCACCGAAAATGGCAATAGTCGCTAAAATCGGCGTACACAGGGGCCAGATAATCTTACGGAAAATCGTCCAGTAGCTTGCTCCGTCCATGAAAGCACTCTCTTCCATTTCCGCCGGAATGGACTCAATATAGGTCTTTACTAGGATGATGTTGTACGGAGCCACGATACCGGGAATAATGTATGCCATGAAGTTGTTGGTCAGACCCAGCATGGACATATTTAAGTACCAGGGAATGGTTCCGGCATTGAAATACATGGTAACAACCAGGAAACGGTACCAGAATTTTCTTTTCCACATCTGCTGCTTGGTTACCAGATAACCTACGAAAGCGGATGCCGCTACCATTAAAACGGTACCAAGTATCGTTCTGCTGATGGTAACCAAGAATGCCTGACCGATTTCGTTTGCCTTAATCAGGTTAATGTAGTTGTTGATGTTAAGCCCTCTCGGGATAAAGTTAATCAGACCTTTACTTACCAGTTCATTATTGGAAATGGTGTTGATGAACAGGTAATAGAACGGAAAGATACAGATAATGGTGAAAGTAATAAAGAAGGTGTAGTTCAGCACGTCAAATATTACGTCACCCGCAGTACGCTTATAACCAACCTTGTGAGTCTTATAATACTGCTTTTCCGCTTTTTCCTCGGACTTTTCTCCTGCTTTTCTTGCTTTCCAGCCGCCTAAAGCGCTTTTCTTCATTTCAGCCATGTTTCCACCTCCCTACACAATGCTTTCGCCACGCAGCAGCTTGGAAACACCGTTTGCTGCAAACAGCAGTACAACGCTGACTACGGATTTCACCATACCGACCATGGTTGCGAACGGTATATTACCGTCCATAATACCTAACTTATATACATAGTAGTCAAGTACCATGTTGACATTGGTGTTGTTCGGGTTATCGAATACCATGTACTGATCCATACCATTGCTCAGGATACCGGCAATCGCCATCAGGAGCATTACCATGAAGGTAGGAAGCAGTCCGGGCACGGTAATGTGCCACATCTTCTGAAAACGGCCTGCGCCGTCCACGGTAGCGGCTTCGTAAAGCTGCTGGTCAATACCGGCTATACCGGCTATGTAGATAATGGCGCTCCAGCCGATGCCCTTCCACATACCCCAGGCTAACATCTTGAACCAGTGGCCGGAACTGCTCATCAGCAGGTTCTTGCCCTCTGCCCAGACGCCGGTGTTTACCATCATACTGCTGACGAAACCGTCGGTAGCAAAGATAGCGAATGCAATCGCATATACTAAAACCCAGCTTATGAAGTTAGGAATGGTTGTGAAGGTCTGTACAAATTTTCTGACCCACGGAGTCTTGATCTCGGACAGGAAAATAGCGAATGCCATTGCGCACCAGCTTGTTGCCAGTCCCAGTCCACTCATAGCTAAGGTGTTGCGCAGAACACGGATAATATCGTTTCTGGTCGCTTCACTTTCAAATAACATGGTGAACCATTTGAACCCTACGAAGTTATCGGCGGAAAGGGTGCCGCCGGAGGTATAATCATAGAATGCGTATCTCCAGCCGTACAGAGGGAGATATGAGAATACGAAGCAAAGCGCCGCAAACGGAAGGAACATTAAGAACAGTTTGTACTGGGATTCCATCTCGTACTTTTCTTCTTTTGCAGGCTTCGGAAGCAGGCACTGGGTAATCACACTGACTGCCATGACAACAATTGCCATAACAAGGAACAGAAGCCAGTTTCCTAAGGGAAAATTAGGAATAACCTTGTCGGGCTTTGTGGTCTGTGCGATCTGGCTGTATGCCAGAAAAATTCCGCCGAGACCTACAAACTGCAGAGCTGCTCCGCCGATACCGAACCAGTTGCCCAGTCTCTTTAATTTATTGTTGCCGAGGGACATACATCCCATGGCTGCCGCACCTAAAATACCGATACAGGTAACTAAGCTTCCGATAAATAAAATAACGAAAGAAGATTCCTGTACCCAGCCTCTGTCAAAGGCACGTACGCAGAGCTTTGTCAGATCTCCGTATGCCACACCCGAAGTAAACAGAGACATGTTTTTGTTTACATAATCGCAGATTTTAGCCGGATTGCATGCCGGCAGGAAAATCAGAACTACTGATAAAAGTGCTGCGACTCTGGATAAATAGTAGATATATCCAGCCACTTTTTCCTTTCCTGTTTTGCTGTCTTTCATGTTTCTTTTTGACTCCTTTCCCAAACATTTCACAGATTGTTCAGATTAATTTTATTATACCTTCCGGGAACCTCAAAAGATACCGCAATTACTGGACAGAAAATACAGTAACTTTTTGGTCGCATCCGCCGTACTCCTTTTCCGCGCCGTTTTCGGGCACAAAAAAGGAGCATCCTTTCGGACGCCCCTTCTGTTACTTATTTTATCTGTTCAGCAGATTAGTTTGCTTTTTTCTTCTTGGAAACTACAACACCTGCTACAACACCGCCGATTACAACTACTGCTGCAACTACGATACCAACGATAAGGCCGGTATTGCTGCTTGTTTCTTCTGCTGCAGGAGTGGTTTCTGCAGGAGTGCTTTCTGCAACAGTTTCCGTAGTCTCTGCGGAAGCTTCGTTGTCATAAGCGAAACCGCTTACGGTAAAGGTAATGCTGATGTCTGTCATAGGAACTGCATAGTAGCCGATTTCCTTGCAGTCATTGTTCCAGATATTCTGAAGAAGAAGCTTGGTTACTTCCTTGGAATCCGGATCTAAGATTGCGCCGTTGGGAAGGTCTACATTCTTGCCGTCAATAGTCAGCTTCACATCGGAGAAAGTAATTTCGCCGGAGTTCGGAATATCGGTAGAGATAAAGATTAAGTTTAAGAATTCCTGGGTGGAGAATTCACCGTCCGGGAAGCTTAATCCGTCGATGGATACTGTATAAGTACCGTTACCGGAAATTACAGTGTCATGGATGTTGCCGGGAATGGTAATGGCATTGTTGTCAGCATCCCAGCCTGTAATCTGATTAAAGAAATCAGTTCCAAGACCGTAGGTTGCATCATCATATGCGTTACGGAAGGACCAGTTAGGTGTCTGGATTCCGATATATGCATTGTATGTACCATTTAAATCTACGGGAGCTACCGTTACAGTTTCTTCTGCAGCTGCTGCTACGTAAATCTCAGGAGTAATCTCGAAAGTAATCTTCTTGTAGCCCTTGGGAGACTCTGCTAAATACTTGTCACCCCATTCATTATAACCGCCGCCGATACGGATACATTTGGTTTCGTCGTACGCACCGGTGCCTTCAGCCCAGCAAACCTTGCCTGCGGAAAGGTCGGTAGTTACTTCTTCGTCATCTAAGTATACCTTAACATCAAAGGTAGACTGGTCAGAAATAGCGGATGCATCGTCTACGACCATGCAGGGTGCAACATACCATGTGTAGAAAACAGGGCTGTCGAATTCCAGGGAAAGAGTAGTGGTTTCGCCGCTCTTTAAGGTTCCTGTGGTAGCGGTGATGCCTTCTGCATCTTCGCCTGCGTAATTGTAACCCCAGTCATTTTCTGCTTCCTTGTCAGCACCGATAGCGATGAATGCATCATAGCTTTCTTCACTTAAGGTAGCTTCACCTGCTGCAGCGCCTTCTTCTACTGCATTTAAGGTAATGGTATAAGTAATTTCCTTGAAGCCCTTGGGAGACTCGGCCATGTACTTATCGCCCCATTCGTTGTAGCCGCCTGCAAGACGTACAGCCTGAGTTTCGCTGTAATCACCGGTACCTTCATACCAGAATGCTTTACCTGCGGAGAGATCAATCTTGTCGGTTACATCTTCACCGTCAATCTTTACGCTGTCGATGGTATAATCTACGTTACCTGCGTTTTCTGCTACTAAAACAGGAGCCATAAACCAGGTATAAACAACTTCTGTGGGGAAGCTTACACCGATGGTTACGGTATCGCCAACCTTTGCGGTTGCGTCGGTTGCGGTTACATCACCTGCATTGCTGGACGCACCGTTTCCATAGTACTGATATCCCCAGTCACCGTCTGCTTCAGCATCAGCGCCGATGGCAAGAAACATCTGATACTCATCTTCTGCTGCGGCAGATGTGAATGTCAGTGTAGAAAACATCATTGCAAATGCCAGAACAGAAGCGAAGAATCTCTTCATTTTCTTTTTCATTATATTATCCTCCTATAAGAATCCGTGACTTCTGCCACTTATTGATACTCTTAAGTTTATAGGAATACGGGGTATAAAAAAACCATCCCTTTTTGACATTTTATACGGGCAAAATTGCACATCATTTTCGTCCGCTGTGCCGCGCACTGTTTTTGCTGTGGACCCCGCGCACTGCTTTCCGTCATTCCGGGCTGACGATGGGCAGTGTTACCGTGATGGCGGTTCCCTTTCCCAGCGTGCTGTCGATTTTCATGCCGTATTCCTCCCCGTGGCACAGACGGATACGCTGGTTAATATTGCACAGACCGATGCTGTTCTTGCGGTTTAAGGTCTTCTGAGAAATCTTAATCTGCAGTGCTTCCAGCTCCTCTTCCGTCATGCCGCAGCCGTTGTCCGAAATGCATATTTTCAGCCTGCCGTCGGCTTCCGGCGCATCAGCTGTTCCCCGGGATGTCTTATCCGCAGACATCCTCTCTGCGGGTATGGCTTCCATGGATACCGAAATCAGACCGTTTTCCTCTACCTGCTCCATGCCGTGCAGAATCGCGTTTTCCACAATGGGCTGCAGAAGAATCGGCAGAATCATATAGTGATTGGGATCAAATCCCTCCTGCATATGGATTTCATAATTAAACCGGCTGCCGAAGCGGATTCTCTGAATCTGCAGATAGGTTTCCATATAATCCAGTTCTTTTTTCAGTGTTACCATGGCCGTTCCGGTGTTTTCCAGTACATACCGCATGGACTTTCCCAACAGCTTAATGGAATTTGCCACTTCCCTGTTGCCGGCCGTCAATGCCTGCATACGGATGCTCTCCAGTGTATTATATAAGAAGTGCGGATTGATCTGGCTGGCAAGCATCTTCATCTCCATCACCTGTTGCTCGTTTAACAGCTGCTGCTCGGAAAGCCTTGCCTCATACATTTTGGCATCTTTTTCCTTAATCTTGTGTACCATCACCTGCAGATCCGCATAAATTTCCGATAGTTCATCTTCACCGCCAAAGGACTGTGCCAGAATTTCCTCCTCGTTGCTTGCTTTTTTCATTTCATTCCGAAGGACGGTCACACGGTTGGTAAAATAGCGTGTGAAATAATGAATCAGTATCCAGGGCATCATCACCGCTGCCATAATGATCAGCAGGCAGGTCATAAGAATGGACAAAATATCCCTGTACGCCGATGCATGCATGGTAACTACATAAACCCTGCTGTTGGTCTGGTATAGATTCAAAGTAGCCAGCTTCGTAAAATAAGATTTTACCCCATACCAGACAGGACCTAAATATTCGTAATAATTATCCTGATAATTGATATCTATCCTCTGTTTTTCGCCGTAATGCTTGCGGGTAGAATCATATACAATGGTACCGTCCTCCGTAGAAGCGCTGATTTCATATTCATTGCTGCCGATACGCGTCTGCAGGTAGTTGTCACTGATGGTAATCACAAGCACCGCCTCATGCCCGCCGCTCATCACCGTAATTCGGCGTACCAGTGCCAGATTCCAGTAGGAATTACCGTATTTGTCGTATCTTTCCATGGGTATCCAGAATGCGCCCGCCTGCAGCATAGCCCTCTGATACCAGGCAGTACTTTTGATTTCTTCTCCCGCCAGGGCAAAATGCATGCACTCCGCCGCAAAGGGATTGTCCGTGTAGACCGTAATATTGTCAATTTCCGCATGGGTGGAAACATAGTTGTCTATGGTAGTGTAGACATAGGCATTCTGTGCCGGCGGACTGCCGGCATCTGCCGCCAGGATGTCCTGCAGGGAGTCTTCAAAGGAAATGTTCTCCGACATATTGTATACCTGGGTGGTGATTTCAAACAGAATGGTTTTTACACGCAGGTTGTCGGACTCCAGCAGGTTTTTATAATAATTGGTGAGCAGATGCCCCGTGTTGCCCAGCAAAAAAGAACCGATTATGGTAATGGGCAGTACGACGGCAACAATGTATATCACAGATAGCTGCTGCCTGATCTTTCGTTTGCTCATAAAGTCCAGTAAACGGTTCTTTTTTATATTCATAGTGTTCTATTCTCCCTCATTGCGCTTTTACATTACAGCGTAACAACAGCTTTTCCCGCAATCTTTGTAAGAACAGTATCCTTGTCCGTAACCTGCATTTCGGCATTTTCCACCGCCTTCGCCTTACGGTTTACCAGGCGCACGCTGACTGTCTTGCCGGTATCCACGGAAACGGAAATTCTTCCTTCTTCTGTGGTAACGGAAATCTTAATTTCCTCGCTGCCGTCCATGCCGTAAACGGTTTCGGTGACGGTCGTGTCTGCCGCAGGCTCGTAGATACGCAGCTCTGTGTCTTCTCCGTAATCATAATCCGGCTTGTCGTCGTGAGCGCCGATAGCAACGATGGAATTTTCCCTCACTAAGAGAGGTACGCTTAAATAGCCGTGTTTCTCCTGTATCCATCTGCCGCCTTCCTTTACCTCTCCGGTAAAGAAATCAGTCCAGCGTCCGGCAGGCAGATAGTAATCCGCCAGGCTCTCTTCATTGAAGATGGGCGCTACCAGCAGGGAATCTCCCAGCATGTACTGTTTGTCCACATAATGGCAGGTTCTGTCTTCTGTGAATTCCAGCACCATGCTTCTCATGGTAGGAACACCGGTCTTGTTTGCCTGGATTGCGGTTTTATACAGATAGGGCATCAGTCTTGCCTTTAATCTGGTGAAAAATCTTACAACATCCACCGCTTCCTCATCATATGCCCAGGGCACTCTGTAGGAAGTACTGCCATGCAGACGGCTATGGGAGGAAAGAAGTCCGAATGCTACCCATCTCTTGTATACATCCGGTGTGGAGGTACTTTCAAAACCGCCGATGTCATGCGCCCAGAAGCCGAAACCGGACATCAGTAAGGACAGACCGCCACGTAAGCTTTCTTCCATGGATTCATAATCGGACCAGCAGTCACCGCCCCAGTGTACCGGGAACTTCTGACCGCCGACTGTTGCGGAACGTGCAAAAAGTACTGCTTCGCCTTTGCCACGCTTCTTTTCCAGTATATCATATACAGTCTTATTATACAGGTAAGTGTAGTAATTGTGCATCTTTTTTGCATCGGAATGATCAAAATATTCGATTCCGTCCACGGGAATTCTTTCACCGAAGTCCGTTTTGAAGCAGTCCACACCCATATCCAGAAGTCCTGCTAATTTTTCCTGATACCATGTGCAGGCATCCGGATTGGTAAAGTCAACCAGCGCCATGCCCGGCTGCCACATATCCCACTGCCATACGTCGCCGTTGGTGCGTTTTACAAAATAGCCCTTTTCCATGCCTTCCGCAAACAGGCAGCTTTCCTGTGCGATATAGGGATTAATCCATACGCAGATATTTAAGCCCTTTGCCTTGATACGGGACAGCATACCCTTCGGATCGGGGAATACGCGGGAATCCCACACAAAATCCGTCCAGTGGAACTCCTTCATCCAGAAGCAGTCGAAGTGGAAGGTTCTTAAAGGAATGCCTCTGTCCAGCATGCCGTCCACAAAGCTCATAACCGTTTCTTCGTCGTAATTTGTAGTAAAAGATGTGGACAGCCATAAACCGAAGGTCCAGGGTGCCGGCAGGGAGGGCTTGCCGGTCAGGTCGGTATAGCGCTCCAGTACTTCCTTCATGGAAGGTCCGTTGAACAAATAGTAGTCTAAGTAGCCGCCCTCTACGGAAAATGCGGTCTTGGTTACCTGCTCGGTGCCGATTTCAAATTCTACTTTTTCGGGATGGTTTACAAAGACACCATAACCATTATTACTGATATAAAAAGGAATGTTCTTGTAGGACTGGTAGGTGCTGGTGCCGCCGTCCTCATTCCAGATTGCCACACTCTGTCCGTTCTTGGTGAAAGCGGTAAATCTTTCGCCGAGACCGTAAATCAGTTCTCCTACGCCCATGGTAAGCTGCTGGCGCATGTAGGTTTCGGTGCCGTCTCCTTTGTCGTACGCATCGCCCTTCCAGTCCGTCTTCATGCAGGCTAAGTCCTTGGCTGCAGAACGGGTAATGACTTCATTTCCTCTTCTATATGCCATGTACCAGTTTTTCTTGCCGATTTCAAGGGTCAGTCCACCGGAAGTAACGGTCAGTTTTTCCTCGTCACTTGTAACCGTCAGAGGCTGTTCTTCCTTCTGGTATAATTCAAATTCCGGCTCTCTTTTCTTTACGCCCAGGTGATGATAAGTCTGGACCCGCAGTACATCCGGTGCGGGAGAAGTAATCACCATGGTAAGGTTGATGCCTCCCAGTGTGCATCCGCGGTTTACAATTCTGGAAGTGGGAAGGCATAAGGTCACTTTCGTGGCTTCCGTGTTTTCAAAATATACTTCCTGAGGGGTAAAGCAGGCGCAGCCTTCTTTCTGCAGCCAGCATCCGTTTCCAAATAACATCTTTTTTCCTCCGTTTTTTCATTCTTTGTGCAGACCGTTTTTGTCTGCCGCACATAATCTGATAGTTTGATTATAAAAAAAAGACGGTTAAAAATATACCGTCTTTTTTCTATCAGTATTACCAAATTTATTTTACAGATATCCTTAATAAGCTCTGCCCCAGTATACCATCTTCTTTGCAGGCTTTCCGCAGCATACGCAGGTATCTGCGATGTGCTCCTGCTCAAAGGGCATACATCTGCTGGTTACGCTTAACTTCTCTTTAATCTGGTCCTCACATGCACGGTCACCGCACCACATAGCCTTTACAAAGCCGGATTTCTCGGTGAAGAGCTGCTCGAATTCCGCCATGTTCTTTGCCACATATGTATGGGAATCCCTGTGAGCCTTTGCTCTCTCATACATATCATGATGAATGGTTTCCAGAAGACTGCCGATTTTATCCTCTACTTCATCGAGAGATACCTCAATCTTTTCTCTGGTATCTCTTCTGCAGAGAACGCACTTTCCTGCCTCTAAATCCTTGGGACCGATTTCAATACGAACCGGATAACCTCTCATTTCGGCTTCCGCAAACTTGTAGCCCGGACTCTTGTCCGTATCATCCACCTTTACGCGGAAGTTGGATTTTAATCTGTCGCGAAGCTCGTATGCCTTGTCCAGTACGCCTTCCTTCTTCTGCTGAATGGGGATGATGGCTACCTGGATGGGCGCTACCTTGGGAGGCAGCACCAGACCGGAATTGTCGCCGTGAACCATGATAATAGCTCCGATCATACGGGTTGTCATACCCCAGGATGTCTGGTATACATGCTTTAATGTGTTGTCCTTGTCTGTAAACTGGATGCCGAATGCCTTGGCAAATCCGTCGCCGAAGTTGTGGCTGGTGCCGGACTGCAGGGCTTTTCCGTCATGCATTAAGGACTCTATGGTATAGGTTGCTTCCGCACCCGCAAATTTTTCTTTTTCAGTCTTCTGTCCCTTGATTACGGGAATAGCCAGTACATCCCTGCAGAAGTCGGCATACAAGTTCAGCATCTGAATGGTTCTTGCCTCTGCTTCTTCAAAGGTAGCATGCGCCGTATGGCCTTCCTGCCATAAGAACTCCCTGGAACGAAGAAACGGTCTTGTTTCCTTCTCCCATCTTACTACGGAGCACCACTGGTTATATACTTTGGGTAAGTCTCTGTAGGACTGGATCTCGTTCTTGTAAAAATCGCAGAACAGGGTCTCGGATGTAGGTCTGACACAGAGTCTTTCCTGTAACGGCTGCAATCCGCCGTGTGTTACCCAGGCAACTTCGGGGGCAAAACCTTCCACATGATCCTTTTCTTTTTCCAAAAGACTTTCGGGAATAAACATGGGCAGATATACATTTTCTACGCCATTTGCCTTAAAGCGGTCATCCAACTGTCTCTGTAAAAGTTCCCAGATTGCATAGCCGGCGGGCTTGATTACCATACATCCTTTTACACTGGTATAGTCACACAGCTCTGCCTTTTTTACTACGTCCGTATACCACTGGGCAAAGTCTTCTTCCATGGAAGTGATTGCTTCCACTAATTTCTTGTCAGCCATTTGTTTCCTCTCACTCTCTTTTATTTTAGATGGTATAAGCCATAATATCCATCCGGTTTCATCGGATCCGGATACACTCTGTCAAAGTTAGAGCCGTCACCGATTTCAATGGTTTCAATTTCCACATCACTGACGGTTACCCGCCACACGAGATTCCTGTTTCTTTGTACTACCGGCCAGTAATCCACATCCTGGAGGATGGTGCATGAGCTTCCGCCCACACCGGTGTAGCTTCCCGCCGAAAGCCGGCCTTCCGCAAGCTCCGTACGCAGAGCGCTCGCAAGCTCTTCCGCATTGGTCAGATCGGCGGATACCTTGGAATTATTTACATACTTTAAGTATGTAGGCAGCAAAACACCTACAAGTACTGCCATGATTGCCATCACAATAATAAGCTCCGGCAAAGAAAAACCCCTATTGTTTATTTTCCTCTTCATTTCCCTCTTCCCTCACTGTAACAAATGAACAAGTTCTCCCAAAGCCGGCAGGCAGGCGTACAATTTTTTCTGCAGTACCTCATCCGGCTGCGTCTGGTCCGGAATCATGACCGTGGGAATTCCTGCCCCCGTTGCAGACTCCACACCGTTCGGTGAGTCCTCCACCGCAAGGCATTCCTCCGGGGCAGCTCCCAGTACCTCAAGTGTCTTAATGTAGACATCCGGCGCCGGTTTGCCGAGCTTTACCTCTGTTGCACTGACGATTTCATCAAAATACGGAAGCAGCCCCGTCTCCTTCAGCTGTTCCTCCGCACGGTCCCTCGGTGTTGCAGTTGCAAGCGCTATCCGGTAACCGTTTTCGGAAAGCCATTTAAGAGTCTCAAGAGCCTCCGGTTTCCGTTCCAGCCCCACCTTTGCAAGGTGCTCCTGCATCAGCCTTCTGCGGCAATCCCTCACTGCCGTATAATCGAAAGCTTCGCCGAACCACTCTTTCAAAAGGGCAGGCGCAAAGGGTCTTCCCAGACTGCGAAGCGAAAGTGCCTGCTCCTCCGTCATGTGAAATCCGAACTCCTCTGCCGCCTGTCGCCAGAATATCTTAAAATATTTCTCTGTATCAATCAGTGTACCATCTAAGTCAAATATTATAGTAGAAATATTCATGATTGCAATACCTGATTTACTTTAATACCTGAATACGGGCAATGGCACGCATCAGTGCGGTCTCCGCTCTCGCCATATCCGTTTCCGGTGTGTGACTCTTAATACGCTCTTCCGCACGTCTTTTTGCCGCTTCCGCTCTTTCCAGGTCAATTTCTCCGGGCCATTCCACCACTTCTGCCAGAATGGTCATTCTGTCGGGCAGAATTTCCACAAATCCGGAATGCAGAGCAGCTTCCTTTACCTCGTCCTTTTCCGTAATGGTCAGGACACCCGGTTTGATAATTACCGTCATGGGAATATGTCCCGGAAGCACACCGATTTCTCCCTCGGTGGTGTTAAACTCTATCATATCAGCCGTACCTTCGTAAAACACTCTGTCCGGTGTGATAATTCTTAATTTATAATCTTCCATAGACTCACCCGTTATGCTTTCTTTGCTGCTCGTTCCACAACATCGTCAATGCTTCCGGCATTTAAGAAGCAGCTTTCCGGTATATCATCATGCTTGCCTTCCAGAATCTCCCTGAAGCCTCTGATGGTTTCGGATACCGGCACATATTTTCCTTCCAGACCGGTAAACTGTCCTGCTACGAAGAAAGGCTGGGATAAAAATCTCTGTACCTTTCTGGCTCTGGAAACTACCAGCTTATCCGCTTCGGAAAGTTCGTCCATACCGAGGATGGCAATGATATCCTGTAATTCCTTGTAACGCTGCAGAATTTCCTGTACACCTCTGGCGGTCTTGTAATGCTCCTCGCCCACAATTCTCGGGTCCAGAATACGGGAAGTGGACTCCAGGGGGTCTACTGCCGGGTAAATACCTAATTCCACGATGGAACGGGAAAGTACGGTAGTTGCGTCCAGATGGGCGAACGTGGTTGCGGGAGCCGGGTCGGTTAAGTCATCCGCAGGCACATAAACCGCCTGAACGGAAGTAATGGAACCGTCCTTTGTGGAAGTAATACGCTCCTGCAGAGCGCCCATTTCCGTCTGCAGTGTGGGCTGGTAACCTACTGCGGAGGGCATACGTCCGAGCAGTGCGGAAACCTCACTACCTGCCTGTGTGAAACGGAAAATATTATCAATGAACAAAAGCACATCCTTGCCGCCTTTATCACGGAAATATTCTGCCATGGTAAGACCGGTAAGACCTACTCTCATACGGGCTCCGGGGGGCTCGTTCATCTGTCCGAATACCATGGTGGTCTTGTCGATAACGCCGGATTCGGTCATTTCATGATAAAGGTCGTTTCCTTCACGGGTTCTTTCTCCTACGCCGGTAAATACGGAGTATCCGCCGTGCTCAGTGGCGATGTTACGGATAAGCTCCTGAATCAATACGGTTTTACCTACGCCGGCACCGCCGAACAGACCGATTTTACCACCCTTCTGGTAAGGGCAGAGAAGGTCAACGACTTTAATACCGGTTTCCAATATCTCTGTATTGGTGGACTGCTCTGCAAATGCAGGGGCAGGTCTGTGGATGGGTTCGTAAGAAACGCCTTCCGGTGCCGGTTTATTGTCAATAGGGTCACCTAAAACGTTAAAGATACGTCCCAGTGTTTTTTCACCTACGGGAACAGAGATGGGGGCACCTGTTGCATCTGCCTCCATGCCACGTACCAGACCGTCCGTGGTTCCCATGGCAATACATCTTACAATATCATCACCCAGATGCTGGGCTACTTCCACTGTCAAGATCCCTCCGTCTTTAAGAGGCACCTTAACAGCTTCATTGATTTCGGGAAGATGTCCCGCATCAAAGCGGATATCCAGAACCGCGCCGATGACCTGGGTAATCTTTCCTTTATTCACCTCTGCCATTTTATCTTCCTTTCTGTTTTACGATATCGCTTCCGCACCTGCAATGATTTCGGTAAGCTCCTGGGTAATGGAACCCTGTCTTGCACGGTTGTAAAGGAGGGTTAAATCTCCTATCATTTCTTCCGCATTGCTGGTCGCAGAATCCATTGCCTGCATTCTGGCTCCGTTTTCACTGGCTACGGACTCCACCAGACCGCCATAGATTAAGCTGGTCACATACTTGGGAATCAGTAAATCCAATGCTGTTTCCTCATCCATTTCAAAATTCATCAGAGTGTGGTCTGACTCCTGTGCGGCTTCTTCTCTGATTTCCACCGGAAGAAGCTTAAGCATGGTAGGAATGTGGCTCACCGTATTCTTGAATTTGGTGTAGGCAAGATAAATCTCACAGACTTTACCTTCCGCAAAGTCCTTTAACAGCCTGTCGGATAATGCCATGGCATCCGGGTATACCGGCTCTTCGGCGCTTTCCGAAGCATCCGCCTCAATAGTATAGCCCTTGTGAGCCAGCGCATCGCGGCCCTTCCTGCCCACCGCATAGATTACGGTGTCCTCTTTGTCAAATTGCTCTGTCACAAGCCGGATGATATTGGAGTTGTAGCCTCCCGCCAGACCTCTGTTGGAGGTCATGACTATCACGGCTTTTTTCCCGGAGGTGCCTCCGTTTAAGTACGGATGCTGCATTCCGGTGGTTCTTTTCAAGATGGAAGAAACGGTTTCATACATGCAGGTAAAATAATCTGCAGAATCTTCTGCATTTTGTCTGGCACGCTGCAGCTTTACGGTGGAGACCAGCTTCATGGCCTTGGTAATCTGCTGCGTGCTCTGAATACTGCTTTTCCTTCGCTTTATATCACGCATGGATGCCATAATCAATCACCTGTTTTCTTTCCAAACCTTTGATTAGTTTTTGAATTCCGCCTTAAATTCCGTAATAGCCTTTTTCAGAAGCTCGTCCGTTGCATCGGAAATTACCTTTTCTTCCGCAATGGCCTTCGGAATTTCGGGATACCTGGTATCCAGATATTCAAACAGTTCTTTTTCAAATCTGGTAATGTCCTCTACGGGAATATCCAGTAAATACTTTCCGGTAACGGCATAAATGATGATTACCTGATATTCTACCGGCATAGGAGCATACTGAGGCTGCTTTAATACCTCTTTGATTCTTTCGCCCTGCGCCAGCTTCTCCTTGGTATCGGCATCCAGTTCGGAACCGAACTGTGCAAAGGCTGCCAGTTCACGGTACTGTGCCAGTTCCACACGTATAGGTGCGGCAATCTTCTTCATTGCCTTAATCTGTGCGGCACCGCCTACACGGGATACGGAAAGACCTGCGTTTACCGCCGGTCTGAAACCGGAGTTGAACATTTCTGTTTCCAGATAAATCTGACCGTCCGTGATGGAGATAACGTTGGTAGGAATATAAGCAGATACGTCGCCTGCCTGTGTTTCGATAATGGGAAGGGCTGTCAGGGAACCTCCGCCGTACTCATCGCTCATTCTGACCGCACGTTCCAGAAGTCTGGAATGCAGGTAAAATACGTCGCCGGGGTATGCTTCACGTCCGGGCGGACGCTTTAAGAGCAGGGAGAGTGTACGGTATGCAGCCGCATGCTTGCTTAAGTCATCATATACCACTAAGACATCTTCGCCCTTTTCCATCCATTCCTCGCCGATAGCGCATCCGGAGTAAGGAGCAATGTACTGAAGAGGCGCCAGTTCGCTGGCGGTAGCTGCCACGACGGTGGTGTAACTCATGGCACCGTACTCTTCCAGAGTCTTTACGATGGTAGCAACGGTAGAAGCTTTCTGTCCGATTGCCACATAAATACATTTTACATTCTGACCCTTCTGGTTGATGATGGTATCAATGGCGATAGCCGTCTTACCTGTCTGACGGTCGCCGATAATCAGCTCACGCTGACCTCTTCCGATAGGTACCATGGAGTCAATTGCCTTAATACCTGTCTGAAGCGGGGTATCTACGGACTTTCTGGTGATAACACCGGAAGCCACTCTTTCAATTTTACGATAATTTTCCGTCTGGATGGGTCCTTTACCGTCAATGGGCTGTCCCAATGCATTGACAACACGTCCGATCATGGCATCCCCGACAGGGACTTCCACCACGCGTCCGGTTGTCTTTACAATATCACCTTCGCTGATATTGTGCTGGCTGCCCAGAAGTACGGCACCTACGTTGTCCTCTTCAAGGTTAAGCACCATGCCGTATACCTCGCCGGGGAATTCAAGCAGTTCACCCTGCATGGCATTTTCCAGTCCATGCACACGGGCAATACCATCTGCTACCTGAATGACCGTTCCCACTTCCGATACTTCCATATCGGCAGCGTATCTTTTAATCTGATCCTTGATTACGGAACTTATCTCTTCTGGTTTCAAATTCATAGATCCGTTCGCACCTTTCTAAATTTTCTTACTGCAGCTTAATCTGATATAACTGTCTGCTTAAATGCTCTAATTTGGTTTTGACGCTGTTGTCCAGAACATGGTCTCCTATACGGATAACCATTCCGCCAATCAGGGAAGCATCTTCTTCAAAGTGCATTTCAAAGGAACGATAGGATGTGGTTTCTATCAGTTTCTTTTCCACTGCAGTTTTCTGCTCCTGCGAAAGCGGCATCGGCGTCCTTACATATGCAATACCGATTTCTTCCTGTTCCATGACGCGCGTCACAAAAAAATCCAGAACGCCGGAGAGTTTGTTGTAATGCTTTTTCTGCAACATTAAAAGCATCAGTCCCAGCATTTCCCTGCTGACACGTCCTTCCCAGACATTGGTAAGTATTTTTTCTTTTTCTTCCACCGGGATACCGGGATGCTGCATCAGCTTTTCAAAATCGGGATTTTCGGAAAGCACCTGTTCGATGACTCTGATTTCTTTCCGGAATTCATCCATGCGTTTCTCTTCCACAGCTAATTCAAATAAAGCTTCGCCATATACTTTTTCTATCAGCTTAGCCATGTACTTTCACCCATTTCCTTCAAAGTCTCTTCCACAAGCTCGTTCTGAACCGTGGTGTCAATCGCTCCGGAAACCACTTTGCCTGCCATCATGGCTGCTACCGCAATCATTTCCCGTTTGACATCATCAGCGGCTTTCTGCTTTTCGAGTTCTGCTTCCGTACGTGCTCTTTCTATGATACGGGAAGCTTCCTCTTTGGCTTCGCTGACAATCTTATCTTCGCTGATTTTGGCCTTTTTTCTGGCCTGTTCCATGATGTCGTCGGCTTCTTTCTGAATATTTTTCAGTTTTGCGTCATACTCTTCCTTGAGTGCCCTGGCGTCCGCCATATCCGCAGCGGCCTGGTCAAGCTCACCCTTGATTTTCTCTGTACGTCCGGTAAGCATTTTTCTTACGGGGTTAAACAGGAAAAAGGAAAGTGCTCCGAACAGGAACAGAACGGCAATCAGGGTCAGACAGGAGTCTGCCAGAAGCTGCCAGTCCAGATTGAACAGTCTTTCCATGGACTCACCGGTTGTTAGCAAAATATTCAACCTTTATACCTCCTTTCTCTTTCTTAGCTGCTTTTGCAGTTTCTAAGAATGCCTTTACGGTAATAAAGGTTTTACGAACATCAGAATAAGGCCGGTAACCAGACCGTACAGACCGGTTGTTTCGGCAACTGCCTGTCCTAAAAGCATGGTAGAAGTGATTTCGGACTTGGCGCCCGGGTTACGTCCTACTGCTGCAGCTGCATGACCTGCCGCAATACCCTGGCCTACACCGGGTCCGATACCTGCGATAAGTGCAAGGCCTGCACCGATTGCTGAACATCCTCTGATAAAATTCTCGTTAAATTCCATTGTTGTTTCCTCCTTAAGATAATAGATAATTGGTAATAAATTAATCTGCATCGCCGATTGCGTTTGACAGATATGTCATGGTAAGCATACAGAATACATATGTCTGGATGGCTCCTGAGAAGATATCCAGATACACATGCAGAAATGCCGGCCAGATTAACGCAAACTTGCCAATCAGTCCGTACACCAGCGCCATCATAACCACGCCGGAAAGTACGTTGGCAAACAGACGAAGGGATAAGGAAATAGGCACCGCAATATCACCTATGATGTTAATGGGCATCCAGAGCGGAAGCCACGGCGGCATGGGAGAACACTTATCCACCCAGATTTCCTTCGGTGTATGGTACTTAATCGTGTTGTAATGAATCAAAAAGAACGATACAAGCGCCAGCGGTAATGTCACACCGTAGTCTGCTGTGGGAGGACGCAGTCCCAGAAGTCCCGACAGATTGCTGAACAGGATAAAGATAAACACCGTTCCAATGTAATTTCTAAACTTATTGGCGTGCTTACCCATGGTTCCCGATACCATACCATCGAGCTTCTCCACAATCAGTTCCACCACATTCTGAAATCCGGTAGGAATTTCCTGTGCCTTCTTCATGGCAATATTGGCTGCAATCGCAAAACCGACCAAAACCAGAATCACGATTAAAACGCAGACATGTGAGGTTGTAATCCAGACTTCATGGCCAAAAAACGAATATTTGAAAAGGCCGTGAATCATAAAGTCCACATCATTTCCCGAAGATAAGACTATCCCATAGTTCATTTACTCACCTCCCTGCTTTTTATATATTTTTTCCAAAATTTTATGTGAAAAGGGCTGTAAATACGCCCCGGTTTTCATACCCATAAGTCCTAAAAAAGCCGCCAAAATGTAGCCTTTTCCCACATAATACACCGCCAGCAGAAACACCGCTGCCAGAAGATATCGGACCACGTAGCCCGTAGCCAGCATCCTGGACGCCTGGCTCTCTTCACATCCAAATGCCTTGTTTAACGACCTCCACATATGAACCGAAAAGCCTCCTGCCACCAAAATTCCCAGCCACATGGAAACGAGGTACTTTCCCAGGGAAAGCTCCTTAAAAAAAAGGAGAAAGAGCCCCGCCAGGGAAAAGAGTATTCCCGACAGGAAAATGCCCGTCAGAAGCTCCAAAAGCGCCACATCCGTTTTTTTAATTTTTTCCATCATCTTTTCCTTTATCCTTATAAACCTTTCGGGCCATCAGGTAAATGTTCCGAAAGCCCGCTAACGCCCCCACAAAGAAAAGAATAATCATAATATAGGAGGTACCGCATTTTTTATCGAGCCAGATGCCGATAAATGTACAGATGAAAATCGGTACCAGCATGTTGATTCCAAACTGGGTGACCATGGCAAGCGCCTGGAATACCGTTTTGTCATACTTCTTTTTCTTAGCCATCAGTAGAAAATATGTCCTCCGATTGCAATGCCCGTCAGTCCGTCGATAGGTGTCCTAAAGTACAGGCAGCTGCCTACGTTGGTGACGCCCGACATGGCTTCCTCCGCCGCCTTGTAGCAGTCGGCATTTGCCTTGTCCACCGCAAGTGCCAGTTCGTATCTGCCGCTTGCCACCGGTGAAAACTGGGATTTCTGATAGATAACCCCTACCACGGTATCCGGATATTTAGAGCTTAACACACGGTTGATTACCACCGCGCCTACCGCCAGCTTGCCCGCATAGGGCTCCGCACCCGCTTCACAATATATGATATTTGCCAGCAGCTTTTTATCTCCGTCGGCAAAGGTCACCTCGGAAATATCCCTCCAGGTAGCCTTGGCCGCTGCTGCCGACAATGCTTTTTCCTGCTCAATAATCTTCTTTAAAGTTGCAATGTCCTCTTCTTTTTTCTTAAGCTCCGCCTCATAGGCACGGGCTTCCTCTTCCGCCGTGGCAATTTTATCTCCATATTTCTGGATATTGCTGTTGGTCTGGCTGATAAGACCCGATACCTTGCTTTTCTCTGTTTCCGCTGCCAGGTACAAATCATCCAGATCCGCTTTTTCCTGAAGAAGTTTTGCCTCCTCTTCTTCAATCCGCTGTCTTGTCGCCTCGTACTCTGCCATCATGTTTTCGTCATAATCGGCAATGGCGGAAAAATAATCGCTGTAATTCAAAAAATCGCTGAAGCTCTGGGCAGAAAACAGCAATTCCAGATAGTCGGTTTCTCCCGACTCGTACATGTACTGTATCCGCTTTACCATGCAGTCATACTGCCATGCTTCCGTTTTCTTCGCTTCTTCGATTTCCTCACCCGTGATTCGGATAGCCTCTTCCTTATCGGCTATTTGTCCCTCCAGCTCCTCTAATTTCGAACTGACCGCCGTCATCTGGGCATTCAAATCCTTTAAGTCGGCCTGCAATCCCGCTTCCGTATCCTTTAAATCATCGATATGGTCGTTCTTGGAGTCCAGCCTGTCCTTAATTTCATCTTTATCTTTCAGGGCTTCGTTTAACCGGTCCTGTGTGGTAACGGCATAGGAAAAAGAGGGAACACTGCACGCGAGCAAAACCACTGCCATCCATAATGCAATTTTTGTTTTTCGTAAGGCTGCCTTTTTCATGTAACCTTCCCTCTGCTTTCCTGTCCTTTCCGTGATTATTACTACTGCTGCTTTTGCGGTGTTATCCGCTATGTTCATACATGCAGGGTGATTTCCCTGCCGGTATGTTTGTATGCCTCAAAGCTCACACCCGCCGCCGTAAGCATGCGTTTGGAGGCTAAGGTGGAGTCGCTACAGGCATATTTATCGCTGTCATATACTATTTTTTTGATGCCTGCCTGAATGATTGCTTTCGCACATTCATTGCAGGGGAAAAGAGAGACATAAAGCTTTGTCCCCTCTAAGGAACCGCCCCGGTAGTTCAGGATGGCATTCATCTCCCCATGGGTCACATAGGGGTACTTGGTGTCTGCAAATTCGCCTTCCCTGTCCCAGGGAAACTCATCGTCCGAGCAGCCGATGGGAAAACCGTTATAGCCCATGGAAAGAATTTTGTTGTCCGGGCTGACAATACATGCTCCCACCTGCGTATGGGGGTCCTTGGAACGCATACCCGAAAGCTGGGCAATGCCCATAAAGTATTCGTCCCAGTTGATATAATCATCTCTCTTCCGCATTTTTATCATGATTTCTTCCTCTTATTTGGTACCGAAGATTCTGTCTCCCGCATCACCTAAGCCAGGTACAATGTAACCGTGGTCGTTTAACTTCTCATCCAGCGCACCGATATACATATCTACATCGGGGTGTACTTCCTTCATCTTTTCCACGCCTTCGGGTGCTGCGATAATACACATAAAGTGGATTTTCTTGCAGCCCTTGTCTTTTAACATCTGGATAGCCGCTACGGAAGAACCGCCGGTTGCCAGCATGGGGTCTACTACAAACACTTCTCTTTCTGCGCAGTCTGCGGGAAGCTTGCAGTAATATTCTACAGGATTTAAGGTTTCCGGATCCCTGTAAAGACCGATATGTCCGACTTTTGCTGCGGGAATAAGCTGCAGAACACCGTCAACCATGCCGAGACCCGCTCTTAAGATGGGCACAATTGCCATTTTCTTTCCCTTTAATTCCTTTACGGTTGTCTCGCAGATAGGAGTTTCAATCTTTACATCGGAAAGCTGCAGGTCACGGGTTGCTTCATAACAGATTAACATTGCGATTTCGCTGATGGTCTGTCTGAAATCCTTGGTGCCGGTTTCCTTTCTTCTGATATAACCGATTTTATGCTGAATCAGGGGATGATCCATTACTACAACTTTTGCCATTTTTCTGCCTCCGTTTTCTCTCATGTGAGCTTTGAATATATATTATAGGGTTGTTAAGCTTTCTTTATGGGAGTATATCACAATTTTTCGATTAAAGCAATTCTGCGATTATGCCTTTCTTCGTCGGAAAACGGCGTATTTAAGAAGATATCCACTACTTCTCTAGCAAGGTTGGGTCCGATTACACCGGCGCCCATTGCCAGCATATTGGCGTTATTATGAAGTCTTGTTGCCTTTGCGGAAAAACAGTCATGGCAAAGTGCGCAGCGGATGCCTTTTACCTTGTTTGCCACAATGGAAATACCGATGCCGGTGGTACAGATGACAATGCCTTTTTCACACTCGCCGGAAGCTACTGCTTCCGCAGCCGCCCTGCCGAATACCGGATAATCGCAGGAGCTTTTGTCCATGCATCCGAAATCCTTGTAGGGAATGCCCTTCTCCTCTAAATAAGCAATTACCACCTGCTTTAAATCGTAACCGCCGTGGTCACATCCTAATGCTATCATTTTTCTTCCTCCTTATGGTTTTCACCTTTATATTAGTATATCCTTTTATATCGTATCCTTTTGTAATTTGACGCTTTATACCTGAACCACATGGTGTCCCGCCGCCTTTAACAGACGGTTCATGACAGCCTGTCCGATGCCGGCATAATCAAAGCTTTCGGAAAACATTTTTTCCGTTCCCTCTTCGTCAAAATCCCTGAGAATGCCGTAAAGATGCTTTGCTACAGACAGTTCGTCCGTCCTGCTTCCGGCACACTTCACCACATCCGCATGATACAGATTTTTTGTTTCCTCCGTGGCAATGACTCCGGTTTTCACACCCTGTGCCTGCAGCCTGTCCGTTTCTACGTTGATGTACGCCGCCACCTTTTCCTTTGTACCCGCCACTATGGTAAGCTGTCCCTTGGGGGCGTAGTGCCGGTATTTCATCCCCGGCGCCTTGGGAGCCTGTCCGCTTTTATCACTTAAAATCGTCACATCCGTATCCACCTCGCCGAGCACCCGGGATAACATTTCCTGCGTCACATACCCGGGACGCAAAATCTGGGGCGGTTCCACCGTCAGATCCACAATAGTGGACTCAATACCGATTTCCACCTCGCCGCCATCAATAATCATGTCGATTTTACCGTTCAAATCCTCCTGCACATGCCTGGCAAGAGAAGGGCTGGGACGTCCCGAAGTGTTGGCGCTGGGAGCCGCCACATAACCGCCGCCGTAAGCAATCAGCGCCTGCGCCGTTTTGTGGGAAGGAAAACGGATGGCAACCGTATTTAATCCTCCCGTCGTTTCAAACGGCACTTCCTCCGACTTCGGTAAAATCATGGTCAGCGGACCGGGCCAGAACGCATCGGAAAGTTTCTTGGCATTTGCCAGCATTTTCCTGCTTTCCTCCGTATCCGCCACAATCCGGTAAATATCTTCAAACCGGCATATATGCACAATAAGCGGATTGTCGGACGGTCTGCCCTTTGCTGCGTATATTTTGCGGGAAGAATCGGGATTTAAGGCATCTCCGCCCAGACCGTAAACGGTTTCCGTCGGAAATGCCACCAGTCCGCCGGCTTTTAAGATTTCACCGGCTTCCTTTAAGCATTCCTTGTCATCCTCTTCCATACATGTAATCCACTTTGTTTCCATTTGTATTCTTGTGTTCCTTTCTCACTGTGCATTCAGATATTGCAGGATGCCCAGCGTAATTTCCCATGCGATACAATCCTGGTATTCGTCCGAGCAGAGAGCCTCCGCCTCCGTCCGGTTCGACAGAAAACCGCATTCCACAATCACAATGGGAATTTTAGTTTTCTTCAGCAGATAATAGCTGCTGTTTGCCTTAATCTGTCGTTTATTTCCGGGATCCGCCCCTTCAATCAGGCGCTTCTGGATTTTGTCCGCCAGCTCCTGCCCTTCCACACTGCCTTCGTAGTAGAAAACCTGTGCACCGTGCACATATTCCTCCGGGTAGCTGTTCTGGTGGATGCTGACCGTAAGGTCGGGTGCCGTCTCTTCAATAATGGCAATGCGCCGTTTCATATCCTGCACCTTTTTATGGGAAGCGTCCGCGTCGTACAGGCCGTCTTCCGTTTCCCTTGTCATAATAACCCGGATGTCCTCTTTTTCCAGATAAGCCTTAACCCGTCTGGCAATACTTAAATTGACGTCCTTTTCCTTCGCTCCGTTAATACCGATTTTACCGGGGTCATCCCCGCCATGACCGGCGTCAATTACCACACATGGGCCTTCCGGCTCCTGCTGCAAGGCATTTCCAACTGTTTCCCTAACCGGCTGTGTGAAAAAGACAATTCCCATAACCAACAGAATAAACACGCCTGCTGCCGCAAAGCTCTGCTTACTGTCCCGTTCCATATACCCTCCGCTGTCCTGTATTCTATCTTAATTTATGTAGGAAGCGAAGTCTTTATGCGGGGCAGCTTACCTCTCCAGATAGACCCTGATCAGATCCCAGGCGCCCGCAGGTTCAAATCCCAGCCTCCAGGCTGCCACACCGCCCAGCTCGTAGTTCTGCATGACGGTAAGCTTGACGTTAAAAGACTGTAAGTCCTCAATCCACATCTGGTACAGAGTTGTGCCGTCCGTTGCCTCCGCATAATTCTGTCCGGTGGCGTCATCCCAATCATAAGTCATATTGTATTTCTGAAGCAAAGCATCCACACCTGTCATGGGGTATGCTTCACTGGTAAGCGAAGTTCCTTCGGTAATCCAGAGTCTTGTGTAGAACGGAAGTGCCACTACAATCTTGTCTCCCGGCACATATTCCCCGGTCTTTTCAATGGCATAGCGGACATAATCAACAGAAGAAACAGAACCGGCTTCCTCGCTGCCTGCCCAGTGCTCATCGTACGCCATAATAATCACATAATCGGCAATCACACCCTGTTCCGCCAAATTGTAACGGGTATTGAAGTGATACGGTACGGAATCATCCACGGAAAATACCAGTCCAGCCTGTCTGCAGCGGATGGAAAGCTCTCTTAGGAATTCCACAAAATCTTCTCCTGCCGCTTCATCCATAACTTTTTCAAAGTCCACGTTCACGCCGTCCATGCCGCAGGCTGCCGCCGCATTCATGATGTTGTCAATCAGTGCTGTTCTTGTAGTGGTAGAAGCCAGTACGGCTGCCACATCCGTGCGGTTGCCCTGGTCATCCAGGTAGTTAAAGTCATCAACCACGCCCCATACCTGCAGACCTTTTTCATGCGCCTTTTCCACATAGGAGGCTTCTGCGAAGCTGCGCAGGGAGCCGTTTGTATCCGATACGCTGAACCAGGTGGGTGCGATTACGGTAAGCCCGGAAGCATTTGCCGTCACATCGTTTAATGTGCCGTTGCCTGTGGTGCTGTACACACCGTGCCAGCCCAGACAGATTTTTTTATCCTGCTTTAAGGTAGTGTATTCCGGCTCCGTGTAATCGGTTACCGGTGTCGGGGTCTCCGTTCTTTCATTTGTCAGTTTCTTATTTTCTACATAGCCGACAAAGCCATCCGCCGTCTTTACCTGGCTCCAGGTTTCCATTTTATCGAGAACAACCACTCTGTCGCCCTCTTTTACATGACAGAGGATGGGGCTCTTTACACCGCCGCGCAGACGCACATCGGTATCGGATTTTATATCCGCTGCCTGCTCCTCCTCCCAGCTGGTGTAAATCTGCACACGGCTGGGATCCGTAAATACTTCATAGGAAAAGTTGGTGTATTTCTTTACATAGTCCAGCGCAATGTAGTACTTTGTTTCCTCATTGCCCTCCACTGCGTAAAAAATACAGTAATCCACCGGGTTCTCCACACCGTTTACCGTATAGGAAGAAGCATCGAGGGATGCCCGGATGATCTCCGTTGGTGTGGTATACAAAAGCAGTCCTTCGTTTTTATCAATGTAAAAACGGCTGTTTAAAATATCCTGTACATCTCTGTATTCCAGATAGCAGATGCCGTCCTTCAGCACGGCGTCCTGCTCGGTCACCTCATTCTGTAAAATAATGGGTACGTCGCTTTCCTTGGTAATGTGAAAATATTCATATAAATCCGCCTGCTCATGGGAGTAGGTATACCGATCTATCGCCTGGCCTCCGAATGCCACACCACCGATAATCAGAATTAAAACCACCGCTATCAAAACCGGGATTGTTTTTTTCATACTAAATAACCATGCCTTTCCGCAACAGCCTGCATTTCATTTACACTGTCCCTCTAATCATGCTTCCCATTATAGCAAACTCTTTTCCCTGCGTCATTATATAAATTGACAAATTTGTCTAAAATTCCCTCTTTGTAAAAAAAGAGACGGTGCAGTCAAGAGGCATTCCCGTTTTGTCACCGTCTCTTTCCGAGGCACAGCGTGCCACAGCATTCATTCAATTAAATAAAGAGTCCCGACAATCAGTCAATGGATCCTCGCCTTTCTGCAATCAAGGTTTTCTCACCTTCCTGCAATCAAAGGTTCCTGACCCTGTCGTAGCGGAGTTCCTTCAGATGACCTGCGTCATCCAGAATGTAGTCCGCCATATAAGTTTCCGATTCCCGGACACAGCGTTTCGCTATGGTTGCCGGATCGGACGGATGCCCCTCCAGAAACAGGGATACTCCTTCCTTTTCTACCCGGTTAAGTGTGTCAGTGAGTGCCTGCACATTATCCTGATGCAAAATCCTCCCTCCTTTACCTTTAAAATACTCTGAACCTGTCTGCCATAAGAAGTGCCGTGATACACTATACGGTTTTCAGAGCCGATGCCCCCGAACGTACAAAAATACCTGTTAAAAATTTGAATTAAAACGAGAAAACTGGAAATTAAAAAATGGAAATTATTAAATCAGAAACAGGCACATAAGCCTGTAAGACATCCGCATACTATAGAAGAGTACTGCGGACAAGAATCCAAAGAAACGTAGCTGCATACTTCCGCAGCCGTCCTAAGAAAATCCTATAAATAATTAATGTACGAACATGCCTCCTCTCCGTACTTCACTTCCGGAGACATCTTAATGGCATTATATTCGATATTCTGATATTTGGCAAGCAAAAAATTAAAAAAATAAAATAAAATGCAACATTTCGTAATCATTAAAAAAAATTAAACTCTTTCCTGTTCTATTGACTTAGATTGCCGAAAAGTATAATATACTTGTAATCAGATTTGATGGGAGTTTCAGTCACCCGCAGGTATGAGTGCATATCTTAAAGTAAGGATGTGATAGCATGAAAATTGAAAAAGTGAATGAAAACCAGATTCGCTGCACCCTGACCAGGGAAGACCTGGCGGACCGCGAATTAAAAATCAGTGAATTAGCTTATGGAACGGAAAAAGCAAAAAATCTTTTCCGCGACATGATGCAGCAGGCTTCTTTTGAATGTGGCTTTGAAGCGGAGGACATTCCGCTTATGATAGAAGCAATCCCTCTTAATGCGGATTGTATCGTCCTAATCATCACCAAGGTGGAGGACCCCGAGGAACTGGATACCCGTTTTGCCAAGTTCGCCCCCTCCGTCCATGACGAAAACGACAGTGATGCCGATGACGCCGACGATGCTGCGGACGACACCGACGATATGCTGGATTTGTTTAAGAAATTGCATGCAAACCGCAAGGCAGCCGGAGATATGCTTTCCTCCGCAGCCGGTTTGATGAAGAAAGAAAAAGAAGACGTAAAAGAAGATGATAAACCTGCACCCATTACCCAGCTTGCCCGGCTGTTTATTTTCAATTCCCTGCACGATGTCATTGCCAGTGCAAAAATAGTCGGCTACTGTTACGCAGGCAGCAACTCCTTATATAAAGATGAATCTGAGAATGTTTACCTTTTACTGGTAAAGGGTTCTTCCAACTTCCCAAAGGATTTCAACCGTGTATGCAATATCCTTTCCGAATACGGCAGTCCCCGCAAGTGCCAGCCGGCGAGTCTTTCCTATCTTGCCGAGCATTACACCTGTATTATTCCCAGTGCAGCTTTGCAGAAGCTTGCAGGGATAAAATAAAAACCCGTCGGTCTGAAAAGACCGGCGGATTTTATCGTCTGCACATAATTCCGATTACAGTGCGGCAATCTGCTCCATAAGAGCGTCAATATCCATACCGTGCACCATGGCTGCTTCTTCCAGGCTCTCTCCCTGTGCGGAAGGACATCCCAGACAATGCATGCCTGCTTCCATAAGAACAGGTGCTACTTCGGGGGCTTTTCTTAAAATTTCACCGATTGTCATATCTTTGGTTATGTTTTCCATTGTTTCTTACCTCCTTTGCTGCGTATTAGTATAATACTTTCCCTAAAAGTTGACAAGTCATTCCTGCTTTTCGGTTTTATTTAAAAAATCATTTTTCTGTATCTGAAGAAGAACATAAAACCCCTTGTATTTATAGCAGATTTATATTAAAATATGCATGATGATGGTTCTTAATATATTATTAAAAGGAGGATATTTATTATGGCATTCGCAATTAACGATACTTGTGTAGCATGCGGCGCATGTGAATCTCAGTGCCCCGTTGGTGCAATCAGCATGGGAGACGGAAAGATGGAAATCAATCCCGATACCTGCATTAGCTGTGGTTCCTGCGCAGGATGTTGTCCTGTAGGTGCTATCGCAGAAGCATAAAAAGAATAAGATGTGCGCACAGACGCACTAGGATAGTGAAAAAGGCAGCTTCAGGCTGCCTTTTTCACTATCCGCATTTATTTCTTTCCGCTTCCTTTACCCGTTAATTTATTACTGCTATGAAAGGTATGGTATTTGCATGGAAAATAACTATTTAATCGTAGTCGATATGCAGAAGGATTTTGTAACCGGTTCGCTGGGCAGTCCCGAAGCCGCAGCCGTTGTCCCTGCCGTTGTCAAAAAAATAAGCACCTTCTCCGGTACCGTCCTGTTTACCAAGGACACACACGGAGCAGACTATTCCGAAACCCAGGAAGGACAAAATCTTCCGGTGCCCCACTGCATTAAGGGAACGGACGGCTGGGAACTCATCCCGGAGCTTGCCTCTTTTGCCGTATCCAAAGAGGACCCCCCTGTTTTTGAAAAAGGAAGCTTTGGCAGTCCCGAGCTTGCCCTCTGGCTGCTTGCCGCCCATAAGCAGAATCCGATTTCTTCCATCACCCTGATTGGTGTATGCACCGATATCTGCGTCGTTTCCAATGCTTTGTTAATCAAGGCTTTTCTGCCGGAAGTTCCCATTCGTGTGGACGCTTCCTGCTGTGCCGGTGTCACAAAAGAAAAGCACGAAGCCGCACTTGAAACCATGCGCAGCTGCCAGATAGACATTATGTAAGAGGATGTGACCCATGAGCCAGTTTGATAAACGAAATATTTCCATGATGATGGATTTGTACGAAATGACTATGGCAGACTGCTACTTTGCCGAAAAAGACGAAGAAACCCAGGTGGTATTTGATGTATTTTACCGCAAAAATCCCGACCAGGGCGGCTTTGCCATATTTGCGGGTCTGGAGCAGATTGTCGAATACATCGAGGACCTGCACTTTGACGAGGACGATATTTCCTATTTTTCATCCCTGCATCTGTTCAGTGAAGAATTTTTACAGTACCTGAAAAATTTCCGTTTCAAGGGCGACATCTATGCCTTCCCCGAAGGCACGGTTATGTACCCCAATGAGCCGGTGCTTACCGTCATTGCTCCTTTAATCGACGCCCAGCTCATCGAAACCGCAGTGCTGGCGCAGATTAACCACCAGAGCCTTATCGCCACCAAGACCCAGCGTATCGTAAAAGCTGCCGATGGACGTCCCGTGTCCGATTTCGGTGCCCGCCGCGCCCACAACATGGACGCAGCCGTATACGGTGCCAGGGCAGCTTACATCGGCGGTGCAGCCGGTACGGCAACCGTTCTTGCCGGCAAACAGTTCGGCATTCCCGTCGGCGGCACCATGGCGCACAGCTATGTCATGTACTATCAGGATGAACTGACTGCGTTCCGCAAGTATGCCGCCATTTATCCCGACAACTGCATTTTGCTGGTGGACACCATTGATGTCTTAAAGTCCGGCGTTCCCCATGCCATTGAGGTATTCCGGGAAATGCAGGCAGCCGGTATTCCCCTTACCGTCTACGGCATCCGTTTAGACAGCGGCGACCTTGCGTATCTGTCCAAAAAATCCCGGAAAATGCTGGATGAAGCCGGTTTTCCCGATGCCCGTATCGTGGTTTCCAACAGTCTGGACGAATATACCATTACCTCCATTCTGGACCAGGGCGGCTGCATCAACAGCTTCGGTGTCGGAGAACGTCTGATTACCGCAAAGTCTGACCCGGTTTTCGGCGCCGTTTACAAAATTGCCGCCGTCAACAGGGACGGAAAATTTGAGCCCCGCATTAAGATTTCCGAATCTGTGGAGAAAATTACCAATCCCGGCTTAAAGGAAGTGTACCGCGTTTACGACGAAGAAGGCCATGCCGTTGCAGATTTGCTCGCCAATTACGATGAAAAAATTTCCACCGGCAGACCCTTCCGCTATGTGGATCCGGAACAGCCCTGGAAAAACCGTTCCTTTGAAAATTTCACGGTAAAGAAACTGAAACAGCCTGTGATTAAAGCCGGAAAGCGCGTGATGCCCACGGTTTCCCTTACCGAAGTCCGCGACTATGTAAAACGCCAGCTTGCCACGGAAATCTGGCAGGAAGAGCAGCGTTTTGAAAATCCCCACAGACATTACTTAGACATGACACCGGACTATTACGAGTTAAAAATGAGTCTGCTTCACAACCTGAAAGAAATTTAAGTCCTGCGTCTTTGCAAAAAGGAGGAAACACATTTATGGAACAACTTGCCGTCATCACCGGTACTTTCAATCCTTTGACAAAAGCGCATATCTCCATGGGACTTTTAGCCGGAAAAAAACTGGGAGGGGACAGCCGTATCGTATATGTCCCCTCCCGGCACGACTTTCTCACCGGCTGGAAAGAAATGCCGGACAATGATATTTTATCCGATAAAACCAGAATTTCCCTTTTGGAAACTGTCCTCCCGCATTACGGCTTCACTTTGGAAACCTGTGAAACCGACGGCACAGTCACGGGCTATACCTATGACACCCTGTGCTACCTGTGTGAAAAATATCGTATTTCCCGTAAAAACTGCTTTTATGTATGCGGCTCTGACAAACTGCCCGAGCTCTACCGCTGGAAATACGCAGAGGCTTTCCTGTCCGGATTTTCATTCCTTGTGTTCAGCCGGAACGAAGATGATTTACAGGCTCTGCTTGCTTCATCACCTCTAGTATCGGACTACACTTCCCATTTTATCTCTCTGGGCGCCATCCCCCACATGGAGGAAGTCAGTGCCACCCGCATACGGGCCGCTATTCCCGACCTTGCCGGTTACGACTGGAATTCCTATGCCGAAACTCTTCTGCAACTGCCCCACTGACATCTGTCTGCCTGAACGCCGCGCCGGAGTCCGTGCAATCAAAGCTGCAGAAGCTTCGGCTTTTCTTTTGCGCTTTCTTTGGTGGCATTCTTCTTGCCTTCCTGTTTTCTTTCTGTTTCTTTTCCTTCTTTTTTCTGTCTCTCTTCCACACTCTCCATTTTGTTTTGTTCCGCTTTCTTTCTCTCTGTCTTTCTGTCGTCTTTTTTCCAGAGAAGTCCTCTCTTTTTCCGCAAGAGCTCGTCCACTCGGCGGAAATGCTCCTCGTCCCTTTTTATCTGGGCGGCTTCTCTCTCATCCTCCCGTTCCTCCTGCATGCGGAACTGGTAGTCCATTTCCTTTAAGATGCTTTCTCTTACTTCCCGGCACATCACCTCATTGTTTTCCTGCAAAACTTCTTTGAAAAGCTGCTTTAAGAGCCACTGCAGACGTGCCGCCTTTTCCTCCCTCGACTCTTCTCCCACCACCGACGTTGTCTTTATGGGCTCCACTTCTCCGGTCACTTTCTCGGCCATTTTCAACACTTCCACGTTCTTTTTGCCATGCTGTGCGTCAGCCGGCATCTTTTCCGCAGTTTTCGCCGCACTGCTTGTCTTTTCTGCGATTTTCGCCGCTTCGGCTGCTTTCTCTGCCTGCGTATTTTCCCCGTCCGCCAGCCTGTCCAGCTTGCCGTTTTTCAAAATAAGTCTGATTGCTTTCAACTGCAGTCCCCTCTCTTTCAACTCCCTGATTTCCTGAAAACGTTTTACATCCTCTTCCGTGTAGTAGCGGTGTCCCAGCTCGTTTCTCTTGATGGGAAGCTCCAGCTCCTCCTCCCAGTACCTCAGCACATGTGCCTCCACGTGTACCTTTTTCGCTGCATCTGAAATAAAAAGTGTCTGTTCCATAAAAATTCCCCTTTCCTTTCTGTAACATGACATTAAAAAAGAGAACAGGGATTTCCTTGTTCTCTTTCGTGTGGGTTCTGTATGTATGCCTTTCTGTTAAATACCTGTTTTCCGGTATTTATTTTTCCATATTGGCAAATTTTGTGTAATTCGGCAGCCATGCCAGTTCGATGGTGCCGATAGGGCCGTTTCTTTGTTTGGCAATGATGATTTCCGCCACATCCTTTTTGTCGGTATCGTGGTTGTAGTAGTCGTCTCTGTAGATGAACATAACCACGTCGGCATCCTGCTCGATAGCTCCCGATTCACGAAGGTCGGAAAGCATGGGTCTGTGGTCGGGGCGCTGCTCCACCGCACGGGAAAGCTGTGACAGAGCGAGCACCGGAACGGAAAGCTCTCTGGCAACCGCCTTTAAGGAACGGGAAATATCGGAAATTTCCTGCTGACGGCTGTCGCTGCCTCTGCCGCTTCCTGACATCAACTGTAAGTAGTCGATGATAATCATGGAAAGATTATGCTCCATTTTGTATTTACGGCATTTGCTTCGCAACTCTGCGATGCTGATACCGGGTGTGTCATCTATAATCAGATTGGAATTACCAATCACATTACCGCTTTCAATCAGTTTCTCCCATTCCTGATCGGTCAGATTACCGGTTCGGATATGCTGGGAATCCACATGGGACTCTAAGGACAGCAGACGGTTTACCAGCTGTTCCTTTGACATTTCCAGACTGAATATGGCTACGGTTTTATTTTGCCGGAATGCCACATGCTCCGCAATATTAAGTACAAACGCCGTCTTACCCATGGAAGGACGGGCGGCTATCAGAACCAGATCAGAAGGCTGCATACCGGCGGTTCGGTAGTCCAAATCAATAAACCCTGTAGGAATACCGGTAACCGTTCCTTTTAAGTGGGCTGCCTTTTCAATACGGTCCATGGCATTTACCACGACCTGACGGATGGGTACATATTCGCCGGTGTTGCGCTTCTGCACCACATTGAATACTTTTTTCTCCGTCTCCTCCAGTATCACATCTGTAGGCTCCTTGCCTGCGTAACAGATATTGGCAATCTCTTCATTGATGCTGATAAGTCTCCGCAGTGTCGCTTTGTCCGCCACAATCTGCGCATAATATTTTACGTTGGCGGAAGTCACCACCATGTCCAGCAGCGCCTTTACATATTCCAGGCTGCTGATTTCCGGGGGCACATCCTTTTCCTTCAACCGGTTCTGCAGTGTCACGATATCCACGGGCTGGCCTTCGTTGTTCAGCTCCACCATGGTATCAAAAAGAACACCATACTGTTTGTTGTAAAAGTCATCTCCCGTAACGACATCGGATGCTACCACAATCGCTTCCCTGTCCATAATCATGGAACCAATGACCGACTGCTCGGCTTCCACACTATGAGGCATTACCCTTTTTATGACGGTTTCATCCACCTGCGGCATAGCTTACTCCTTACTCTTAAATCTCAGAAACATGCACCTTCAGTACAGCGGTTACCTGGGGATGCAGCTTCACATTCACCTCGTACATGCCGAAATTCTTGAGTGCTTCCGGCAGGACAATTTTCTTCTTGTCGATTTCAATGCCGTGCTGTACTTTGCATTCTGCCGCGATTTCCTTGGAGGAAACAGAGCCGAAGGCCCTTCCGCCTTCTCCTGCTTTCATCTTTACTTCTACGGTTTTTTCCGCCAGTACGGCAGCCAGTGCCTTGGCGTCGTTAAGCTGCTCCAAAGCTACCTTGTCCGCATTTGCTCTCTGCAGCTTTAAGTCGTTTAAGTTCTTGGAAGTAGCTTCCACACCGATTTTTTTCGGCAGCACATAATTTCTTGCATATCCTTCACTGACCTCAACCACGTCGCCTTTTTTACCTAATTTCTTTTCATCCTGTAATAAAATAACTTTCATAACTAAATGGCTCCCTCTTCTATCATTGTATCTATGGTGGACTTTAAGCTGCCGATGGCTTCTGCCATGCTGATGCCTTCAAGCTGCGTCGCCGCAATGCTCATATGTCCGCCGCCGCCCATACGTTCCATGATAATCTGCACATTGACCTCGTCAATGGAACGGGCGGAAACATAAATTTTACCCTGATAATCGGTCAGTACAAAGCTTGCCTTAACTCCCTTGATGTTGAGCAGCTCGTTTGCCGCCTGCGCACCGATAATGGTCGGGCTCTGTACATCCTCACTTAAGCAGACGGAAATGGCAAAGGACTGCCTGTAAATTTCTGCCTGACTTACCGCATCCGCTTTTGCCTTGTATTCTGCGGCATCTTCCCTGAACATCTTGCGGACACGGGTTACATCCGCACCGCTTCTTCGTAAGAATGCCGCCGCTTCAAACGTACGGACACCGGTTTTACTCATAAAGTTGTTGGTATCAATCATGATACCGGAATACATGCAATCCGCCTCTTCGGTACGGATTTTAATATTGTCCGCCGTGTACTGCAAAATTTCGGAAACCATTTCGCAGGCGGAGGATGCATACGGCTCCACATAGGAAAGTGTTGCATTTTCAATGGTATCGGTGCCCTGTCTGTGATGGTCCAGCACCACAATGGACTTACATACGCGGAGTAAATCCGGACACTCGGTAATGGACGGACGGTTTACATCCACCACAACCAGAACCGCATTGTTGCCTGCAATTTCCATTGCCTGGCTGCTTCCCACAATCATATCAGAATCGTATTCCGGATTATTTTTGAACAGATCCACCAGCGGCTGCAACGTATTGGACACATCATTCAGAACGATATGCGCCTTTCTGTCAAGCGCCTGTGCAATCCGGTAAATACCGACTGCGGAGCCGAAGCTGTCCACGTCAGCCATGCGGTGTCCCATAATGAGCACCTTGTCCTTGCCGGCAATGATTTCCTTTAAGGCATGCGCCTTGACTCTCGCCTTGACACGGGTATTCTTTTCCACCTGCTGGCTCTTGCCGCCGTAATAGATAATGCTTTCCGGTGTTTTTAATACCGCCTGGTCGCCGCCACGGCCCAGAGCCAAATCAATGGCATTTCTGGCAAACTCATAGTTCTGTGCATAGGTAAGACCGTCCAGACCCACACCGATACTCAACGTAACCGCCATTTCGTTTCCGATATTAACGGTCTTTACATCCTCCAGAATATCAAACCGGGCAGACTGAAGCTGCGCCACGGACTTTTTCCGCATAACCACCAGATACTTGTCCTTTTCCAGCTTTTTCACAATGCCGTCCAGCGCCGCAATATACTTGTTTATCTTTCGGTCGATCAGGGCAATCAGAAGTGACCGTCTGACTTCTTCCACACTTTCCAGCGCTTCTTCGTAATTGTCTAAATAAAACAGACCTACGGAGAGACTCTGGTCATCCACCTCCTGCAGGGCAATATGTAAAGCGGTTTCATCAAACAAATAAACGGCTATCAGATAACCTTCATAGCCTTCTGCTTCTATCATGGCGCTGTTTTCTGCCATTTCCTTCAGGGAAATCCGCTTGAATTTGGCAATGTATTCCTTGGAATCATAGGTCAGCTCATACTGCGCTTCCTCTACGCCCTCATTGTCCGGAAGCTTGTCCCTTGTAATGGACGGAAACAGTGCAGTGATGGTTTTGTTGTATCCCTTCGGCTGATGAATAATATCTTCAAAAGCCACATTGGTCCATATTACCTTGCCCGTATCATCGAGCAGTGCATGCGGAAGCTCCAGCTCCCTTAAAAGCCTTTTCTGAATTTGTCCGTACTGGGTGGCAAAGCTCACCAGCTCGTTCATAATAACGGGCTTGTTATAAAAATAGAGTGATAATGTTACGGCAAAATAAAAGAGCGTAAAAAAACCTAAAAGAAGCCCTGCACGGTAATCTATTGCCACTATACCGGCATTGACCACCAGAAGCAGTCCTCCAAGATAAATGGAAAACTGCAGATATGTCTTAATTCTGCCTTTTAATTTAATTCTTTTCTTCATGTACGTTGTAACCCCCGGAAATACCCAGTGAACGAGTATCTATACTCATGTAGTATAGCATTTTTTATTTCATCTTTCCACCATAATTATTTGTCATTTTATAACGAAAAAAGCAGGAAAATGTCAGTCCCTGCTTTTTTCTGTCCAAATATGTTATTTACCATCCGCTCCGGCCATTATTCGTTTAGTAGAACAGACTGCCGACAGACGAAAGAAGCTCCTCCCACCAGGTCAGTTCACGGGAAACAATCTTAAAGGTAACCTTCTTTTCTCCTCCATAGCTTCCCATTCCCCGGATTATCACCGTTGCCGTACCGGTATTGACATTATTTACATACTGCAGCGTATAGTCAACATCCTCCGTAAGTAAAGTCCTGTCTTTGCCGTATGTCACGGTCATCTTGGGACAGATAGGTCTGCCCGTATAGATTTCATTACCGTTTTTTCCCACTGCCGCAGTTTTTATATCGGCGGAATAAATCCGGTATCGGAAGGTATAGCTGCCGGTATAATTTCCCGTACCCACAATAACCGCCTCCATAAGAAGCTCTGTTTTCGTCCCCATGGATACCCTGTCACCGGAAACTATGCTCCCTGTGCTGACCAGCTTATATTGCACATTTTTGTCGTAATCCTTTCCGGCCGTCAGTTTTTTTCCGTACGCATCCGTTACCGTAATCTTCGGTATATAATTATTTTTGACATCCCTGTAGAGAATATCCGGCGCCGATACCGTAATTCTCGGATTTCCTTTGTTATCCGTACCGGAAATATCCGCCTGCATAATACTGAAATACAGACAAAGCTTTCCGGTATAGTTTCCCTTACCGTTTATAATCACGGCAGGAGCCTTCGCCTCATTGGTTCCCGCAACATAGGTAAAAGCATTTTTGTTGTTTTTGTAGGATAATGTATAATCCACTCCCTTTACCAGCCGGTATCCGCCAATATCCTGCAGGACAATGTCCTCCGGTCTGATATCTTTTCCGGTAAATTTATAGCTTCCCGGAGCGGAAACCACCTTCAGATAACTGTTCAGTACCTGTGTGCCGTCCGGTTTCCGTGCAGCAAGTGATGCCGGTTTAATCCGGAAGGTCTGCCTGACGGTTCCGCTGTAAGCACCCAGACCGTCTATATACACTATCGCCGTACCGGGATACAGATTATTCTCAAACCTGAGCCGGTAGTCCTTATTGTATGTAAGCGTTACTCCGCTTACTTTATCCCTGACCACTACTGCTGCCGGATTGTCATAGGGTGCATTGCAGAATTCCCGCTCCGTGATTTTTTCTATCGTAAACTGCCGTACACTGTATGCAGTCATTCTATATGTAAGAACGCATGTACCAGTGAAATTACCCTTTCCTTTTACAGTAACCTGCATTTGGACATAATCCTTTCCTGCAGGCAGTTCTACTCTGTCCGCAGTGATATTCTCCCATGTTGCCGTATTCTCATTGTAAACCTTGTATTCCACCAGTTCATAATCCTTACCCGGTACAAGTTTCCCGCCATTAATATCCTTTATGACCGGCTTCGTCACATAATTGTTCTTCGTGTTCCTGTAAAGCACGGACGGTGCATCCGCATCCTTCGAAAAACCGGAAATATCTGCCGGCAGGATATTAAAAGTAAACTCCATAGTGCCCTTATAGTTGCCTTTTCCCTTGATTACTACAACCGGCGCCTTTTTATCCGCTGTCTTTCCAACGGTTTTGTTGTTTTTGTATGCTACCGTATAATCCACGCCTTCCCTGAGATTAATCGTTCCGTATCGCAGCATAAAATCCTTCGGGCAGACCGTCTTACCTGTATAGAACCAGTCCCTGTCCTGAGGACTGTTTACCACACTGATGTTTTCTGTGTCCATGGAGGCGGGTGTAATAGTAAAAGTCTTTTTTACCACACCGGTATAGTTTCCCTGTCCGGTAATGATCATGGTGGCCTTCCCCGCCTTCACATTATTTTCATAAGTAATCTTATAATCTCCTGCACCAAGCTTTGTTTTTTTATCCTGTGCATATACCGTATAGGTATCACCCAGCAGAACAATCCGGTCTCCCGTATAGGAACGGACAAAACTATCCTTTTCAAAAACCACGGTAATTTTTTCCAGATTATACTGTTTTACCGTAAGCTTACCCGTAAAATTATTACCCTTACCGGTAACCGTGATGTTGTATTCTCCCGGCTTGGCAAAGTTGTTCATATTGTCTTTTCCTTCATAGGTAAGAGTGTATTCCGATGCCGGTACAATCTTCCCGTTATACCTGATAACCGGTTTTCCGAATACCTGTTTTCCGGAAGCCTTTACATACAGGGGCTCTGCCGTGATTCCCGATGCACTTCCTAAGTCTGCAGGCAGGATTGAAAATACAGCAGTAACCTTTCCCTTATAATTTTTCCTGCCCGTAACCGTCACGGTCGGTGCGTTTTTCGCCGTTTTGTCTGCTGCCTTTATGTTATTTTTATACGAAACGGTATAATCCGTCCCCTCCTTCAGACGTACACCGCCGCAATACACAGCCGGAGACGGTCTGAGGGCGGTTCCCATATAAATCTGATCCTCTACCGGGCGAATATAAATTCCCTCCGGTGTCAGACATCCGAAATCAAACAGTAACATGGCTTTATTGCTGCAACAGACAATGGCCGCAGGTTTTTTATCCGCCATTGCTGCCTCTACATTTTCCGGTGCAAAATATTTGCCCTCTTCTAAGTCTATCACCACCGCAAGCCCATAATGCAATCCGTACTGCCCCTTTTCAGGAACCGTATCATCTACACCTTCGAGTTCATTAAAATTCTCTATGCTCAGATTATCGTAATCCACATAATCCGGCAGCAAAACCCAATTGCCCATTATAGTTTTCACGGCACTTTCTTCAGCACTTATACCTGTTACATCTGGGAGTTTTACATCCACCTGCGGCATTTTAACATCCGAAAGTGTCAGTGTGTCCACAAGCTGGTCTGCCGTGGTATACACCGGAGAAATACTGATATTTTGCTCCGTCATATTGAATCTTATAAATTCCGTATTCCCCTTCCGATAGATTTCAGCCCCTGCTTCCGATTTAAAATGCTCTATCGGCCATTCCTCTTTTTCTTCGTTACCTCTCGCCCCGCTCACACTCCAGAAAGAAAAGCTCCTTCCGTCCTTTATTGCCGGCGCGCTTACAAGGATTGAACTTCCCTTCTGTGCGCGGGTCAGCCCTCCTTCTACTATCGCTCCATTATCTACTGCAATCCGGTATCCGGGTTTCCCCACATAACATCTGACTCCGGCATAAACCACTCCATCCTGTACTGTCCTCCAGCTATCGACAATAGGATAGCCGTTCACGGTACCGACAAGAGTTCTGGCACGGGAGTCCTCCGTTTTTTCCTTTGCATTGAAAAAAGACTTTCCGACAACATTTGCGGACAGTAGCAGAGTTACGGCATATTCCCGGTCTGCCTCCAGTGTTGTCGACACCTTCTTCTGTGTCCCATCTTCCCGGATTTCCCACAGAATAGCTTGGGTAATGCGATAATCGGAGGAGGCTGCGGCAAAGGCATCCGCAACCTGGTATCCGTCATAAAAGCCATCTCCCTTTATTTCCACCCGCGAAATATATTTTTCCTCTGCATCCTGGAAAACCGCCTTGGCATTTATATCCCCCTTAGGCATATAAATCCTGGGGTGTGCCAACAAAGATGCAAACGTCATATTGTCCGGATAGGTTGTAAAGTTTCCCGCTGACGAAACATCCTCCAAACCGTTCCAGCTCAAAAATACTTCATTCGTATCTTTTTGGGCCGTCAGGTACACCAGCTCTCCTTCTAATGCAGAATTGATCTTTCTTCCGTAGCGGTCCATTGCACATCCGTTTGTAATAGAAATATCATATCTTTCCACAGCTTTTATTCCGATAATTATCTGTATGCTCCGGTTCGAAACCCGCTGTATCTCCACACTGACAGGTTCCCAGGCTTTCTGCCCGCTATTGATATTGGCAGAAAGCTCCTGCTCCGGGGCAAAAATCTTTTCCTGCTCTGCCAGGCTGACCGGAACTGTCAGATAATATATCTTATCAAGACATGCTGCCTGATCCGGATTGATAAAAAAGGCATTCCCAAATTCCGCCACATCATACAACCCCGATGTGTCCTTTACCACAGGATTCATTGTTGTATTATATTCCGGCGGCTGAACTGTCAGGGAAATTTCCTTCACCTTATTCGGAGAATCATAATTATAGCAGATGTATAGCTTTCCACGGCTTACATAATAATAGTCTTTTCCTTCCTTTCCTATTTCTACCCCATTCACCTTTACCTTCCGTTCCACATCCTGGGGAAAGAATTTACTGTCAGAGGAAAGACATACTGTAACCCTGTAATCATATATTTTTCTGAAGCTTGAATTACCTGAAATAATCCCCTTGCTTTGACCCAGCAAAAAACCTTCCCATATTACGGAGCTGACATTTACATTTTCTGTGCCGGTACTGACAGTTGTCTCTGATACCGTTTTCCCGTATATAGTATTGGGAACCGTTACCTCCACATCTGTAATTTGGTACTGCGGCTCATTGCGTTGATCCGTCAGTACGCAGACAGAATTTTCCTTTTCCACAGATAATACAACATTATATTTCAGACTGTCTTTGTTCACTGTTATCCCGTTAATTTCAATTGAAGTAGAAACCGGTATAATATCGGTAATCGTCTTTACATTTAAAGTGGAACTGTTTGTGATTACGATGAATCTGCCATTATTACTGCTCTTTATCGTTGCGGCATAAATCTTCATTTCATCCGCACAGTAAGAATTCTGGGTCATTCCCAAATCCAGAACCGGGCTTCCGCTGCTGCCGGAGCTTTCAAAGCTACCGCCCCATATTTCGCTCTCTCCTACACCTGATGTCCGCAGCACAGAACCATTTTCAGAGTAAAAATCCGCATGGTCATATATAACGGAAGCATCCACTGCATATACAACTTCACTGCCTGAGCCGGCTTTTTCCTTATAAGTATTTCTGTAGCTTCCTCCTTCTATCGTCACCGGATAACTTCCCTCAAGCTGCAGTGTTCTATAACCGGAGCTCTCCATCACACAGTTCTTCAGTAAAGCTTTACCTTCTTTACTGTTTTCTCCCTTGAATTTCACACAGACTGCCGCAGACTCCACCCTACAGTCCGTCATGGTAAGCGTACAGTTATAAGTTGACACCGCCTGAGCATATTTTGCAGTCACCTTAAGTGTCACCTTTTCTATGGTAATGGTTGCCTTTGAACCGCTGAGCAACCCCGAATCTTTAGTACCGGCCTCAGAAGCATCCATACACAACGTCCCCCTGCTTCCGCTGCTGTCCGTAATGGTAAGACTTGCGGAATTTGTTACCCAGATTGCTTTTCCGCCTATCGTCGTTTCCCCATTTTGTACACTGATAGTCAGTGTTTTACCATTCATGTCTATGGTATGATTTCCTGCCTTAATATCAATTGCATCGACCCAGCCGCCCGTCTGACAGATATAATTAATATTTTCTGTGAGGACAATCCTGTTGGTCGCATCTGTCTCCAGTGCCTTTTTCAAAGTCTCGTAATCGGACACCGGAATTTCTCCGGCATAATTCATCTCCGGAATCTCCCACTCTGCATTTCCATCCGTCACATCACCTTCCAATGCATCTCCTGCTGTCATATCCCCCGCTGTCACATCACCTTCCGATACATCACCTTCCGATATATCTTCCGCCGATACATCACTTTCCGATACATCTCCCGCCGACTCTGTTCCACCTGATAAATCCGCTGCAAATGACACAACCGGTGCTTCACAAAGCAGAAGTAATACCGCCATTAAAAAACTCAGCAATCGTTTTCCTGTTTTGTTTTTCATGACATTCTCCTTTACATGTTTTTATTTTTCTGTTGTTTTTTCACGCATAGAAAACATTACTCTTTTATATTATCTTACACTAAAAAAAGACTTTCCACATCATTCTTTCGGGTGATATTTTGAAAAGGTTTTAAAATAAAAAAACCGATTACCCTTCCGGATAATCGGTCTCTCTTAAAATTTAGTCCTGAACATAAGGCATCAGTGCTACGTGACGTGCACGCTTGATAGCAACGGTAAGTGCTCTCTGATGCTTTGCACAGTTACCGGTGATTCTTCTGGGAAGAATCTTGCCTCTCTCTGATACGTATCTCTTTAACTTATTTACATCTTTGTAGTCAATTACATTGTCCTTGCCACAAAATACACAAACTTTTTTTCTTCTGCGCATGCCACCTTTTTTTCTCATAGGTGCATCTGCTTTGTCTGCTTTATTGAATGCCATGTCAGTGTGCCTCCATTCTTAGAATTATTAGTTAAACGGCAGTTCCTCATCAATGCCGTCCGGGATGTTCATGAAACCGTCACCGACACCTGAAGGTTCAGGCTTGAAGTGATTGTTGTTTCCTCCCGCAAAACCACTATTATCCCCAGAAGCATTTTTGCTCTCGGCAAATTCCTGGTCCTCAACAACTACTTCGGTGGTGTAAACTTTTACACCGTCCTTGTTGGTGTAGCTGCCGGTCTGGATACGTCCGCTTACTACAAGCTTGGTTCCCTTGTGGAAATACTTTTCCGCAAATTCACCGCTTTTTCCAAAAGCAACACAATTGATAAAGTCAGCAGTCTGCTCATCATTACTGTTGTTTCTGAAATTTCTGCGGTCAACTGCCAGTGTGTATCTCGCAATTGCCAGTGCATTTTCGCCCTGAGAATATCTTACTTCAGGATCTCTGGTTAATCTTCCCATAAGAATTACTTTATTCATATAAGTCCCTCTTTCCGGTATACCAGGAATCCTCGGAATACCCGGTATGCCTATTAAGCTTCCTGTTTAACGATTAAATATCTGATTACGTTGTCCATAATACGAACACGGCTCTCGATTTCAGCGGGAGCGGTTGTTTCTGCATCGAACTGGATGAAGTAGTAGAAAGCTTCTTTCATCTTCTGAACTTCGTAAGCTAATTTCTTCTTACCCCATTCATCAACGTTGGTGATAGTACCGCCAAATCTCTCAACCAGTGCCTTGCACTTGTCGATTACGGCTGCTCTTTCATCATCTTCGATTTTCGCACTTACAACAACTGTTAATTCATATTTGCTCATGCTTTTTACCTCCTTATGGTCTCTGGCCCCCTTCTGCGGGAGCAAGGAATAATGTATCACGAGTTAAAATGATACCATAGAAATGCCTGTTTTTCAAGCCTTTTTCTTAATTTCCCTGACATTTTTTTCAACCAGTTTTCGTGCAATCATAATCTGGTGCCCACATCCCAGGCATTTTAAGCGGAAATCCGCGCCGATACGCAATACCTCCCATTCTTTACTTCCGCAGGGATGCTCTTTTTTCAGGGTAACAATGTCTCCCACCTGAATATCCATACTGTTCCTCACCTTTTCAACTGATTTTTCACATGCTCCGCTGTTACTTAAGCTGCCCGAATACTTCCCCTATGCTTGCAGAAAGAAGCAGATCCGCTTCGCTGTCCCTGTCCGTAGCTGACTTGTTGACCAGCACCAGATGCTTTCCACGGAAATAATTGATCAGCCCTGCCGCTGGATATACCACCAGGGATGTACCACCTATAATAAGAAGGTCTGCATTACTGATAGCCCGGATAGCCTTTTGCACCGTATCCTCGTTCAGTCCTTCTTCATATAATACCACATCCGGTTTTATCATGCCTCCGCATTTTTCGCAGTGTGGAACGCCTTCCGCTTTTTTTATATAATCCACGTCATAAAAGGCTCCGCAATCCTCACAATAATTGCGCAATACACTGCCATGCAGCTCCAGCACATTTTTACTCCCCGCCGCCTGATGCAATCCGTCGATATTCTGGGTAATGACTGCCTTCAGTTTGCCTTCTGCTTCCCACTGCGCCAGCTTTTTGTGTGCCATATTGGGCTTTGCATCCAGAAACAACATCTTATTTTTATAAAAACGGTAAAATTCTTCCGGATTTCTTCTATAAAAAGTATGGCTCAGAATCGTCTCCGGCGGATAATCATACTGTTGATGGTACAAACCGTCCACGCTCCTGAAATCCGGTATGCCGCTTTCTGTGGAAACACCTGCACCGCCAAAGAAAACGATGTAATGGCTCTCATCCAGCATCTGCTGAAATGCTGCTATCTTTTCCTTTAAATCATTCATTTAGGTTTTCTCCTCCCATCCTGCCTTTAGATAAACATTCCCGTTCATTGCCGGCAGTACCTTTCCCCGGCTCTTAAAAATGTCCCATCAGGAAATCTTTCACTACACCGAAGAATTCGCGGAGCATATTGTTCGGCAGATAGAAAGCGGTTGCCGGAGCGGCAATTCCAACTACATTCCTGTAGCCTGCCGCCTTTGCCAGTTTCACGGCACGAAATACATGAAAGTTATTGGATACAATGCCCACCTTGTCCGTATCTGCCTGTAAAAAATCTTTGCTGAAACGGATATTCTGCTCCGTATTTACTGACTTGTCTTCCAATATTATTCTGTCCGGCTCTATGCCTCTCTTTACCAGATAATCACACATCCCCCGTGCCTCGGAAGCAGGTTCATTACTGCCCTGTCCGCCCGATACAATCACCTTCGTATCAGGATGTGCCGTTAGATATTCATATGCCGTATCCAGTCTATACTGCAACACCCGGCTCGGTCCGGTTGTTTTCAATTGCGCTCCCAGCACCACAATATAATCCAGTTCTTTGTCGGTATTTTTAGAAAATCCGCTGATAATGCATCCTTCCGTAAACAAAAATACCGCCAGCATCAGCAGAAACAAAGTGCCTGCCGTAATATGCAGCCAATGCGGCATGGCGTGCCATATACGTCCCCGGAATATGCCCCATAGTGTAAAAGCAACTCCCAGTATTCCCCATATGAGAAAAAACCAGGTACCCGTGCCTCCTGTAATTGCCAATGCCAGACAATACAGCGCACAGAGTATCCCTACTATCATCCAAATCATATGCAAAGTTATGCCCCTTTCCTGTCTATAGCTAATGTTCCTGTTGTGTTTCCTTCCTCTCTTCACCATAACAAAAAAAATCTCTGAAATCAATCAGAGATTTTTAGAGGCGACAACCAGATTTGAACTGGTGATCAGGGTGTTGCAGACCCACGCCTTACCACTTGGCTATGTCGCCATAACATATTATATTCATAGTAAGAACAAAAAATGACTCCAAGGGGATTTGAACCCCTGATACCACCGTGAAAGGGTGGTGTCTTAACCGCTTGACCATGGAGCCGAAATATCTATTAAAAAAAATAAGAATGAGTGTGAGCTATCACGAATTCATTCTTACAGCTCCCCGAGTAGGGCTCGAACCTACAACAACTCGGTTAACAGCCGAGTGCTCTACCATTGAGCTATCGAGGAAAGTATCTTGCTTCGCAAGCTACTTAAGAGAATGCTGCGCATTCTCCGCGCACTGCCAAGCTACTATAAAGGGAATTTTGTTCCCTCAAAACCGAACACTGAAATCTCTATCTCTTATACCCTAACTTACATCCTGCTTTCCTATCCAAAACCTTTGGTCAAGCCCTCGACCGATTAGTAAATGTCAGCTGAACACATTACTGTGCTTACACCTCATTCCTATCTACCTCGTAGTCTTCAAGGGGTCTTACTCATTTCTGAGGGATATCTCATCTTGAGGGGGGCTTCACGCTTAGATGCCTTCAGCGTTTATCCCTGCCGGACTTGGCTACTCTGCCATAGGTCTGATACCTAACAGATACACCAGTGGTCCGTCCATCCCGGTCCTCTCGTACTAAGGACAGCTCCTCTCAAATATCCTCCGCCTGCGCCGGATAGGGACCGAACTGTCTCACGACGTTCTGAACCCAGCTCGCGTACCGC